>Ga0302320_10016839_pt1 | contig 14888 bp, 11 predicted proteins | sample Bog_T0_3_FD_202130 | JGI IMG/M metagenome (GOLD analysis project Ga0302320, IMG submission 202130) | Peat permafrost microbial communities from Stordalen Mire near Abisko, Sweden - Bog_T0_3 | ecosystem: Environmental > Terrestrial > Soil > Wetlands > Peat | place: Sweden: Abisko, Stordalen Mire... | reverse complement strand
CGGGCGGCATGGGAATTCATAAAGTATGTCAATTCGAGCAACCCGCGCGCACGGACGCGGGCCGAGCTGCAGGGCGCGGAGCTGCTCGACTTTCTCCAGGAGAAGCTCTCGCCGCTTCGGGTGTGGAGCCCGTACTTCGAACAGCACCACCCCAATCCCAACATCGGGATGTTTCGGAGGCTCGCCGCAAGCCCCCATATCGTCTGCATTCCCGACATGGGCATCTGGTGGGAATACTACCGCGAGACAATCTCCACCCTGGACAAGGTGCGTCTGCTCGAGGCGACCCCAGAGGACGCCCTGCGCTATTCCCAGACCCGTCTCGACCAGAGCTGGGCGAGGTACCTGCTCAGCCTCAGGCGCCATGGACAGACGCTCGATCCGACCCAGATCGCAATGCCATGAACCGGATCGAATGGAGACGCTTCAGGGCCGGCATCGCCTTCACGGGCCTTTGGATCGTGGGCCTGGGCGCCTTCACGGCGTGGCCGGTCGTCGCCTCCCTTTACTACAGCTTCTGCGACTACTCGATCCTGAAGTCCCCCGTCTGGTCGGGCCTGGAGAACTACAGGGAGCTGATCCACGACGACCTGTTCTGGAAGTCCCTGCGAAACACGCTGTTTTACGCCGGGCTCTCGGTGCCGCTCGGCACGGTGGTGGCCCTCTCCCTTGCGCTGCTGCTGAATTGCGAGGTGCGCGGCAGGTCGCTGTTCCGACTTTTCTTCTATCTGCCGTCCATAGTCCCCATGGTCGCCTCGGCGATGCTCTGGCTCTGGATCTTCAACGGCCAGTACGGCCTCCTCAACTGGGTCCTCGCGCCCATCCTTGCGCCCTTCGGCCTGCACCCACCCGCCTGGCTCGCCGATCCCCTGTGGGCGAAGCCCGCCCTCGTCATCATGAGCCTCTGGGGCGTCGGCAACGCCATGGTCATCTACCTGGCGGGCCTGCAGGACGTGCCCCGCGAACTCTATGAGGCGGCCGCCATCGACGGGGCCACGGGATGGAGGCGCTTCTGGCATGTCACGCTGCCCCTTCTGGCCCCCGTCATCTATTTCAACATCATCATGGCGCTGATCAGCTCGCTGCAGATCTTCACCCAGGCCTACATCATGTCCGAGGCCGCGAACGGAAACGGCACCGTCTCCGACGGCAATCCGGCGAGGTCGACGCTGTTCTACACGATCTACCTCTTCACGGTCGCCTTCTATGACCTCCGCATGGGCTACGCCAGCGCCATGGCCTACGTGCTCTTCGTGATCACGGTGGCGCTGACCTGGCTGGCGACGCGAATCGCCCGCAGGAGGATGCTGAATCTGGACTGAACATGCGCGTCCATTCGAAATTCGGCCGATTCGTCGTCTACCTCCTTCTGGCGGTGTGCTCGCTGGCGTTCGTCATGCCCTTCATCTGGCTCCTGAGCACGTCGCTCAAGCCCATCGACCAGGTGATGTCGCTCCCGATGACGTTCTTCCCGCGGGTCTATGCCGCGGACCTGGACGGCAGGCACCGCGAAGTGTCGCTCGATTTTGCGGTGGGCCAGGCGGGGGCGGTGGCCGTGGTGACGGCCGGCCCCGAGGCCGGCCGACGCGTCTTCCTCTCGGACCAGCAGCTGGCCAGCCGCTCCTCCGACGTGCGTGTGCTCCACCGGGTCGAGCCGGGCTGGTGGCACATCACGGCGCACGTCGATGCGACCAGGGTCGTGCGGCCCGGTTCGGGCGTGAACTCGGATGTCGTCGAGGGGGCGCGCTGGGACATCGTGCCCCGCTCCGCCGTCGAATCCAGGATCCGGTTCCGCTGGAGGAATTATACCGAGGCACTCGCGACGATCGGCGGCGACCCGGGCGAGCCGGGCTCGACTGCGGCGATGAACCACGTGAGCTTCTGGGTTTTCCTCGGGAACTCCTTCACCGTCTGCGTGCTCGGCGTCATCGGGACCGTCTTTTCAAACTCGATAGTCGCCTACGGCTTTGCCCGCCTGCGCTGGCGGGGCCGCGACGTCCTGTTCGCCGTCACCCTCGCGACCATGATGGTGCCGTTTCCGGCGCTGATGGTGCCCCTCTACGGGGTGTTCAGGGCGCTCCACATGGTCGGCACGCTCCAACCCCTTTGGCTGCCCACATTCTTTGGAAGCGCCTTCAACATCTTCCTCATGAGGCAGTTTTTCCTGACCATCCCCGAGGAGCTGAGCGAGGCGGCGCGCATCGACGGATGCAGCGAGTGGCGGATTTTCCTGCGGATCATCCTGCCGCTCAGCAAGCCGGTCCTGGCCGTCGCCGCCCTCTTCCATTTCCTCTACGCCTGGAATGATTTTCTCGGGCCGCTCCTGTACCTCTCCCGAAAGCGCACGTTCACGCTCTCGCTCGCCCTCCAAAGCTACCAGTCGCAGACGGGCGGCGTGCAGTGGCACTACCTCATGGCCGCGAGCACAGTCACGATCCTGCCCATCATCGTCCTCTTCCTCTTCACCCAGAGGTTCTTCGTCCAGGGCATCGCGACGACCGGAACCAAGGGATGACCGGGGACCGGAACCGCCGCCCGTCCCCCGAGAAGGTCCCGAGGCGCCCTCAACCGAGGGTGGCGACGATCCTGGTGCCGTCCTTGATGCGGTCCAGCGGAGCAAGGCTGCCCTGCACCGTCTTCCCGTCGATCACGAGGGACTTGACTCCCTTGCAGACGCCGCCCGGGTTCTTGACCTGGATTTTCACCGTCTTTCCCCGGAACACCCTTGTCACGGTGAAGCCGGGCCAGGCCTTGGGAATGCATGGGTCGATGCGCAGTCCGTCGATCTCCGGGCGAACGCCGAGGATCCATTGCAATGCCGTGTGGTGGCTCCACGACGCGGTCCCGGAGAGCCACGGGGTGGCCGACTTGCCCGCATTGCGGTTGCACGTGGCGTAGGTCGTCTGGCAGTGGACGTAGGGCTCGATCTCGCGGATCTCGGCGCGCGTGTTGTAGGCGGACGGCATGAACGCCCTGTAATATTCGTACGCCCGGTCGCCATCCCCAAGGAGGCATTCGGCGATCACCGCCCAGCTCTGCGTGTGGCAGAAGATCCCGGCATTCTCCTTGATGCCGTGGTTGAAGATCACCCCCACCATGATCGTCGGCGGGGTCTTGGTGAAGGGCGGCGCGCTCAGCATGATCCCGTAGGGTGTCGCCAGGTCGCGGTTCAGCGCATTCATGCACGTCCGCGCCTGTCCGGCCGAGGCAGCCCCCGAAATGACAGCCCACACCTGGGTGTTGATGTAAATCCGTCCCTCGGACTCCTGTTTGGAGCCATAGCGGCGGCCGTCGGGGCCGATCGCCCAGAGGTACCACTCCCCGTCCCAGGCCGCCTTCTGTATGTTCGCCTCGAGTCGGGACAGCTCCGCGCGGGCCCACTCCGACTCCGACGGCATCCCAAGCCTGTCGGCGATGCCGGCGTAGACCGCCAGGCCGTAGCGGAGCTGGAAGGCCACCATCACGGACTCGCCGTCGGGGCCCATCTTGACGCAGTCGTTCCAATCGGCGAGCAGGCCGCAGGGAAGTCCGTTCCTGCCGGACCGCTCGAGGTTGAATTCGAGGGCGCGGCGCAGGTGCCCGAGGACGGTCGCCTCACCCTGGTCGGCGTAGGGCAGCACCTTCCTGTAGAAGTCGAGATCCCCGGTCTCCGCCACATAGTCGGGGACGGCGTTGAAGAACCACTGGCAGTCGTCGGAGCGGAATTCCTCGCCCTTGGGGGCGGGCATCCGCCCGGGGTGGTGGCTGAAGGGCTGGACGACGGGCATCGCGCCCCCGTTTGCCACCTGCCCTGTCAGCATGAGCTCGATGCGCTCGCGGATCCTGTCCTTCAGGATCGGAATCGCGCCCAGGAAATCCTGCACCGTGTCGCGGAAGCCAAGGCCGTCGCGCTCGCCGTTGTAGATGAGCGAGGCGTGGCGGGACCAGGTGTACGTGATGAGCGCGTTGTAGGCCCCCCAGACGTTGGCCATCGAATCGAACTCGGGATCCGGCGTCCTCACCTTGGTGCTCTCAAGCAGACCGTGCCAGTGGGCGATCAGCCTTTGAAGCTCGGCCTCGCAGCGTTCGGGCGTGCCGAACTCCGCGCGGGCGGCGTAGCCGTGGGACTCCGGGGTTCCGAGGCCGAGCATCGCTATGAGCTCCCGGGTCTCGCCCGGCTGGAGCGTGATGTCGACCTGGAGGGTGCCGATCGCATTCCCGCCCTCGGCGAGGAAATTCGAGCACCTGCCGTCGACGACCACCTGGGGATTCGCGTAGGTGTTGTAGATGGAGCCGAGAAACCGCTCCCGGACCGTCTCATAGCCCGCCAGCGGCGCCCCGACCAGCGCCATCCACAGCCGATGGCATCCCATCAGATTCGAAGGATCGAAGGCAAAATACGGGTGCACGGCCATGCCCAACATGTCCTGCTCGACCGTGGCCTTGGTGATGAACTGCGAGTACTGCAGGTTGGTCAGGTCGCTCGGCATGAACCACGGGCTTGCCATTTCGCAGTAGGTGAAGACCGATATACGGCGCTCCTTCTTCGACTTGTTGGCGACCTTCAGGCGCCAGTACTCGAAAGCCTGCCCCAGCGGCACGAAATAGGTCGATTCGGTCTCGATCCCCGAATAGCGCGACTGGATGGAGGTGTAGGCGGTGCCGTGACGGCAGGTGCTCCTGTACTTGGAGAGCGGTTTGCCCACCGGCTGCCAGGACGACGACCAGTAGTCGCCGGTCTCGGCGTCGCGCAGGTAAAAATAGCGGCCGGGCTGGTCCATCGGCACGGAATTGGACCGCAGGCGCAGGAACCTGCTCGAGAGGGCGCTCTTGTAGAAACTGTAGCCCCCGGCGTTGTTCGTGATGATGGCGCCATATTCCAGCGAACCGAGATAGTTGCTCCACGGGCGCGGAGTGTCCGGGCGCGTGATGACGTATTCCTTGGCGTCGTCGTCAAAATGACCGTATTGCATGGAAAAAGATGTGAACGATTGAAAACCCCCGGGGGAAAGGCAAGGATTTGCTCCCCTCAGGCCCCCAGAACCGCCTCCACACCGACTTCAGTGCGTCCGTCCGAAGGCGGCCGCAGGACGTTGCCGGCGACCTTGCGCCCATCCACTGTCAGCGAGGCCACGCCCCTGGACACGCCGTTGGGGTTCTTTACCTGAATGGAATACGTGACGCCGCGGAACTTGCGGGTGACGGTGAACCCCTTCCATTTTTTCGGAATGCACGGATCGATGCGCAGCCCGTCGAAATCGGGCTGGATCCCCAGGATGTACTGGCTGGCCACGACAAACGACCATGCGGCGGTGCCGGTGAGCCAGGAGTTCTTGGCCTCGCCGGGCGTCGGCGAAAACTGGCTCGCCGTCATCTGCGCGTAAACGTAGGGCTCGGACCTATAGACCGCCTGGTCCTTCTTCGCCGACGGGCAGATGCTCAGGTAATACGCGAGCGCCCTTTCGCCGTCGCCAAACATCGTCCATCCGATGTGGATCCACGTGTTGTTGTGGGAGAAGACGCCGGCGTTCTCCTTGTAGCCGGGCGGGTAGCTCGAGACCTCCCCCAGCTCCAGGTGGTAGGTCGAATACGGGGGGTATTGGAGCGCGCAGCCGAGCCCCGGATTGTAGAGGTATTTCTCAACGGCCTCGAGGGCCTTCCGGGCGCGCCCGTTGCCCTGGCCGGCGCCCCCGAGCACGCACCAGGCCTGGCTCTCGATGTAGATCTTGCCCTCCTCGCAGGCCTTCGAGCCCACGGGCTTGCTGAAATTGTCGAACGCCCTGGTGTACCATTCCCCGTCCCAGGCCTGCGTTTCGATGATGTTCAGCATCTCGGAGTACCCAGCGTCGATGCGGGAGGCGTCCGCGGGGCGGTTGAGGAAACGGTAGAGCGACGAAAGGTCGCGGGACGCGTAGAGGAAAAGGCCCGCGATCATCACCGACTCCGCCACATCCCCCTTCGCCCTGTTGGCGGTGTTCTGGAAGGACTCATTCGGCTGTTCCGAAAAGCAGTTGAGGTTGAGGCAGTCGTTCCAGTCGGCGCGCCCGATCAGCGGAAGGCCGTGGGGGCCCCGGTTCCTGAGCGTGTAGGCGATCGAGATCTCCAGGTGGTCGAGGAGCGTGTCCCTCGAACCCGGCTTGTCGGCAAAACCTATCTGCTCCGAAAGGATCGTCGCGTCGCCCGTCTCCCGGATGTAGGCGCACGTGGAAAGGATGAGCCAGAGCGGATCGTCGTTGAACCCGCTTCCCGCCTCGGCGTTGCCCTTCTTGGTCAGGGGCTGGTACTGGTGGTAGCACGTACCGTCCGAGAGCTGCGTCGCACCGATATCGAGGATCCGCTGGCGGGCGCGCGCCGGCAGCAGGTGCACGAATCCGAGGATGTCCTGGTTCGAGTCCCTGAACCCCATGCCCCTTCCTATGCCGGTCTCGTAGCCCGAGGTGGAACGGGAGAGGTTGAAGGTCGCCATGACCTGGGCCTGGTTCCAGGTGTTGACCATCCTGCGGAGGTGCTCGTTGGGCACCTTGGGCGCCTGGTAGACCGAGAGCAGATCCTCCCACCGCCGCTTCACCGCCGCGAACGCGGCGTCGATCGCCCCCAGGTCCGAAAACTTGGCCATGATTTCCCGCCCCCTGGCCTTGTTCATGACGAGGGGCCGGTCAAACTTGGGCAGGTCCCCCTGCTCGACGTACGCGAGCACGAAGGCGAAGGTCTCCTCCGCGCCGGGCTTGAGCGTGAGATCGATCTGGTGCGCGCCGACGGGATTCCACCCGTAGGCCCGGCTGTTCGTGCACTTTCCTGCCAAGACGGCGCGGGGATCGTGGAGACCGTTGTGCACCCCCACAAAGGCGTCGCGCGACGTGTCGAATCCGTCAATCCTCCTCGTGCATCCGAACAGCGTGTAATGGTTCCGCCTCTCGCGGTATTCCGTCTTGTGGTAGATCGCCGAACCCTCGATTTCCACCTCCCCGATCGAGTAGGTGCGCTGGTAGTTGGTCATGTCGTTCAGCGCCTCGAAAAAGCAGAATTCGACGAATGAAAAGACCGTGAGTTTCTTGGGCTTTCTCGTCCTGTTGCGGACGGAGACCCTCCAGACCTCCAGATTCTCGCTCGGCGGCACGAACATGAGCTGCTCGACCTCCACGCCGTCCTTTCTCCCGGTGATCCGGGTGTAGCCCAGGCCGTGGCGGCACTCGAAGTGGTCGAGCTTGGCACGCGTCGGCTTCCAGCCGGGGTTCCAGACGGACTTTCCCTGACGGATGTACAGGTAGCGTCCGTCGTTGTCCATCGGGTTGCTGTTGTAGCGGTAGCGGGTCAGCCGCCTCAGCTTTGCGTCCCTCCAGAACGAGAATCCCCCCGAGGTCTGGGTGCACATCCCGAAGTACTCGTCCTGGCCGAGATAATTCAGCCAGGGAAGCGGCGTATCGGGGCGTGTGATGACAAACTCGCGGTTTGCGTCGTCGAAATTGCCGAAGGTAGCCATGGGAAATGCCTGTGTTCTCTGTCGGATTGGGGATAAAAACCTACTGTGCCGGCGCGGTGGCTTCTATGTAAATCGTGCTGGAGCATCGGCCGAGGGCGTCGCCTTTCAGATAGGGAGTCAGCTGTTCGAGTTCCGCGAGGTTGAACTTGCTGGAACCCACCCATACCTGGCTGAGGTATCCGTGGTCGGGAAACCCAAGGGAATCGCCCTCATGGGGCCCCGGCTGGACCGAGAGTATCCATCCGCCGGGCCGGGCGATGGTGAGCGCCTGCGGCGCGAAGGCGACCTTCTCCTGACTGATGCCCGAGGTGACGGTGGCCCGGTCGCCGTCGACCGAAATCGCGGGCTGGGGCAGCAGCAGGACGGGCGCCGGGCCCACGATCTGCGCCGCCACCGCGCCCGCCGGCGCCCCGGGAGTCCTCACGAGCCGCACCGAAAGCGAAACGGGAACGTCCACCGGCACGATATGGATGCCAAAATAGGGGCGCCCGTCGTCCCGCCAGCGGGCGGTGCAACGCAGGCGGTGCCCCTCCCAGGCGTATTCGCGGGTGACCGCCGGATACGCCGGATCCCGGTGCTGCTGCGATACAATGAGGACCGGGCCCTCGGCCCGCACCCCGGCTGCCGCCGAATACTCCCACTCGCCCGGCGGCGGCCACTTCCAGCGCTCCTGGGGGCCGAGCCAGAAGCGGTGCCCGCCCTGGTTCGGCGAGGGATCGAGGGCAGTGGCCGGAGTACGGGGATAGGGGGCATTGAGCAGGTTCACCGACCCGTCAAGCGAGCCAAGAAAGATCAGCCGCGACCGGACCACGGTGACGACCGCGCGCACCGCACCCTGGGTTGAGGTCCAGGCCTCCTCATCCCGCCATGCCGTCTTTTCCCATCCCGTGCCGGCCGCGACCGACGCCGGAACCATCGCCGAAAGTGACAGGAAAAGACGCGGGACTAGGTTGCTGGAATGGGCGACGGGGCAGGTTGGCGTCATGGGACGGTTGGCAGTTTGGGGTTGCCAGCGAATTCAGCACCGTACCTTGTTTGATGGCAGTTTCGAGGCAAGACTGAATCATCCTCATAGGACACTTGGACTTACGCAGCACACCCCATGGCAAGAGTCGTCATTGAAAACCTGGTCAAGATCTACCCCGACAAGAGCGGCGCGGGCATACGCGCGGTGAACGGGATCAACCTGGCGATCGAGGACAGGGAGTTCATGGTGCTGGTGGGTCCTTCGGGCTGCGGCAAGACAACGACCCTGCGCATGATCGCCGGGCTCGAGGAGATCACCGCGGGGTCGATCTCCATCGACGGACGCGTGGTCAACGACGTGCCCCCCAAGGACCGGGACATAGCCATGGTCTTCCAGAATTACGCCCTTTATCCCCACATGAGCGTGTTCGACAACATGGCTTTCGGCCTCAAGCTGCGAAAGCTGCCCAAGGCCGAGATCCAATCCCGCGTGCGCGCGGCGGCTGCCATGCTGGGCCTGGAAAGCTGCCTCGACCGGAAGCCCAAGGCCCTTTCCGGCGGCCAGAGGCAGCGTGTCGCCCTGGGGCGCGCGATCGTCCGGCAGCCCAAGGTGTTCCTCTTCGACGAGCCCCTTTCCAATCTCGACGCCAAGATGCGCGTTTCAACCCGCGCCGAAATCTCGAAGCTCCATGCCAGGCTGGGCGCAACGATGATTTACGTGACCCACGACCAGGCCGAGGCGATGACCATGGGGGACAGGATCTGCGTCATCAAGGACGGCAACATCCTGCAGGTCGACGATCCTCTGACCCTCTACCACCAGCCGGTGAACCTTTTTGTGGCGGGATTCATAGGAAGCCCCGCGATGAATTTCTTCAAGGGCACCGTCCGGCGCGGCCCCGACCACCTCGCCTTCGTCGAGGACAACGACCAGGCACCCCCTGTCCGCATCCGGCTGGACGAACGACTTTCGGCCCGGACCGCCGGCCATGTCGACAAGCCGGTGATCCTGGGCATCCGCCCGGAGGACCTTGGCGAACCGGCCCCCGAGTCCCCTTCCGAGGCGGCGCCCGTCATTGAGGCGACGCTCGAGGTGATCGAACCGATGGGCGCCGAGACCTATCTCAACCTTTTCACCGGCGCCACGTCGTTCATCGCCCGCGTCCGGCCTTCCCACGGGCTCACGGTGAACAGGCCGGTGAGGATCGCCTTCGACCTGACCAAGGCCCATTTCTTCGACGCCGTCACCGAGCAGGTGCTCCGGTGAGCCGGCCGCTCAACCCGTGCCGTAGTACTTTTCGCCGAGGGCGATCTTGGGGCGCCCGCCCGCCACCCGGCCCAAGTTTGCATCCCGCAGCGAATAGACGCAGCCGCAGTATTCCTGCTGGTAGAACCTTTCGCGCTTCGAGATCGAGACCATCCGCTCGGAACCTCCCCGCTTCCGCCAGTTGTGGGTCCAATAGACGAGGCCGGGATATTTCGCCGCCGCGCGCTGGCCGCTGGCGTTGACCTGGTCCATATCCTTCCACCGCGAGATCCCCAGGCAGCTCGTCATCACGGAAAATCCGTGTTCGTGGGCGTAGAGAGCCGTCCTCTCGAAACGGAGGTCGAAGCACATGGAGCAGCGCGCCCCCCGCTCAGGCTCCCACTCCATCCCCTTGGCGCGCTCGAACCAGCGGTCCGTGTCGTAGTCGGCATCCACAAACGGGACACCGGCGGTGGCGGCGAATCGTATGTTCTCGGCCTTCCTCAGCTCGTACTCCTCGCGCGGATGGATGTTCGGATTGTAGAAAAATATTGTGTAGTCGAGGCCCGAGGCCGACATGGCCTCCATGACCTCGCCTGAACACGGCGCGCAGCAGGAGTGCAGCAGCACCCGCCGGTGTCCGGACGGCGGTGCCAGCACGTCCCGGGTGGATGGTTTTCCGTTCATCGCGAAAGGGTACGGCGCACTCCCGCGGGCGTCAACCCGGCAGCCTGGAGACGATTCTCCCCAGAGCCGCGTGCAGAGACCGCGGGGAGCCGTTGTTGCAGACATGGTAGTCGGCCAGGACGATGGGCGGCGCCTTGTTAAGGTTTTCGAGCTCAGCCTGATCGCGCACATCCACCTCCGCGGCCGTGAGGGGCCTGACGGCGCGCCTGCCGAGGCGTGCATAGCGCAGGTGCTTGTCCGTATGAAGCGCGATTATAACCACGGAGAACTCGGACGCGAAGCGGCGCAGGTAGGTCAGCTCCTCGGCGCTGTAGAGGCCGTCGAGCAGGACAATGCGCTGGGTCTTGAAGAATCCCCTCAGGTGCGGGAGGGCCAGACGCGCTATCGCAGCCATCCCCTTGCTGCGGCGAAGCTGTTCGCGGACCCTGCGCTCATTGGCGGGCGAGCCCGCCAGGCCGAGCCTTCGCACCTCCCCGAGGACGACGCCGCCCATGTAAAACGAAGTCAGGCCGAGGCGCCGCGCCAGGTATCCCGCCGCCTCCGATTTGCCCGTGCCGCTCATTCCGACAATGGCCAGCAGGACCGGCCTGGGATCCGGGGCGGGGCGCGGCGATCGCTTGGCCGAGGCGTGCTTGGTGAGTGGAATCAAGACGGGCACGCGTGGTCTGGCACGGGACGCCAAAAAATGCAATCTCCCCGGCTTGCGCTGCCGTGCGCGCCGTGAAAACTCGCCGACACGCAATGTCCGCCCCGAGACTCCTTTCCCTGCCGTTTTTCGCGTGGGCGCTGCTTGTTGCAGCCCCGGCGCGGTCGGCGGTCATTCCCCCGTCCAGCGACCCCGCGTCGAGGATGGTGCGCGTCGGAGGGCTTGAACGCCGCTTTTCGGTCTATGCGCCGCCCTCGCTTCGGCCCGGGAGCCCCCTGCTCATCGCCTTCCACCCCTCCGGGGCAACCGGCCCTGGCATGAGGAGGATCTGCGGGGACCTGCTCGAGCGGATGGGCCGCGACAGGAGCTTCGTCGTGGCCTACCCGACGGGTTTTGAGGGTCATTTCGACGATCTCCGCCGCCGCGCATCCTATAGCGCCCGGCGTCTGAAGATAGACGATGTCGGCTTCACGCGCGCCATCGTCGACCAGGTCGCGCTCGAGTATGGGATAGACCGCCGCCGGGTTTACGCGCTCGGCTACTCAAACGGAGGCGCGATGGTGCTCCGGCTGGCCCTTCAGGCGCCGGACCTGGTCGCAGGGGTCGTGGCGATTGCGGCGAACCTCCCGACTGCCGACAACATCGACTGTCCCATCGTCGAGGGCAGGCATACGGCCGTCGTCCTGATCGAGGGGACGGCGGATCCGATCAACCCCTACCTGGGGGGGCGCGTGTCGATCTTTGGGATCGGCGACCGGGGGCCCGTCCTTTCCGCGCAAAAGAGCGCCGAGTGGTTCGCGCGACGCTACGGTCTCGACCCCGACCGGACGCCCAAGCCGGCGCTCAGGCAGGGTTCCCTCGTCGCCACGTGGCAGGATTGGGGCTCGCCGGCGCCCCTGGTGCGGCTCGTCACGATCCAGGGCGGGGGCCACACGGTGCCAAAGGCGGCGCACGGCCCGCCAAACCTCCTTGTCGGGCACACCTTCCGCAGCGACGCCATCCTGGAGGGGGCCTGGGACCTCCTGATAAAGGCGTCCTAGCAGGGGGTTGAAAAACTACGATGAGCCGTTGTAGTTTTTCAACACCCTGCTAGCCGGGCTCAACCCGGCGCTCCCGCGCCCACAAGCGCGGGGGCGAGCACCGCCCCCTTCAATTCGAGGCCGGCAAGCTTCCTCACGACCAGCGCGGCATGCTCCTCGGCCACGTCCACAAGCGTGTGCCGCTGGTGGATGTCGATGGCGCCGATGACCTCCCCGGGAAGCCTGGTCACTCCCGCCATCTTGCCGACGATGTCCGCGGGCGTCACAAGGTTTTTTCTTCCCACGTTGAGAAACACGGTCGCCATGCCCGGCTCCTGGCCGGTCCTGGGCTTGCGCTCATACTTGGAGCGCCGCGGAGGGGCGTCCTCCTCGTCCCCGGCCGGGCCGAAGTCCCCGGCCGGCGGAAGGGGCTCCTCGGCGGCCGCCGGGACCTTTCGTACGGGCTTGGACGCGGCGGCATGGGGCCGCGGTCCGCCATAGCGCGCCTTGGGACGGCTGTCCGCCTCCCTCGCGGCCGGAACCCCGCGGGCCGCCGGCGCCGCCTTTTTGGCGGACGGCCCGGCCTGGAGCATGTGGATGAGCGCCGAGCAGATGTCGGTGCTTGCGTACCCCTCGCCCACGAGGAGGTCGATCATGGCGTCATGCGCCTGGAATTCCCTGGCGTCCAACGCCGCCCTCAGCTTTCGGACGAAAACCCCCGCCCGCGCCTCCTCCACCTGGTCGATTGAGGGTACGCCCTCGCGCCTTATCCTGAGCCCGGCAAACCTGATCATGCCCTGGAGCTTGTAGATCTCGCGCCCCGAAACGAAGGTGAAGGCGAGACCGGACCTGCCCGCGCGGCCGGTCCGGCCTATCCGATGGGTGTAATCCTCGGCGTCGTTGGGAAGGTCGAAGTTGAACACCACCTCCAGGTCGTCCACATCGAGGCCGCGGGCGGCGACGTCGGTGGCGACCAGGAAGTCGAACGCCCGCCGGCGGAACTTGTCCATGACCCTCTCACGCTGGGCCTGGCTGATGTCCCCGTGGAGCCGGTCGGTGGAGTAGCCGCGGGCGTGCAGGTGCTCCTCGAGCTCGTCGACCATGATCTTCGTACTGCAGAATATGATACCGTAGCGGAAGTCATGGACATCGATGAGCCGGGTGAGCGCCTCGATCTTCGACCGCTGGTCGACCTCGAAGTACACCTGCTCGACCCGGGGTGCGTTCTGGGCCACGGATTCGATCCTGATCCAGGCGGGGTCCCTCGAATAGCGGCCTATCAGGTCCTGGATCGCCCTGGGAATGGTCGCCGAGAAAAAGAGGATCTGCCGCTTCTCCGGGACCGACTTGAGAATCGTCTCGATGTCGTCGCGAAACCCCATGTCGAGCATCCGGTCGGTCTCGTCGAGCACCACCAGCCCCAGCCTGTCCAGCCTCAGGGTGCCCCTCTCCATCAGGTCCATCACCCGCCCGGGCGTGCCGATCACGACCTGGGCTCCGGCGGCAAGGGCCCTGAACTGTCGCTCATAGGATTGGCCGCCGTAGATCGGGACGGCATGGATGCCCTTCTTGAAGAACGAGAGCTTGGCGAACTCCTCGGCCACCTGCACGGCGAGTTCGCGCGTGGGGCAGAGGATGAGCGCCTGCACCGCGCGCACGCGGGTGTCTATGGCCTCAAGCGCCGGGATTGCAAACGCCGCGGTCTTGCCCGATCCGGTCGACGACTGCCCGACGACATCGCGGCCCGACAGGACCGCCGGAATCACGGCGGTCTGGATCGGGGACGCCTCCTCAAACCCCATCTTTGCGACCGCCTTGAGCGCTTCCGGGGACAGGCCGAGTTCGGCAAAGGGTCGTTTTTCCATGCATCATCGTGCCCCCGCCGGCGCCAAATGGAGAGCAAAAACGGCGGCGGCCGGGCGCCCGGACGATTTACCCTTTGCCATTTGAAGCCGGCCGCCGATGATTCGCGAGGCGGCCCGCGGGAGCCCGCACAGCAACGATGAATTACTACGAAAGGCTGCTCGACCACGACTTTGTACGCCCGGAGACCGTCTACGGGGCCGTGTTCTACGGGGTGCTCTTCGCGGCTGCGGCGTACGTCGCGGCCCGGCTCGTAAGGGCCGCGTTCTTCCGGGCCATAAGGCGCGACACGCATTCGCTCATGGACAGGACGGTGGTGATCTTCCTCGGCAGGCTGTCCCAGCTGGGTGTCTACGCCTTCGCCTTCCTTCTGTACGCCCACCTGATCCCTGCGCTCAACCACATCGGGACGGCATGGCTGGCAAGCGTCGGAGTGGTGTCGGTCGTCATAGGACTGGCCGCCCAGCAGGCCCTTGGGAACCTGATCGCGGGGATTTCCCTGCTCTTTTACCGGCCGTTCAAGATCGGCGACCGCATCCAGGTGACCGCCCCGACCGGACCCGAGATCGGTGTCGTGGAGGTCCTGGACCTGGGCTACACGATCCTGCGCACCGGCGACAACCGGCGCGTGGTCGTCCCCAACAGCATCATGGCAAACCAGGTCACCATCAACCATTCGATGACCGATCCGCGCGTGATCCTCACGGTGCCGGTGAGCATCGGCTACGGCGCGGAGGTCGAAAAGGCCCGGGCCGTGCTGGTCGAGATTGCGAAGGCAAACCCGAGGTCCCGGGAGGTGGTGGGTTGCCGGGTCGCCGGCCTGGGAAGCTCCGGCGTCGACATCAACCTCCTGGTGTGGTGCGACGACGCCGGTGTCGCCGCCGAATTGAAATCGGAACTCCTTGAGGCCGTCAAAAAGCGATTCGCGGCGGAGGGCATCGAGCTCCCCTACCCCTACACCAACGTGATCCTCAGGAACCAGGCCTGATTTTGCGGCCGGAC
>Ga0302320_10016838_pt1 | contig 14889 bp, 12 predicted proteins | sample Bog_T0_3_FD_202130 | JGI IMG/M metagenome (GOLD analysis project Ga0302320, IMG submission 202130) | Peat permafrost microbial communities from Stordalen Mire near Abisko, Sweden - Bog_T0_3 | ecosystem: Environmental > Terrestrial > Soil > Wetlands > Peat | place: Sweden: Abisko, Stordalen Mire... | reverse complement strand
TCGTGAGTGTGGCGCGCGGGCCACGGGTTGTCCGCGCACACGAGGCGCACGGCGATGGCCGCGAGGTCGTCGAACTCGCGCACCACGGCGGTGGGCCATCGGCGTGGGGTGTAGACGGCGCGGAGGACGCCGGCCTGCTGCGCGGAGACGACGTCGAGCGTGCGCTGCACCGTCGTCGCGAGCGCGAGACTACGCTGGAGTCGGACGTCCTCCGGCGTGTCTGCGAGCTGCCTCGCCAGGTAGGTCGGCAGCAGCGTGATGGTCCCGAGGCGTCGGGCGGTCTCGGCGTAGCTGAAGTACCACTCGAGCTCCTGGTCGATGGCGCGAGTGATCGCGGTCTTCGGCTTCGTGATGGGGGGATTGTCGTGAACGAGGTTCGGCATGCGTGCTCCGTACGGTGATGGGTTGGGAAGAGAAGGAAGCGAGGGGTCACGTCGTCGGGTCATGGGAAGAAGCGCGTGTTCCTGGGACGGGTCGTCTCGTGCGGGGCAGGGCCCGAGAGCAGCGCCTGGCCCCGGCGGCCGATCTCCTCGAGCTCGGCGAGCGTCGCGGGGGGCTCGTCCGGCTCCTTGGGCTTTGGCCGTACGCGCCTTGCGGGACGCATCGCGGCCTCGCGCTTCGTGCGGCCGTCGCGGGCGTTCTGGAGGAAGTAGTCGCGATTGCCCCAGATGAAGGTGACTGCGGGCGGCTGCTTCTTCGACTTCGGGGACGCCCCGGCGATCGCGTCGAGGTGGAGCTGGTCGAGGTCGGCCACACTGCTGGTTTCGTTCGCGGTCACCGCCATCACGAGATCGACGTGCTCGATCGGGAAGGTCGCGGGGGGCGCGCGGTCGGGGAAGCCGGCGCGGTGCCGTGCCATGAGGGCGCGGCAGGCGATGGCGCGCAGGGTGGCGTGGTCGTGGGTGCTCGGTGGGCTTGCCCTGACCGCGGCACCAACGTCCGCGGGTCCCCCTTCAGAGAAGGAAGAGAAAGATATTAACTCTTCTTCTTTAATTAAGAGGGGAGTGCGTGAAGCGGGAACGTCGGCACCTGGTGCCGGGGTCGATTCCGAGCAGTCCGGGGCATCCGCCGGAAACACCCGAACTCGCTGGAGATTCGTCGCCACGAGCGCGCCGAGGGAGAGCGGTCCCCGATTGCCGGCGACGGTGAATGCGGCACCAGGTGCCGACGTTCGCGACACCATCGCGGCATTACGTGCCGGAGTGGGAATGCCGGAATGAGTCTCACCGGCAGGTGGTGCCGATGAGCGCTGCGGCATCGCGGCAGCAGCTGCCGACGTGATCGGCTCCGCGGCATCTGGTGCCGGCGTCCGGAGACCAACGTCGGCACGTGGTGCCGCGTTCAAGGGCGCAAGTCGTTCCGTGGCGGCACCCGGTGCCGCGATGTCTTCGCATGGGAGCCGCGCTCCGCGGACCCAGACGGAACGGTCGAGTCCCCACGCGAAGTCGACGAGGACAAGGACGAGCGTCGCGCCCATCTCGTAGACAACGGACTTGCCGCAGCGAGTGACGGCAACGACACCCGCCTCTTCGAGCTCCTGGAGCACGTTCCGGACGGCGCGAACGCAGTACCCGGTCGCGGTCGAGAGCTCGGCTTGATTCGCGGGATCGTCGTGACGAGCCCATCCCGAGAGCAGCTCGCTTAGGATGGCCCACTGGCCGGGGCCGAGCGCGGAGAGGCTCCGCCGCACATGCTCCATGGCAAACGGGAGGTGGCGGCGGAGCGCGCGCAAGACCTCGACGGGGACGGTGTCGTCCGCTTCGGTGTTCTCTGGAGTGCCCGGAGCGTCGGTCAGGGCAGGCGTCGACGACTCGGTCATGGCGTCCTCGTGCGCAGAAGGGAAAGCGTTGAAATCATGGGAAGGGTCTTTCGAGAGGCGTCAGGCGGCCGTCGTGCGGTCGAGCGCGAGGGGCTCTTGCTCCTCGATGTCGGCCCAGCAAACGGCATACTGGGCGCGCGCCGAGTGGACGTTGCCGAGGCGCGCGAGCACGCGGTGAGCGTTGCGAATGCCCTCTTCCTCGACACCGGTGTCGAGCTTGTCGGTGAGGCGCTGGATGGTGTTCATGATGGATGTGTCCTCTCGTCGGCGCGCGGCGCCGGATGGTTCGTGGGCAGTTGGTTGGTTGGAGGCAGGCCGGCACGGCGAGGTGCGCCGCCGTACCGCCTGCTCCCCCGGTCTCTAGTGGTCAGTGAGTGACCGTCGGACGGGGCGCCGTAGCGAGTGTCTCGCCGTGGCGTCTGCGTCCGATGCAGACCCCTTTAGCAGGGCTCGTGCCACGGCCGACGCCGGCGCTAAGTGTTCGAGATCACTGGAGCCCACGGTCCGCGATCACCCGACACGTCCAGGACCGCCGAGCTCGGTGGAAGGGCGAAGGGTGCGGACAGCCTTGAAATCTCGTACGACGCGCGGGCGCCGTGCGCGGACAGCTTGTGGACAAGGGAGATCCGCAAATAGGGAGCCCGATCCACCGAGAAATGCAGTGCGAACGGTGACACGAGATGCGTGGACAGCTTGTGGACAAGGGGTTCGCGCGCGCCTGCCGCGCGCCAGACCACGTAGATTGCCGGGCCAATCAAACTTTCGAAGCGCGATACGCTCATGGACAAGGCGTTCTCACCGTGGTGGCGCTCGTCCCACCGTGGTGTCGCTCGTCCGGTAGGGGTGGACGGAAGGGGCTTTTTTCCGGGAAATCGACGGCTTGCGCTAGCGTTGCCGTTCATGAGGGAAGCCGCTCTTGTGCTGCTGCTCGCGGCGTGCGGCTCCGGGGCGTCATCGCATTCCGCGTCGGCCTCCCACGGCGCGAGCACAGGTCGGGCGGACGCGACGGCCGACGCCGCAACGACCGCGACCTCCGACGCGGACGGTCCCGAGTCCCGCGGTTCCGTGGCTGACGACGCGGGATGGGCTGACGTGATCGGCGCGACCAGCGATGCCGGCTGGGGCGACGCGCGCGCTCAGGACGCCGGATCGAGCTGCACCCCCTTCCCGTGCGCCGCGGGCCAGTTCTGCCTCGACACCATAGGAACGCCGCTTGGCGGCAACGAGGTGCAGTCATCCTGCAGCGATCTCCCAGACCTGTGCCAGGCGGCGCCCACCTGCGAGTGCCTCCTGCAGGCGGTCCTCTGTGCACGCGAGTGCGTCGCGCAGGGTACGGCCATCACCGTGAGCTGCTGGGTGTCCGTCGTGTCGCCACCGTGACGTCGCCCTCTCCCCGGGTCATTCACGCGACCGGCGGCGCCTCGACCCGCCGCCGCGTGTCCCTCGTCCTCGCATTCCTCGTTCTGGCGGGCTGCTCCTCGGCCGGCGCGATCTCGAGGGGCGACGCGGGTAAGTCCGCTGGGCACGCCGAAAGCGGATCCATGACCGTTGCGCCCGACGGCGACGTCGCTCGGGCGCCCACCATCGACGCGGCTCCTCCCGATGCCTGCGACCCCGCACGCCGCGGGACCTGCTCGTCCGGTCGCTGCCTGGAGATTTTGGCGTCAGAGCAGTTCAGCCCCGTAGGGGTCGCGGTCGCCCCGACAGGCGTCTACTGGACGAACAGCGCTCGGGGGATCGCGCGCACGGGCAGCGTCGTGACCGTGCCGCTCTGCGGCGGGGCGCCGCGCACGATCGCTTCGGGGCGGAACGGCCCGTCCGGCATCGCTCTCGACGGCCTCGGCGTCTTCTGGGGCGAGACAGGGTCGGGCTCGCCCGATGCCGCGGCCCCTGGTGGCGTGGTCTCGGCGCCGCTCGGCGCGGCTTCGGATAGCGATGGCCCGATGGTGATTGCGTCGGCCGAGTGGGCGTCCGGTTTCGTCGCCCTCGACGCCGCGAATGTTTACTGGGCGAACGACACGGCGCTGGTGAAGGTCCCGCGTGGGGGCGGTGTCGTCACGACGCTCGCCACGCAGACCGGGGTGGGGCACATCGCGGTCGACTCCACGACCCTCTACTGGGCCGCGTTGGAGGCGGGGGTGATGAGCGTGCCGCTTCACGGCGGCACGCCAACCACGCTCGCCTCGGCCGACTACGCGCTCGACGTCGCCGTAGACGCGACGAGCGTCTACTGGGTCGACGCACTGGGCCCCTCGACCGTGAAGAAGTGCGCCATCGGGAACTGCGGCGCGACAGTGGTCACGCTCGCGTCAGGGCAGGTGTACGCCGTGGCCGTCGCGGTCGACGCGACGAGTGTCTACTGGGTCAACTCGTGCAGCGCCGTGACCGACACCTGCAGCGGTGGCTCCGTCGTGAAGGTTGCCCTGGGCGGAGGCACGCCCGTGACGCTCGCCGAGGCGCATGGGGCGCCGGTGGCGATCGCCGTGGATGAGACGAGCGTCTACTGGACGGAGGCAGCGTCGTTCGGCACTGTGATGAAACTGACCCCCAAGTGAGCACGGAAGCCGCCTCTGCGGTGGCTACGTCGGGCTCGTGGATGCCCGTCTGCGTGCCGCCAGCGAGGGTCGGATGAACCATTGCTTTCCCTGGCGGTCGACCCACAAGGTCACGCCGAGCTCCGCGCCGCCCTGCGGGGCCCCCTTCTCCTGATCTGGCCCCGGCTCATGCGCGTGACGGCGGCATGTCTCGTCGCTAACCTCGCTGACGTGTCCCTCCTCGAGCGCCTCTTCCCGCACCATCTGCGCGACGTCCACGCGCCGACCCGACTCATCGTGCGCGGGACGCTGGCCTCTGCGAGTACCGCCGCGAGCCCGTTCACGCCCGTCCACGCCGTCGTGCTCCGGTACGAGCTGGTCCTGCGTCGCATCGGTCCCTACCGGCGGACGGACGGCCCCAACGAGGACCCCTACGACTACACGGTCGCCTACACCAGCCCGCTGCTCGCGGAGCCGGCCATCCTCGTCGAGACACCGGACGGCCTCGTCAGCGTCCCCACGTTGACGCTCGAGGTGCGCTTCGCGAGCCAGGGCCGCCCAGAGCCGCTCGTCGGTGCGGTGCCTGCAGAGCTGGCCGCGCAGGTCGCGCGCGTCGAGGCGGCCGCGAAAGACGAGGTCTGCTACCGCGAGCAGTTTCTCCTTCAGGGGGATCCGATTGAGCTCGAAGCGTGCATTCGACCGGACGCGGGCGGCGGCGGCGGCACCGGTCCGTACCGCGCGGGCGTCGGAGCCGGCTACGTCGTGTGTGAGGCGCACCCGAAGCTCGTGGAGCTGCGCGGGGACGTCGTGTGACGGACCGCTGCGCAAGACGGGAGGCTCAGGCTGTCGCGGCGCACCTCGATTGCCGACGCTATTGCAACCGGTCATCACCCGCTGTCGCACTCGGCCTGGAAGAGCGCCGCCGCGCGCGCAGGATCGGCGGGTGTGCCTTTGCCGTCCCGGAGCGCACGGGCGAGCGCGTGGCGAGGTCCGCGATGCGCCCACGAGCTCGGCGGCCTTGAGCGCCGCCTCGAGACCCTTCGCGGTCCGAGCCTTGCCGACCTCCGTGAGCGCGACCTCGATGTCCTCAGAGGGAACAAAGCCCAGCATCCGCTTCGCGAGGTCGTCAAGGATCCGAGCGCGCTCGAGAAGAGCCTCGTCCGTGACGGCCAGATGCGGATGGAAGGCCTTCCCCCTCCACCAGGGGCGATGCGGATGCCGACGCTAGCGCAGCGGGGGAGCGGAGCTGACGGTGAACGACCACGACTCCGTCGCCCGCACGGCGAGACCTGCCGAGATGCAGGACAGGGGGCGACACTTGGGGCATCGTCGAGAGATGAGAAAGCCCGCCTCCCGCGACCTCAAGGTGGTGCCTATCGCCGACGCGAGGGAGCGCCGGCGCGCGAGGGTCGCTCGCGAGCACTGGGCAGCGGCGACGGAGTCGGTGCCGGAGGGACCCGACGCTGCCTCGAATTTCACCATGCTCGGCAACATCGCGCTGATCGATGGGCTCCACGAGGACGCCATCACGGCGTTCTCTCGCGCGCTGGAGCTTGCGCCGAAGGACGTCAGCGCGCGCACGGGGCGCGGTCGGGCCCGCGCGGCGCTCGGAGAGCACGCGCTCGCGCTGAGCGATTTCGACGCCGCGCTGCTCGCGGGTGACACGACGCTGGCCCACCTGGGCCGCTCCGGCGCGCTCGCCATGCTGGGTCGGCTGGAGGAGGCGGTCGCTGCAACGTCTCGCGCCATTTCCGCCGCGCCCGACCGCGCCGATGCCTACTACACGCGCGCCGTGTACCGCAGTCAGCTGGACGCGGACGACCCGGGGGTGAGAGCCGATCTCGATCGCGCCGTCGAGCTGGCGCCAAAGGAGACGAGCTACCTCCGCGCCCGCGCCGAGCACCGGAGGAACGCGGAGGAGTTCGACCTGGCCGCAAGCGATTTCGACCACCTCGTCGCTCTCCGACCGGAGGACGCGACGATGCACTATCTACGCGGCAAGTGCCTGCTCGACGCGGCAGCGGGGGCGCTGCACGCCGAGATGCCTCGATTCGAGGCTGCGCTCGTCTCGCTCGAGAGGGGCCTCGAGCTCGCGCCGAACGACGGCCAGCTCCGCTCGAAACTCCTGTACGCCATCGTGTGCGTGTGCGAATGCATGAACGATACGGACGCGCACCTCGCCGCGCTCGATCGCGCGATCGAGGAGATGCCCAACGAGGCGCCGCTCCTCCACGTGCGGGCGGACCGTCGGCGGCGTCGGGGCGATGCGGCGGGCGCCGCGTCTGACCTGACGAGGCTGAAGGACCTCGGGATCAAGCTCTGACTCGGCGGCCGGCGAGCTCGACCTCTGTTCCTCGCCGGCGTGGGGACGCAGCTCCGGTACCGCCGCGTCTGCGGCGGGCGTTCTCCCCGTGCGCGACGGATGCAACGACCGTCGCGCCAAGGAGCAGTGTGGCTTTCATGCCGCACTCATACTTCCTCATCGACGCGACCGCTCCGATCGCCGCAATGAGAGGGCGCGTCCCACCGCCGCCACGTGCTTCATGGCGGGAACGAGCGCTTCGCCAACCTCTCCGAGCGCCTGGGTCAGCTTCGACATCCCAGTCCGGGCACCCTCCAGCAATGCGTCTCTTGGCCTCGTTTCGGCCGGAGGCCTCCTCACCACACGATTCAGCGAGGAAGGGCGCGGGCGTGCCTCCGACGAGCGGACGGCGAGGAGACTCGCCAGCACGCCGTCGACCTCCTCGACCGTCCGAGTCGCGGGACCGGCGCCGGTGATCGATCGATAGAGGTCCGTCTCGCTGAACAGCCACGCCGCATACGCTCGGACCGAGTGCTCGGGGTGGGAGCTTCCGTGGCTCCTCTCCTGATTCGCGATGGTCTCCTCGACGAGGGCTCGACACGACTCCAGGTACGCGCGCGGCTCGAGCGCCAACGCCGGCGCCGAGCGGCCCGCCAAGGACCGCAGCTCGAGACGGAGAGCCGCGTCGAGATCTCGGCAGGCAAGAAGCCCAAAGCGGTCGGCGGTGAGCTCGCCCGCCATCAAGAGAGCGCGCGTCTCGTCGGCAAAGGCGTTGTCCGGAGTCGAACGTGCCCACGCGTACCTGGGATTCGCCAGATGGGCGATCACGTGCCCGATCTCGTGTCCGAGCACGGCGAGCAGCTGACCTCCGTCGAGCGAGGCAAGGAAGCCACCATGGAACTCGACGCCGACCGGGTTCCCGAACAGCACCGCAGACGCGTTGTCGTGGACGCCGCCATCGGACTGATAGAGCTCGATCGTGTCGTCGAGGCCGAGCCTCTCCATCGCCAGCTCTGCGGCCGCGCACGGCACGGGCGCGATGGCCGGAGTGAGGAGGAGCGCCCTGCTGCGAAGGTCTCGGCGTCGCAGCGCGGTATTCGATTCGGAGAGGCTGTAGCGGTCGTCGAAGGCCCCGACGCGCGCGCTCACGATGCGCTCCGCAGAGACGCGCACCCGCTCGACGTCGATCGGCGACTTCATCTTCGGGCATACGGGCGAGGGCTCCCCGTTGTTCCCTCCGACCGCGACGATGTACTTCAGCCGTGTCGCTCGTCCAGCGGGTGACTCGTGGGGCACCCTCATCTGCGAGGATGCCGGGGCCCGTCGCCGGCACGCGCGTGTCGTGCATCAGCACGCAGCGCTCCGTGTCGGCGGACCGGGGCGGCGAGTACGGGGCTGCATGGGTCATGCAGCGGTGGGCCCTACTGCGGGACCCTCGGGCCGGTTCGGAGCGAGCGACAGCGTCCTCACGAAAGGATCACCAAGGGATTACTCGGAGAACCGGCGCGCATCGCTAGGATGACCGACGGATGGACGGAGATGGTCGAACGGCTGAACCGTGAGAACACCGACGACGGTCCGATAACCTCGCGCACGTTTCGGTTCTCCGTGAACCGACAGGGAGAAAGCTTTATGCGTATCGCGTCTCAGCAAGGAACCTCCGACCACCCCGTCGATTCGCCCCGGACGCGATGCGCGCAAGAGCCGCGGCGAGACTGCTCGTTCGTCCGATCGATCCCCTTCCTGCGGTCCACCGTGACGCTCGTCACGGCCTCCGGGATGCTCGCCATGACGGCGTGCGGGAGCGACGCCACCGAGACGTCCGACTCCGGCGCCCAGCAGGAGTCCAGCTCGGTCACGAGCAGCACCACGAGGTCCAGCAGCGAACGGAAGGACGGCGGCGCGTCGACGACGTCGTCGAGCACGAGTCGCGCCAGCTCCGGCTCGACGGCGGACGCAGGCTCGACATCGGACGGCTCCGGATCCGCATCGAGCTCCGAGTCGAGCTCGGGCTCCACCTCCGGCTCCACTTCGGGCTCCACGTCCGGCAGTAGCTCCTCGTCGAGCTCCAGCGGTTCCACCTACACGGTCGGTGGCACTGTCGCCGGGCTCTCGGCGTCGGGCCTCGTCCTGCAAGACAACGGCGGAAACAGCACCGCCGTCGGCGCCAATGGCAACTTCGTCTTCTCGACCCCGCTCGCCGAGGGGGCGACCTACTCCGTCAGCATCGCCTCCCAGCCCACCGGCCAGATCTGCAGCGCGAGCCACGGCGCCGGCACGATCGCGGGCGCCAACGTCACGGACGTGTACGTGACCTGCGTCGCGAGCGCGATGGCCTACACGATCTCCGGCACCGTGACGGGGCTCACGGGCACGGGCCTCGTCCTCGAAGACAACGGCGCCGACGCTCTCCCCGTCAGCACGAACGGCTCGTTCACGTTCGCGACCCCGGTCGCGACCAACTCCAGCTACGCCGTGACGGTGGGCACCCAGCCCGCAGGGCAGACCTGCACCGTGACCAACGGCTCGGGCACGGTCTCCGGCGCGAACGTGAGCGGGGTCCAGGTCACCTGCGCGGCGACCGCCTACACGGTCGGGGGTACGGTCACGGGCTTGACGGGGACGGGGCTCGTCCTGGCGGACAACGCGACCGACACGCTCCACGTCACGGCGAGCGGGGCGTTCACCTTCGGGCAGCCCGTGGCGAAGGGGGCGACCTACACGGTCACGGTAGAGACCCAGCCCGCGGGGCAGACTTGCACCGTGATGGCCGGCACCGGGACGGTCGGCTCCGCCAACGTGACCGGCGTGGCGGTGACATGCGCCGCCAGCTTCACCCTCGGGGGGACGTTGTCCGGTGTCGCAGGCAACCTGACGATCGACAACAACGGCATGGCCGCCCTGATCGACTCGAACGACGGGCCTTTCACGCTCCCCGGGACGTTCCCCAGCGGCACCGCCTACTCCGTCACCGTGGCGTCGCCGCCGCCCAACGAGACGTGCCAGGTCACCAACGGGACGGGCACCATCGCGGGGGCAAACGTCAACAACATCCAGATCGCGTGCAGCACCAAGACGTACACCGTCGGTGGCACGGTGAGCGGATTCACCGGCACGGGGCTCGTCCTCCAGGACAACGGTGGCGACGCGCTGCCGATCACCGCGAACGGCACCTTCACGTTCGCGACCCCGGTGGCGACCGGCAGCCCGTACGCGGTGACCGTCAAGACCGAGCCCACGGGGCCCGTCGAATTCTGCACCGTCAGCAACGGGGCGGGCACCATGGGGACGGCGAACGTCACCAACGTGTCGGTCGTGTGCTCGACGAGCATCTACACGGTGGGCGGGAGCGCGAGCGGCCTCTCGGGGCCGGTCGTCATCCAGGACGATGGCGGCGACAACCTCACCGTGCCGGGGAACGGGGCGTTCACGTTCCCGACCAAGCTCGCGAACATGTCCAACTACGACGTCACCGTCCTCTCGTCGGGCCTGACGCAGAGCTGCACCGCCACGGGCGGGCAGGGCGCGATCGCCGGGGCGAACGTGACGACCGTGTCGCTCTCGTGCTCCGCGACGAAGGCTCGCTTCGCCTACATCCCCAGCGGCGGCGCGAGCGTCACGAGCTACGGCCTCGACGGCACGACCGGGGCGCTGATGAGCCCCCTCTCGGCCGGGGGTCACCTGCTGATGAACCACATCGCGCTGAACCCTGCGGGCACGTTCGCCTACGCGACCGACTTCGGGAACGCCAACACGATGGGGTACAACCCGGGCGCGGTCGTCGCCTACGCGGTGAACGCCGCGACGGGCGCGCTCACGGAGCTCGCCGGCAGCCCCTACGCGGCGCCCAACAACGCGGGCAACCCCGACGGGATCGTCGTCGACCCGCTCGACAGGTTCGTCTACTCGGCCAACGACGTCGGCAACACGGTCTCGGGCTACACGATCAACGCGGCGACCGGCGCCCTCACGTCCGTGGGCGCGCCCGTCATCGTCGGCACCAGCCCGGGCCCGATGGCCATCGACGGCGCGGGGAAGTACCTGTACGTCGGCAACGAGAACGACACGACCATCTCCGCCTTCGCCATCAACGCCGCCACCGGTGTGTTGACGCCGGTCGCCGGCAGCCCGTTCACGCTCCCGAACACCACGGGCTTCGGCGGGTCTGCGCACGGGCTCGAGGTCGCGAGCAACGGGCTGCTCTACGTCAGCGACTACTGGGGCGCGGTCGACGCGTTCACGATCGGCGCCGCCGGGGGGCTCACGCTGGTCACGGGGGGAAGCCTCCACATCGTGGGCCAGAGCACCTTCCAGAACATCACCGTGAACGCAGGGAGCACTCGCGGTTACATGGCGTCCTACAACACCGGCGCCATCGTAGGCTTCTCCATCGCCGCCTCCGGCGTTCCCTCGCAGATCGCAGGCAGCCCCTTCTCGGGCCTGGTCTCGCCCAACGGCGTGGTGCTGCACCCGTCGGGGAACGTCCTCTACACCGCGAACTGGGTGAATCAGGTCGCGGTCTACGCCGTCGCTCCGTCGGGCGTGCTCACCCAGATCGTGGGGAGTCCCTTCACCGTCCAGGGCGACGCGACCAGCATCACGATCACGCCGTAGCGCCGCCGTCGGCCCACACCGAGCGTCGAGTCCGCCAGTCCGGAGCCGCGACGCGTGCGAGGCCGAGGTGTCGCGCGGGAGAACGCCGTGCAAGCTGCACGCGTCCGTGCCGTCGAAGAAACTCGGGCGACCCGAAGCCGGGCGGCGATAGAGTCGGCCCGATGTCTCGCCTCGCCCTCCAGCGCGTCACGACCGGCCTCGCCCTCATCCCGATAGGAACCGGCGTCCTCGGGCTCCTCGGCCTCCGCGACCCGCTCTATGTCCGGTTCGGCGTCATCCCGAACACGGTCCTCGACTCGAACCTCCGATTCTTCAGCGGCTTCTGGCTCGGCGGAGGGCTCGCCATGCTCTGGCTCGTGCCCCGCATCGAGAAGGAGGGGGCGCTCTTCCGCGCGCTCTGGTGCATGATCTTCCTCGGCGGCATCGGCCGTGTCGCCTCTCTCGCGGCCGTCGGGCTCCCGCCGGTCCCGCTCGGGCCGGTCCTCGGTGTCCTCCTGCTCGAGCTCGTCGGCGCTCCGATCTTCGTCGCGTGGCAGCGACGCGTCGAGCGCGAGCACGCGGCGCGCTGATCGGCGTCGTCTCGAGTCACCAGTCCGCGTTCTTCAGCCACCGCACAAATCCTCGTAGCCCGGCGGGCGGTTCGTCGATGCGAAACGTGTCGTCAAATGACGTGGCGACCACCGTCGTGAACACACCCTCGTCGTAAACATCGCCGACCGCAGTGACAATGTACCAGTCTTGCGTGGGGACCGGCCACGTGAGCGGCGCTCCGTCGATCGTCACGACGGCCAACGGTCTCTCCCCCGCGTGTCCGGCGACGACCGAGTAGCCGAAGCGAACGGGCACCTCGACGTGAACGGGGAGCACGGACCACGAGACCAAACATGCAGACGGCGGACACTCGCTGCCCCAGGGAACCCGGGAGGCGCCGGGCTCGCGCGGCGCCTGCGGGTAAAGAGCGAAGTGATTGGTCCGCTCGTTCGCAGCGAGCGCCCTGGAGACGTTCGCGTACGTCCCCGCCTCCGCGTGGAAGGCCTCCTCGGCGGCCCGAATCGCCTGGACCATGTGCGTGCCCTCGGTGCGGCGGCGCATCCGAAAGTCCGCCAGGCGCAGCCATGCGCGCTCGGCGACGACAGCCATGAACGCGAGAGCGACGGGCATGACGATGCAGCCGGCCGCGATTCGATCCCACCTGCGAGGGGGCCGCGCGCCCTTCGGGTCGGAGTGAGCGTTCGTCACGCGCTGTTCGGCGGAGCCTTGGAGCCCACGTTCTTCACTGTAGCGCGATCCATCCGCCGGCGACGTCGAATGCGCGTGCTTCATGAGCACATCGGTTGCGCCAGACTGCCGGCGTGTGCACGCAAAGAGCGTGCGCGTTCCTCTCGTCTCGCGGAGCTTCTCGGTGGTCGTCTCGCTTCTCCTTGGCGCCTGCGCGGCGTCGGCGCCCCTGCCGCCGAATCCGGTGTGCGCGCATCTGGCGACGATCAAGCCCTGCGCGGTCGACCCCAGCACCGACTCACCCGAGAAGCTCCAGTCGAAGCGACTGAGCACGATCCGAACACGGGAGTTCGTGAACACCGAGGCCACCGTGACCGTGCGCTGTTCCCGCTCGGAGACGTTCACGATGCTGTCGTCGTACGACGCCTGCATCGCGAGCATCGACGCAATGCTGCCCCAGGCGACCGCCGAGGCCGCGGCGCGGCGCGGCGCCGCTGGGCCCGCGGTCGCCGCGCTCCGCGCAGACGCGCGCTATGCGCCAGCACGGGAGAAATACCGCAAGTCGGTTATCCTACAGTCCGCGGCGTGCAAGACGTCGGACGGCCCGGCTACGGACACCGGGTGCGGGTTCGCGTCAAGCGAACCCATCGAGCCGGTAAGAACACTTCGGCTCAGGGTGCTGTCGCGCTGGGATTGAACGGGATCGGCGTCGCCTGCGGCGCGATCGAGGGGATCATTCGTGGGTCGCCGCTCAGGTTGACGCGACTCTGCCCCTGGTTCACCGCAGTGAGCTCGGTCGCCAGCTCGCTCTCGAGCGCAGGGGTGGCGGCCGTGCCCTGCGTGAGCGCGGGCACGACGAACTGTGTCATGAAGTTCCCGAGGTCCGTGACCTCGTCGTTCGTCTCGATGTCGGCGGTCATGCTGAAGACGGCGTCGTACTCCGGCATGACGACGATGAACTGACCTCGCCACCCGTCCGTCCAGTGCACCTCGGTGCCCCAATCCGAACGATGCCACCAGAACCAGCCGTAGTTCTGATAACCCGGTGTGACGCCCGCACCGGTGTTCACGTACGCCGTCCAGCTCGTGTCGACCCAGCTCTGCGAGAGGATCTGCTTCGAGCCCCAGAGACCGTGGTTCAGGAAGAGGATCCCGAACTTCTGCATATCGATCGGCCGAATGCGCAGGCCATAGGCCGCCAGGTCGATCCCCGTCGGATCTTCACCGACCCATTCCGCATTCTTGAACCCCATCGGGCCGAGCAGCACCTCCACGCCGAAGTCGAACAGGCGCTTGCCCGTGGCGTACTGCACGGCGCCGCCGGCCAGCATGGGGGTGATGTCGTTGTACTGGTACGAGGTCCCCGGTGCCGGCAAGAGCGCCTGCGTCAGCGCGAACTCGACGCGATTGGGCGCCACCCAGAACGCCGCGCCGCGTGCCACGGAGGCATCCGAATAGTCGTGGGGGGGCTCGAGCGCGTCGAGCGCCTGCATGCCCATCACGTCCTTGAGCGTGACCCCGCCGAAGCGCGCTTCGTTGCCGGCGTCACCGAAGAGCCAGGCAGGAAGAAGGCCGGAGACCGAGGCGTCCGTACTCGACAGAATCCCGCGGTCGAGCGCCGCCCCGACGATCGCGGAGGTGAACGACTTGCTGGTCGACATCATGAACTCGGCTTCGTCCCGCACGATCCCTGGCGTATACAGCTCGTAGGCGAGCTCCCCGTGCCGCGAGAGCAAGAGCGAGAATATGCGCACGTCGGGGTTGTTCAGAACCCACGTGGTCATCGCGATGAGCGGCGGCAGACTGAGACCGAGCGCGGCGGGATCGACGGAGGGAAGATCGGACGAGGGTGCCCCGGAGTCCCCCGTCGCTGCCGCCTCGACCAGGCTGGCTGCGTCACGTCCGACCGACGCTTCGCGCTTCGACGCGGAGTCCCCTGTCGCCGTTGCATCCATCGAGCTGGCCGCGTCACGTCCAGTCGAGGCGTCTCTCCTCACGGACGCAGCGGGGCTCGCCTGGGAGCATGCCGCAAGGAGCAACGCCAGCAACGGCGCATCGATGTGTCGCGCAGAACGCGTGGCCCCCATGGCGCCAGCCTACCATGGGCGGTGGTCTCGGGCTCCCGTGTCGCGGCGCTGCCACATCGACGGCGCTGCACCGATGGCCCGACGCAGGAGAGGCGACGCGGCGTTGGTTCAGTCCGCGACGTAAACAGGCGACCATCGATCGGCCAAGAGCGCATCGAGGTCAGCGTCGGCCATGGCGTTTCCGAACTGCGCGGCAATCGTTTCGACGATCGCCGCGCTCGACGGAGGGCTCAGCGGCGGAGCGCGCTGGAGTCCGCCTGAACCCGTTGCATGTGGGCCGCCTGTCGGAGCGTTCGACAGAGCTCATCGAAGCTC
>Ga0302320_10016837_pt1 | contig 14890 bp, 12 predicted proteins | sample Bog_T0_3_FD_202130 | JGI IMG/M metagenome (GOLD analysis project Ga0302320, IMG submission 202130) | Peat permafrost microbial communities from Stordalen Mire near Abisko, Sweden - Bog_T0_3 | ecosystem: Environmental > Terrestrial > Soil > Wetlands > Peat | place: Sweden: Abisko, Stordalen Mire... | reverse complement strand
ATTCGCTAAAATTGCCTTTCGGAGCATGTCGATGGCTTCTTGCGTCTCTCCCGTTGATTCATAAATGCCGGCAGCGAGCTCACGGACCCTTTCATCGCTTTGGTCCGTTGTAACCAGCGGCTGCAAAGATGCAAGAGCATCCGCTGCGTTGCCTGAACTCCACTGGCAAAGGGCCAGATTGTAGCGAACGCTCTGCCGTGCGGAGTCAAGCGAGAGCGCCTGCTTAAAGACCGGAATCGCTTCTTGACAGCGCTCTAAACGGGCAAGGCATCTGCCATACATCTCAAGACCATCGGGCTGCGACGAGATTGCCGGGCTTGCGCGCTGGAAATGAGAAACAGCGCTGGAACAGTCATTTTTCTTATAGTCAAGAATTGCAAGCATGGCATGCGTGGTGGGATCACTTGGCCTCAGGGATAGAATGCGCAACAAAAGCGGCCGTGCACTGTCATCTCCTCTCCGATATTTCGACTGTGCTGCACCTTCCAAGGCAGGCAAGTAATTCGGTGAAATCTTGAGTGCATGCTGAAAAGCGGCTAAGGATAAAGGCTGGTTTTGAATTCCCGAATAAGCCATCCCGCGCAACGTCCAAATTCTGTAGTTATTCGGGGCTGCGCGAAGGGCGACGGCGCTCGCGGACAAGGCGGCTCCAAAATCTTCGTGCTGCACTTCCAACTCAATCTTCCGCAGAAGCTCTTCCTGCGACATTGAATCAGCTGGTTGAGCGCCGAGGCTGCCGAGCGGCGCATATAGGATCGTCGCCCCAAGAAGTAGCTGAGCCAGCGATGTAACGACGGTCAAGATCTTTGGCACCTGAAACATTGGTTCTTTCTTCGGTCGGTGAACTTCTTGTTTTCGACTCGTTGCTGACAACCTCTCCGATTATTATCCGCTCTAGCTGAGGACAATCTCCAACTTGACCATAGACGCGGGTGTGCACCTAGCAGGCATTTCGTGCATTGTTAATCAAAAGTTTGAGTGCTTTTCTACGGACCATTCACTTCGGCCTCTCGCGTGAATCCAATGACTGCCTCCGCAACAGTAAACTCCGGCTTCACCCGCTCGCGGTTCACCACTGGCTTGCGGAATGTGAGCGCGTAAAATCTGTTCTTCCCCATAGGTCTCAAAAGCTCGAGATGGGTCTCCAACATCTCCGACGGGACCAGGTCGATCGGGGCGGTCACCAGCTCTTTGCGGTTTTTGAAGTAGCCGCTGGTTATGGGGCCGCGCTCATACATGGCCTTCACATGCTCTTCCGTCTCGTCGGCAATCAGGATGCGGCTGCCCGGTTTGGCGACGCGAATCATCTCGCGAATGGCCTTGGCCCGGTCGTTAAAGAAGTTGATGCCGCCCACGTGAAAGACCACGTCGAAGCTAGAATCATCGAAGGGGAGGCACTCGGCGTTGCCCAGGAAAAGATCGGCCTGGAGTTGCCAGCGGCGCAGGTTTGCCTGGCAGTTGGTCAGCATCTCCGGCGAGAGATCGATTCCAGTGAGCGATATGCCCGCGGGCAGGTATTTGAAATTGAGTCCTGTCCCGACCGAAGTTTCGAGAACCGAATCTCCCGCTTTGACTTCGAGCGGGTCCATGTAGCTCCTCACGTATGCGTCCCCGTCCATGGCGCTGCACGCGCACACTACGCGCTGTATGTCGTCGTAAAAACCTCCGATGGTTTCGTAGAGCTGATTGTATCTGTTCAACGGACCAATACCGCATGCCATCAGTTCATGAAATGAAGACACGCATGGTCCCGCTTCCCACCAGGCTGTCTGCACAGGAGATTGACGAATGACGGTGGGCGTTTGGATTTATGGATTGGCTAGAACCAGCTCGACATGAATCGTGGCACCCGTCACAAAATCCGAAGCTCGTGAAGCCAGATATACACCTGTTCCCTCATTTTCATCCGGTTTCCCCCATCGGCCGATGGGAGTACGCGAAAGAATCTCGTCGTTGAGCGGCATTGTCTTAACTGGGGCTGTCATTTCGGTTTCAATCCATCCAAGCGTGAGGTGTTCTTTCTAAGGTTTTTGATACTGATTCTAAAGGGGTTGATAATAGTGGCTGGCGGAGAGAGTGGGATTCGAACCCACGGTACTCGTTAAAGTACACACGCTTTCCAAGCGTGCGCCTTAAACCACTCGGCCATCTCTCCGGATGCGAACGATCCCTTCGAATCTACCACATTTTGACGGGTTTTTCAGTGCGTCTCCTCAAGTGCGGAGGCTGCAAGGAACTCGCAAAATTCAACGCAGATGAAATCGTTTACTCAGCGTTGGCCGCTGTTATATAGTTTGGCGTTGCTCGCCGATCGACCTGTGTTTGCACCCAACGAATGTTAGAAAAGGACCCACATGCCAGGCATCTCTCGTCGCGATCTACTTGTCTCCGGAATGGCACTTTCGGCAACGTCATTGTTGCCTCGTTCGGCTGCAGGCTTAACTTTCGGTCTTTTCGATGCGATGCAGGAGCATCTTTTCGCCGCTGTGAGCGGAGCAGTGGCGCCGCGGGAACAATTGCTGTTTGATTTTGGTTGGAAATTCAAGTTTGGCCACGGCAGCGATCCGGCTCAGGACCTCGGCTTTGGTTACGGGCAAGGCGATTTTGCAAAGACCGGTGACTTCAAATTCGCGAAGGGCCAATTCGACGATTCCACTTGGCGAACGCTCAATCTGCCGCACGATTGGGCCGTCGAGCTGCCCTTTGTGCACGATGAAGAGCAAAATTCGCATGGCTTCAAACCACTAGGCCGGCGCTATCCAGAAACCAGCGTGGGTTGGTACAGGCGCCAATTTGAGATTCCGGCCGGTGATCTGGGCAAACGGATCACGGTCGATTTCGATGGTGCCTTTCGCAGCGTGCTGGTGTTTGTGAACGGCTGCTTCATTGGCCGCAATGACAATGGCTACGCCGCGTTTGAATTTGACCTGACAGATTTTCTCAATTACGGGGCGAAGAACTATATTGTTGCGCGCGTGGACGCGAGTTTTGGCGATGGCTGGTTCTATGAAGGCGCGGGCATTTACCGCCATGTGTGGCTTACCAAGACAGACGCTTTGCATCTGGGCAAGTGGGAAAGTACAGTGCGATCCGCACCGGATGGAAACTCGGCCGTGTTGACATTGGACACGGTGGTAAAAAATGAAGGCAAGACCGCTGAAAATGCCAAGGTGGGATGGCAGATTGTGGATACCAAAGGGAAGGTGATAGCCACCGCGGAAGCTTCGCCTCAATCCATTTCTCCATCAGGCACCGCCAGATTTTCGGCGTCGACGACTTTGACGAATACAGCCCTCTGGTCGGTGGACGCGCCGAACCTTTACTCAGCGATTGTCGCACTTGAAGCCAATGACAAAACGCGTGACGCGGAGCGAGTGAGATTTGGCGTGCGCTCGGAAAATTTCGACGCTGACAAAGGATTCTCGCTGAATGGGAAGTCGATCAAGATTCAGGGCACATGCAATCACCAGGATCATGCGGGAGTGGGAGCGGCCCTCCCGGACCGCTTGCAGCAATATCGAGTTGAAGTGCTGCAGGGGATGGGATGCAACGCGGTTCGTACGTCGCACAACATGCCGACGCCGGAATGGGTTGAAGCTTGCGACCGCATGGGCGTGATGATGATGTGCGAGACGCGTCAGATGAGTTCAAGCGCAGAAGGACTGGCGCAGTTGGAGGCGATGGTGAAAAGGTACCGCAACTCGCCGTCAATCCTATTGTGGTCGGTTGGAAATGAAGAAGGGCAATTGCAGGATCAGATGGCCGAGCAGGGAGCGAAGATTGCTGCGACAATGGTGCGTCGGTGCCATGAACTCGATCCCACTCGGCCGGTATCAGCAGCCGTGAACGGGGACAACAAGAAAGGTGTTTCAGATGCGTTCGACATTATTGGATTCAACTACAACCTGAGGTTCCCTGAGGACTACCACAAGACTCATCCCACTAAGGCGATTTATGGGTCGGAGACGTCCAGTGCTATCGGTACCCGCGGCGTTTACTCCACCGATCCGCTCCGCAATACCGTGAACGCATACGACGGCGTGGTGACGTGGGGTGAAACCGCAGAGGAGTGGTGGAAGTTCTATGGCTCGCGCGATTGGGAGGCCGGCGGTTTTGCCTGGACGGGATTCGACTATCGCGGTGAGCCAACCCCTTACGGATGGCCGTCAATCAATTCCCAATTCGGAATTGTCGACACGTGCGGTTTTCCGAAGGACAACTACTACTACTACAAAGCATGGTGGTCAAAGGAGCCCTCAATTCACTTGTTCCCGCACTGGAATTTCGAGGGTAAAGAAGGTGAAGAGATTCCGGTCTGGGTTTATTCGAACCTTGATGAGGTTGAGCTGTTTGTGAACGGGCAGAGCGCCGGGAGCCAGAAAGTTCCAAGCCTTGGACACGTGGAGTGGAAGGTCAAGTACATGCCCGGTTCCATTGAAGCCAGAGGATCAAAGGACGGGAAGGTTGTGCTCACTGAGAAGCATGAAACCACCGGGCCGACGGTGGCGATCAGACTTACGGTAGACCGCACCGTGATAAACGCCGACGGGGAAGATATCGCAATTCTGAAGGTAGAGGCTTTGGACAAGGAAGGGCGTCCGGTTCCGACCGCGAACAATCTAATTGGATTCAAGATCGCGGGGGCGGGGTCCCTGCTGGGTGTGGGCAATGGTGATCCGAATTGCCAGGAGAGCGACAAGGCGCCGCGGCGATCTCTGTTCAATGGATTGGCACAGGTGATTGTGCAGGGAACCAAGCGTTCGGGAGAGATCAGAATTGAAGCTTTCAAAGAAGGCTGGGACGGACCGGAACTGACGCCTGCAAAACTGTTGATTACGACGAAGAGGACTGAGGGAAGGCCCAGTGTTGCAGTGCCCGGAGCAAGAGACTAAGAAGAACGGTATGGCGTTCCATGTCGCGAATAGCCTCGATCGAGGAGTGAGTCAGGCAACAATGGAAGTCCCGATGCTGAAGGTCTGTCGGACATCGGCGATTTGGGAATAGGTTTCCCATTCGACTGCGGGACCGAAGTTTTTGCAAATCGGCCGCGGAGTTTTATCATGGCAACTGTTATGGGATTTCCTATTCGGGTGTGTGCTGCTTGTTCAGAGGAGTTCGAACTTAAGCCGGATAAACCGGGGTTTGCAAATCGGTGCCCTGCATGCAGTGAGCCGGATGCCGCGGGACCGGTGGAGAAGAAGGGGCTGGACGCCGTCGAGCGTAAGGCTGAAGCGGAAGCGAATGAAGAGCGCAGACGGGCGATTCGTGATCTGCTGTATCGAAAAGATAGCTAGCAAGTCCAGCCTGGATTTTCGACCGTGTCCCAACGGATCGGGACCATCGCTGACGAACCTGGTTGACTGTCCTGGGGTCGAAAAACGAGAACGACGAGCGGATTCCCGCAACAGAAAAAGTGGCTTCCAACGCTGGCTTGTATTTCTGCATCCAATTTCCTGTTGTCCCCAAACAATCAGGCGAGTTACTGGAAAGGAAAATCGAAATGCCCGATAAGAACGGCACCAACGAGAGCGGTAAGGCGCTGAAAGACCTTATCGACGCGCTGAATGAAGACTTGGCGCGCGAGTACCAGGCGATTATCGCTTATACCGTGTATAGCAACGTTATCACCGGGGCGCAGTGGATGAGTATTGCCGGCGAACTCAAAAAGCATGCCTCTGAGGAACTGCAGCATGCACTCATCATCGCCGATCAGATTGATTACCTGGGCGGCATGCCGACGGCTACTCCCAAACAAGTGAAGCTTTCAAAGAAGCCTGAAGAGATGCTTCGCTTCGATCTCGATAACGAAACCGAGACGATCCGCAACTACCGCAAGCGAGTCAAGCAGGCAGAAGCGCTGGGCCATTACGCGCTGGCCGACCAGCTGCGGAAGATTATTTCTCAGGAACAGGAGCACCAGCACGATTTGGCTACCGCTCTTGGAATCGACGTCCCCAAGGTGATTTTGGAAGGGGCATAGCGAGTGAAATTGGACGGAAAGAAGAAGGCGCGGCTTCAACAGAAGCCCGCCTTTTTCATTGCTCGCGAAAGTTGAAAGAAGCGCGACGGCCTCCGCTTACTATTGTGGAGACGCATTGATCAGAAACGCATCTTCAATCGTCGTGCTTGGAACGGTGAATCGGCGTGGAGATAGTGCCAAGGTGGAACGGTGAACGGTAGGCGCGCGATAGACGGATTTATTCTGGCGGTCGCGCTCCTGGCTGCAACCGCCGTACATGGCGATGGCGACCGGCAGCTTCGCGCTTCGATGACTGGCGACGCGCCCTCGCTCATGATGTGGGCATGGGAGGAACCGGAAGACTTGCGGGGCGCCGATCCACGCCGCCTGGGAGTGGCATTTCTTGCGGAGCGAATCTTCGTCGGATCCAACGTGAAAGTAGTGAAGCGGCGCCAGCGCATCCTGGTTCCGGATGGGATCTGGGCGGAGGCCGTTGTGCGCATTGAAGCCGCGCCGGGGTTCATTGACAGTTCGCCGGTGAGGCGCAGCGTGGCGGACGCGGTGCTGCAGGCCGCTCATCTCCAGGGCGTTCGTGGCGTGCAAGTGGACTTTGACGCCAAAACGTCGCAGAGAGGTTTCTACTCCTACGTGCTTCGGCAAGTGCGAACGGCCCTGCCGCGCGGTGAACGTCTAGAGATAACCGCGCTGGCTAGTTGGTGTGCCCAAAGCGCTGGGTGGATGAGCAGCCTGCCGGTCGATGCCGCGGTACCGATGGAGTTCCGCCTGGGTGAGCACGTCGGCGATTGGGGAGTGCGCGAGCCCCTCTGCCTGGGAAGCGTGGGCGTCGCCACCGACGAAGCACATGCGGCTGCCGCAACTGATGGCCGGCGCACGTTCGTGTTTTCCCCAAGGCCGTGGACCACGAAGCAGATTGCTCAACTGAACCGTGGCGAGATTCCGCAAGACGTGAAAGGAGCACGATGACGCGAGTGCGCATGTGGGCAGTAGTGTTGGTAGCCGCGTTGATGCTGGCTCTCCCGGGCAATAGCTGCGGCCCATTTTTCGCGGAAATGGTTTTTGTACACGCTGAGGCGCCGGATAATCTGAAGGCATTTCTCGATGGAGATTTGGGCGTGGTCCAGGCCGGGCTATCCCCGCGCTTCCTGGCTTTGGCCTACCGCATTTTGTCAGGGCCGGCGCTCACCGCGGATGAGAGAGCGATGGTCCTTCAAGCGTCCGAGCCGGGTCTGAACAACGCGTCCCTAACAGATCAGGGAAGCGGAACAACCGACGCGAAAAGCGCATGGAAAGCTGCCCGGGCCGCCATTGCGGACAGCGCGGGAAGCGTCGGCGACTCCAGTCGCAAAGTACCTGGCCAGGACTGGGATACCTATGCCAATTGCCTTGACGACGCGTACGACCACGCGGCGCGGACATTGACAGCACGCGCACGTGAACATGGAAACGGGAAGGCCGAACTGGCAGATTGGGTGCGCGGGCAAGACGCGGTGTTTTCAAATTGCGCGGCGAATGGCGAAATGCCCGCGACGGTATCAGAACCCGAGTGGCTCGTCCAGGACCGCGCCTATCAAGTTGCGGCTGCGCATTTTTATCGAGCGGAATTCGAGGAAGCAGAGAAGAAATTTGAGGCCATCGAGGCTGACTCGAATTCGCCATGGCACAGTTTGGCCGGCTACCTCGTGGGCCGCTGCATCCTTCGCCGCGCCACGCTCGCAGTCCCGGACAAAATCGACGAGACATTGCTCCGAAAAGCCGATGATCAATTTCAGCGGGTGGCGCGTATTGGTGGGCCGTATGCCGCACCGGCCCAGGAGATGTTGAACTTTGTTGAACTGCGCGTAAATCCCGGGTCGGCATCAGCGCGACTTGGCAATGCCATCAGCCTTCCCGACTCGCGGCTTCAGCAGCACCTGGTTGACCTTCGCTACGCCACCAACCGTGCAGAGTGGTTCTCGCACATGGAGGATGCGCGCAGCAGTGACCTTATGGATTGGGTTTTGACGATGCAGGGATTTCCGCCCCAGGCGCACCCAGCCGATGTGGATGCGCAGGCCCTGCACCATGCAACCGATCGCTGGCGGCAGAGCGGCAATGTGGCATGGCTCATTGCTGCGCTCAGCAAGATGCATACGCCGGATGCCGAGCTCGCCCAGGCCGCAATCGCAGTGAAGCCAAGTTCGTCGGCGTGGGCCACATTAACGTATTACCGGTTGCAATCGCTGCCCGCCGGCGAGACGGCGCGTGCTCAAGTCCTGCTTGCGCGCGAAAAGATGATAGCCGCGCACGCGTCGGCGACAACCGTAAACCTGTTCACGCTGCTGGCGCGGGAGAAAGCGGAGACACTGGAGCAATTTGCGGCGTTGGCGCCAATGGAGCCTGCAGGCGAGATAGACGATGTGTATGGTCCGTTGCCGCCGGCAACGCTTGTGGCAACAGGGGAAAAAAGCTCAACCATGGCAGGCCTTCCGGTGAACGTGCAGGGCGACAATCGATTGGACGAATCAACCGCGGAACTCCTGAATGAGCATTTGCCCCTCGACACACTTGTTCAGCTTGTCCTCGAATCCAGGTGGCCCAAACAGTTGCGATTCGAGTTCGCCATGGCGGTGTGGACGCGCGCCGTCCTGCTGAACCGGCCGGATGCCGCGCGCAAGTTGACCCCTTTGATGCTTGAGAACGAGCCGGGATGGAAGAGCTGGCTCCACGGTTACGACTCAGCGAACTCAGACAACGAGCGAATGGTCACTGCCTTGCTCGCATTGATGCGGTTCCCCTCCGTGCGGCCTTATGTGAATGGGGGTGCAGGTCGTGAAGAAGGATTTGTGGGTTACAGCGTGTACCGCGATAACTGGTGGTGCGCGAGCATGGCGGAAGGTGGCTATAACACCGCTAATAACTATAGCGCTGGATATCAAGACCCGAACCAGGCGCAGAAACCGGCGAAGAAGCTGCCTCCATTCATCACCCCGGAGATGGAGCGAGTGGCGCGACAGGAGCACGACGCACTGCTGAAAGTTGGCGACGCACCCGCGTACTTTGGCAATGCTACCCTGGCCTGGGTTCGAACCCATCCGGACGATTCAAGAAATCCTGAAGTCCTCGGTTTTGCGTTCCGTGCCATGCGGAATGGGTGCAATCTTGAGAAGAGCACCACCTTGCGCCGTGAAGTGTTCAATGTCCTGCACAAGGAATACAGCGGGTCAGAGTGGGCGATGCGGTACCAAGTCTTCGAGTCGCCGGAGGGATAAGTGTCGCCTGTTGGCTTACTGCTTCTGCTCGTAGAGGGCTTTTAGGTCGATACCCAGTTGCCGGCACTTCTTGTAGAGATGACTGCGGTCGAGACCAGGGGGGCTTTTGCGGTTGCCGTTAGATGACGATTGAACTCTTTCCAAACTTCTGCGGGTTCATATGCAATCATCCGCCCGAAAAGAGGCGCAGATCCGCTAGGCTAATTAGCCGAATCCGGCTCTCCTATAATACTTAAGTTTTAACTTGACAATTTAAATAATTGAGAGCGATACTAAAGTCAATGCTTAACTATCTCGAGAGCAGGATGGAGGAGATCATGAAAACATTGGCGGTGGAAACGATGGAAAACAACCTGGAGGGAGTCATGGAGACACAACCAGTTATTCATAACACGTTCGTTGTTGAGCGCAACTATCCGGTTCCCCCGGAAAAGGTGTTCTCGGCGATTGCCGACCCGGCGAAGAAGCAGCGATGGTTTGCCCCGGGCACGGGAAACAACGTGGTGGACAAGTTTGAACTCGATTTTCGTGTGGGCGGGGAAGAGTTTTATTCAATGCATTTCAAGGAGGGTCACCCGCTTACGGGGCATACGCTTTCGAACAAGAACTGCTATAGCGATATCGTTCCCAATCGCCGCGTGATCTTTTCGGCAACGATGAAGGTGTCGGGAAAGACCATCTCGGTTTCCTTGGGAACCATTGAGCTGGTTCCGGTGGAGCAGGGCACGAACCTCGTGCTCACATTTCAATCCGCGTTTCTTGAAGGCGCGGACGGTCCGGCGATGCGTGAGGCGGGATGGCGCGTTTTGCTGGATAAGCTGGGCATGGAACTGGCCGCGAACTGAACCTAGCTTTGAAGACGCGGGCGATGTCAGAGGAAGCAATGACCGCAAGAAAACCGGATATCGACCGCGTCTTTCATGCACTCGGCGATCCTACGCGCCGGGCGCTGCTTGAAAAGCTGACTAACGGGCCTGTTTCTGTTTCAAAACTTGCGGAACCTCTGGCCATCACGCTGGCGGCGGTGGTGCAGCACCTGCAGATTCTAGAAGAGTGCGGATTGGTGCAGACAGAAAAGTCGGGTCGCGTCCGCACATGCCGTATTGAGCCCGTGGGACTGGATGTGGCCGCGCAGTGGATCAAGGATCGTCGCTCGGTGTGGGAACAGCGGCTCGATCAACTGGGGGATTTTCTGGTGGAGGAGGATGGCTAACCAGACGCCTCCAAAACGCTGATCAAAAGACAGCGCCTTCGTGTTGGATGCGATCGATCTGCTCATAGCTTTCGATTTGATCCGTGCGCTGAGCGGCGCTGGCGAGCGCGAGGATCGTCCCGGCAAACAGCAACGTGTCTGCGAAGTAGTTGATCCCCTCAACCTCGACGCCGATGCTGGGGTCCGCCAAGGAAACAATCAGAATTGGTCCGTAAATAAACAACACCAGGAGGACGAGCCAGGCGCCGAGATACGTTGCCGCCATCCTCGTTCTCTTTGCCATCAGAATGAACGCGCCGGCAACCACAAGGATTGCACCTGTCAGGTAGCCGATGAGCAGGCGACCGGGGATCCACGCGGGCGTCAGTTTTTCGAGTGGGATTCCGGGACATCCCCCGGGGTGCAGAAAATGTTCAATTCCAAAAAACAATGCCGCGATGGCAATCAAAACGCGGCCCACGGTGATGAGCCTGCCTCCCGCCTTGCCTCGGATCGCGCTTCCGGCAAAAACCCATCCTCCGCCGGCGAAGGATGATTCCCGGATGAGAACCGTCCATCCAAACCTGTCTCCAGGGTTGGAAAGACTTCCCGGAATATCCAGCATCGCCACGAAAAGGAACAACATGATGCCGACAAGCAGGCCGGACCAGCGCACCTGAATTTTTGCGGCGATACTCAATCCGGCAGCAACCAGCGCGACGCCGACTAGATAGGCCCAAAACAATCTGCCCGGCATGTATTGCGGTACCAGGGGAAGAACGAAATCTACGCCCCAGAGATGGAGAGCGCCGAAGACCGCCAAGGGGACAGCGTAACAGAGGTTGCTCAGGGCTACGATTTTGCCGACGCCGTGGGCGCGCGCAACGTTGGTTTTGGCAGCCCAACCTGCAACGACAAGAGTCAGGATACCTGCGCAGCACATCGCAAACGCCGTGGTGGAAATCCCAAGAAACATGACGAGAATTACTGCGTGCATTTGGGCGCGAGGTGCTGGTTCGCGTGCTCCGTCTGGGGCGCGTTTTCCTTGGGAAAAAGCCGCTCCCGAATTGTACGACGAAGTGCAGGTGAAGATGTTTCTTTGCGAGCTCGCCGTGAAGCGCACACTAAATTGCTCTCCTAGTGAGAGGTGTGCAGAAACGTTAACAGGAAACGGCAGCGCCGCAATGACCACTTTTCGAATCTTCGATCGACCACTCAGAGGTCTTGGTTTAAAAGAGAACGTCGCGGGTAGGCACCGAATCAGCAAATCTGTTCGACTAGCATTTCTTTGCGGGATTTGTCATAAGACGTCATGTCATCTTGCCCGAGTCGACAGAAATCCTGATTCGCTACTCGAATGCCCAAGCTGCTGAATTGTATGGACAATTCCTGAAGTCTGAACCAAAATAATAAACCGGGGGTCTGAATGGCGCGTCCATATTGGTCAGGGCAGCTTCAAATTTCGCTAGTTTCGTTTGGGGTCAGCTTTTACGTTGCAACTGAAAGCAAGAGCCAGATCAGCTTTCACCAGATCAGCCGCAGCACCGGCGAACGAGTCCGACACCAGAAAGTGCTCCAGAGTGCGATCGATGGTGGTGGGGATGAGGTGGGCTCCTCGGTTGGCAAGGACGACATCGTCAAGGGCTATGAGTACAGCAAGGGCCAATACGTGATCATAGAGCCTAGCGAGCTCGAGGATTTACGAGTTCCCTCGAAGCACGTGATTGCGGTTGAGCAGTTCATCGACCTGAAAGAGCTGAATCCGGAATACGTTGAGAAGCCCTATTTTGTTACGCCTCAGGATGACTCTCAGGCAGAAGCCTTTGCCGTTGTACGGCAGGCCCTCGTAAAGACCGGAAAAGCTGCAATTGGCAAGGTTGCATTTTCCGGTCGCGAGAATATAGTTGCCATCGCTCCATCTGAACCCCGCGGGATGATGGCGTACACGCTCCGTTATCAAAGCGAACTCCGGGACCACAAGGACTATTTTCGAGACATCAAGGATGTGAAGATTCCTGAAGACTCGTTGGAACTGGCCGAATCCCTGATCATGAAGAGATCGACTCATTTGGATATCAGCAAATTCCAGGATGGCTACGAGTTGGCCGTTAAGGAACTGGTCGATGCCAAGATCAAACACCTTCCGGTGCCACGAGATGAAGCACCCGCCGCCAAGCCTGGCAACGTGATCAACCTGATGGATGCCTTACGCAAAAGCCTCGGAGCTGATACAGCACGAAAGAAGCCGCCGGCGAGAGAGACGGCGGTAAAAGGCATGGGGCTGGTCAAACCGGTGAAGAGCGCCAAGCGAAAATCAGCTTAAGCTCGTCGCCTCTCAGAATCTATAGCGCAGTGCAAGCTGTGCCAGGCGCAGCGGCATCAAACTCACCGCCTGTCCAAAGTTGGTGCTGGAGATGTTTCCCTGCACGGCTGCGGCGCCGAAGAATTGGCATGGTTGAATAGCGACTTGCCTTACCATGCAGGTGTGTCGATACCGTTATTATTGATGCCGTTCAGAATGGTTCCAAGGAGCGACGTGTCGTTGTTGTTGAGCAGGGTAACGGGCAATCCAGTTGAAAAGGGGGCAATGCCGGCGACTGCCCAGCCGGTCGCGATCGCGTGAAGGTGACTGCCCGGTTTGGGTTGCGGCAGGTCGTAGTGAAAGCTGGTAACCAGGTTCTGTCGAAGGTCGAAGGCAGAGAGCGCGCGGCTGAGCGAAGGGTTGATCGGGTTCACAGGCTCCGGCAGACCTGAAGACTGATCGATGGACTTGGAGTACGTGTAGCAGGCTAGCAGATCGATGCCATGAGCGCTGCCTTTGAGTGAAGCTTCGAGCGCGTTGAAGTTGGCGTTGGCAATGGTGCGCTGCAATTCGACGCTGCCGAAGGCGTGGCCAAACTGGGTGCGGGCTGCCTGCTCATTGAACGGACCACAGACCGTCGAGCCGAGCTCAAGGCACAGCGCGGGGTTTGCGGCCGCCACGGACGTCGTGAACCACGCACGAAATGGTATAGACCGGGGCGGCTTGGCAAGCGGGCCACAAGCCAAAGAATGGGAAAAGCATAACGACAGCGTCAAAAGGCTTATTCAACGAATGTGCCCTTGCTTTCAATAAGATCGAACTTCATCAGCCGTTGCTCTCAGTGTCGTAAAAAGACGCAGGATCTATATCCGACTAATTTGGTCCTTGTTTAATATAAGAGCGTTTTTGTCAGTTATCAATGGATGCGGCGAACATTGGTGATCTCCGTCACGTGGCGATCCCGGAAATCGCAGCGTGCATTCGGAACCGGGTGGCCTTATAGATTGGATGGATGGTGCAAGAGCGGCCCAAATGGAAAAAGGAACTGGGAGCGATGGTCACGCTTGCGGTTCCAGTCGTGCTAAGCGAACTGGGTTGGATGGCACAGGGAGTGGTGGACACTGTGATGGTGGGCAAACTCGGGCCGGCCGCCATCGGTGCGGTGGCGCTGGGAAACGCTGTCTGCTACACGCCATCTCTTTTTGGGATCGGCCTTCTGTTAGGTCTCGACACGCTGGTGGCGCAGGCTTATGGCCGCAAGGACCACGACGAATGCCATCGCTGGCTGGCGCAGGGCGTTTACCTGGCCTGCATTGTTACGCCGCCGCTGATGCTGCTGATGTGGTTTGCCAGCTTTGGGTTCAAGCCGCTGGGAATCAACGCAGAAGTGGCTGGTCCGGCCGCAGGCTACCTTCGTGTTCTGAACTGGGGTACTTTGCCGCTCCTAATCTATGGTGGCGCCCGACGTTACCTTCAAGGCGTAGGGGCAGTGCGGGTCGTAACAGTAACGTTCGTCGGGGCGAACCTGGTGAATTGGTTTCTCAACTGGGTCCTGATTTATGGGAAATTCGGGATGCCGGTCATGGGGGTCGACGGTTCGGCGCTATCGACTGTACTAGCCCGAGCGTTCATGGGGGCAGCGCTAATTGGGTTTGCCTGGCAGTACGAGCGCAAACGCGGCCACCCTCTGTTTCGACATTGGGCAGGGCCTAGCCTTGCCAAAATTAGAACACTGGTTGGTTTAGGCGCTCCGGCAGCGGGCCAGATTCTTGCTGAAGTCGGAGCGTGGAACCTAGCCACGTTTTCCGCCGGGTGGCTTACACCAGTGGCCTTGGCAACTCATCAGATTGCGTTAAATTATGCAGCGCTCACTTACATGGTGCCGCTGGGAATCGGCGCGGCGGCGGCGGTGAGTGTAGGGCACGCGGTGGGGGCAGGTGATCCTGAAAAGGCGCGACGGGCTGGGTGGCTAGCGCTGGGGCTGGGAACCGGCTTTATGCTGTTGGCGGCGGTAGTGTTTTTGATCGCCCCCCGGCCCCTAATTGCGCTCTATACAAGTGATGCCCAGGTCATGGCGGTTGGTCGGAGTCTGCTGTTGCTTGCGGCCGCGTTCCAGATATTCGACGGCATCCAAACGGTTTCGACGGGTGCACTGCGCGGGCTGGGAG
>Ga0302320_10016836_pt1 | contig 14891 bp, 12 predicted proteins | sample Bog_T0_3_FD_202130 | JGI IMG/M metagenome (GOLD analysis project Ga0302320, IMG submission 202130) | Peat permafrost microbial communities from Stordalen Mire near Abisko, Sweden - Bog_T0_3 | ecosystem: Environmental > Terrestrial > Soil > Wetlands > Peat | place: Sweden: Abisko, Stordalen Mire... | reverse complement strand
TATATATATATATATATATATATATATATATATATATATATCACCCACACCCACCCCCACCAATAGGTACGATAGGGTAATTTTGCCATCCAAAAAAACTTTTAACACAAAATTCCCAAAGAAAAATCAATAATTTAACATAAACCGGCAAAATATGCTGCTCGGAGACACCCCCTGACACCATTTTCAAAATCAACATTATGCCACATTTATGTTAAAATTTAGTGTTAAAAAATTACGTTCACCGCCTCGTCGGCGCAGCCCGCGGATATCCCTCTGTTTTTTGTTGAATAATATATTCCGTCGGAGCTCCGCGGGCTGCGCCGACGAGGCAACATTAAACCCCCACCCAAGTACCGCTAATATAATACATCCTATTTATGCTAAAACCTATTAATCGCCCTCTTCAATTCAGTGCAGTTATTATAATGTGATCTTTATTACTTATCATATCAATCGCTACTATATTAATTATTCATACTCAACATGTATATATTCTTGAATGAAATATAATATCAACACTAACAACACCAATTCTACTAACGTTAGTTGCAGATCCAATTGGTATGCTATTTTCATGCGCAGTCCTCCTTATTTCGTCCAATGTTCTTATATTTTCAACAGTTTACATGCGTGACGACCCTTTTATTAATCGATTTACTGCTCTTGTTCTTCTTTTTATTTTATCAATAAATCTATTAATTTTTTTACCACATCTTATGATCTTACTATTAGGGTGAGATGGCCTTGGTATTGTATCATTTATTCTAGTAGTCTATTATCAAAATCCTAAATCTCTAGCGGCTGGCATAATCACTGCCTTAACAAATCGAGTAGGTGATGTTATACTCCTATTATCAATCGCCTGAACTATCAATCAAGGCCATTGATTTATCATAAATATATGAGAATCCTCTATATCATCAATACAAGTAATTAGAATTACCCTGGCTGCTATAACTAAAAGAGCTCAAATACCGTTCTCTAGCTGACTTCCAGCCGCTATAGCTGCCCCAACCCCTGTGTCTGCCTTAGTCCACTCATCTACCCTAGTAACAGCAGGTGTTTTCCTATTAATTCGATTCTATCCATTCTTACATTCAATTCCAATATTCAACACAGCTATACTCCTAATTGCAGTATGTACAATATTAATAGCTGGCTTAAGTGCTATTACGGAATGTGACATAAAAAAAATTATTGCTCTATCTACACTAAGTCAACTAGGCATAATAATAACTAGACTAGGACTTAATGCCCCGCACCTAGCATTTTTCCACATGCTTACGCACGCCCTATTCAAAGCACTTCTATTTGTTTGCGCAGGCTCATTTATTAATGTTCATCTTCACACACAAGATCTACGATGAATGGGTAATTTATCATCACAGATGCCTGTTGCGACAGCTTGTATTAGAGTAGCAAACTTAGCCTTATGTGGGTTTCCATTTATAGCAGGATTTTATTCTAAAGATTTAATTATTGAATCAGCCATTAATAACCCTAATAACTTAGCAATGGTAATTCTAGCTCTGCTAAGAGTTGGACTTACTTCATTCTACTCAGTCCGATTTAGATTAGTTACAATATGATCACCAAATGCGTGTAGCGGAATAATTAATATTTACGAAGAGAAAATGGTTATTATCCCAATAATAGTATTATCTTCAATATCAATTACTGTAGGGGCAATAATATCATGAGTATCACCAGTCAGGAATTCAGTTTATTTTCTTCCACTATATATAAAAATTGCACCATTAGCTCTAGTAACTCTAGGTTTTGTTTTAAGATGACTCCTAACTACTAGCCCCTCAACTCGGTCTTGCGAGTTAATAACAAACCCGTACAGCCACTGAGCATCTTGCACTATATGATATCTGGCACCACTTTCATCCCAATTTACACTTAAATCGCCTCTTCTTGCATCTCATCACCTTTTAAAATCTATTGATCAAGGATGATTCGAAACTATATCTGGCCAAGGCACTAATTCAAATCTTATCACTTCTAATAACATATTAATTACAATGATACCTAAATCACCAACATCATATCTTGTTTTCGCTACATCTAGAGTAATCCTCATGGCAACAATTTTAAGAATTAGATAATTCGTTAGAGTAGCTTAAAGAAAGCGTGCCACTGAAGATGGCAAGATGAGTCGTCCTCCAACAATTAAGCGTGGTGTATATAACACATAAACTTTTCATGTTTAAGTAATATTAAATATCGCATCAGCTTATAGTTTTAAAAAAAACATTGACCTTGGGTGTCAAAAATCATTAATAATGTAAACTGATGAACTGAAAGCTTTTTACAGCATTGACCTTGTAAGTCAAAAGAAGATTTACGTCTCAGTTCTATGACGTTATATACTCTCATCCAACTATCGTTTTACTCAACAACCGCAGCGTTCATATGACAACGAACTCACCTACTAATATCGTTATTATGCTTAGAAGGGATAATGCTAAGGCTTGTTCTTTTAATCCCAGCAATATTATATATGTCTGAAATAATCATTCCAACCCTTAGAATTTTTATATTAACATTTGGGGCCTGCGAAGCTAGACTAGGCTTAAGAATGATGGTATTTATATCTCGCTCCTACGGATCAGATATATTAAACTCTTCTACTATAAACAAATGCTAAAACTATGTCTATCCCTCATATCAATTGGTATTATATTAGGTTGCAATTTATATTGATGGGTCATTACATCCTCCCTTTTTTTAATAGTGGTCCCCTCAATTTTATGAACAATATCAAGATGAAGCACTCTATCTATTACCCAACTTTCTATTATAGATTTAATATCGGCGTCACTAATTACACTGAGTATCTTAATTGCAGCAATAATAATGATGGCAAGAACCAAAATTTATCAAGAAAGAATAAACCCTAAATATTTCTCGTTTCTAAATCTAGCCCTACTAATTATTCTAGTAAATTGTTTCAGTGCTTCAAACATAATATCGTTTTACATTTGATTTGAAGCCTCTTTAATTCCTACTATGTTAATTATTATAACATGAGGATATCAACCAGAACGACTTCAAGCAAGTATATACTTAATAATATACACAATTACTGCCTCACTACCAATATTTATTATCTTTTGCATAATTTTTAATACGTCCAATTCTATATTACTTCTTACAAGTGTAAATCTTACACTACCATCTTTTATATCTTCTAGCCCTATACTATGAACTATTATAATCCTAGGATTCCTTGTAAAATTACCAATATTTTCTGTCCACCTGTGGTTACCTAAAGCTCATGTCGAAGCACCAATTGCAGGCTCAATGGTTTTAGCAGCTATTCTTCTTAAATTAGGGGGGTATGGTCTTGCACGTATTATATCAATTTTCTACAAATTTACCTATCTTGGCAATTCAATATTAATAAGAATTGCTTTATCAGGCGCTGCAGCAACAAGTATAATCTGTATACGTCAACCAGATCTAAAATCACTTATCGCCTATTCGTCAGTTGGGCACATAGGACTAATATTAGCAGGAATGCTGTCAAACTCTATATGAGGCCTTTCAAGCGCTCTAATTATAATAATTGCCCACGGATTAAGATCTTCTGCATTATTTGTTATGGCAAACATATCATATGAAATCACTCACACACGTAGAATATTCTTAACTAAAGGGCTAATAATAGTCTCTCCTACTATGACAATATGATGATTTATATTTACAGCCGCAAACATAGCAGCACCGCCATCTATTAATCTTCTTAGAGAAATTATATTAATTACATCAATTATATCTAAGTCCTTAAGAGCGTTAGTATTAATTTCACTAATTAGATTTTTTACTGCTGCCTACTCATTACACATATACTCAGCAACACAACATGGCCAAATTAGAACATTTAGCAATCCAATTCAATCAATAAAATCAAAAGACATACTACTTCTATTAACTCATCTAACCCCTATTCTCCTAATTATTATTAAACCAGAAATTATTAGTCTATGACTATAGTAAGATAGTTGAGCACAACATTAAACTGCAGATTTAAAGACGTAATAAAATACTCTTACTTAGTAAGATAAGCTATATAAGCTAGTGGGTTCATACCCCGACAAAGAGACTTCTCTCTTACTATTAGTTTGACTATAGCTAAAAAATTACTTACTCCAATCCTATACATGCACACTCACATATAAACAAACGCAGTATATATACCTACACTATTTATAACATAAGATGTGGAAATTGAGCATAAAATTGGCAAAAATTGTGCCAGCCGCCGCGGTTAGACAGTAAATTTAAAATAATTTTAAAAGGCTAAATATTAGAATAATTAAAAACTATAAGAGGTATAATTTTAATAAGTAGTGAACCATATTATTCTCCTATAAAAATCATAATCTTAAACAAGGATTAGATACCCTTCTATATATGACGTATAAACATGCCGGATAATAAAAACAACAGTTTAAAATCCAAATAATTTGGCGGTACTTTACACCCTCAGGGGAACCTGTCCCTTAATTCGATAATCCACGAATACTTATACCTCAACTTACATAAGCTTGTGTACTGCTGTCGTCAGCAAACCTCTATAAGAAAGTTTACTTCAGTGCTATAACACTCACGTCAAGTCAAAGTGCAGCCAATGTTGAGGGGGAGATGGGTTACAATCTAAATATAGATACGGAAACATAATTAATAAAAATTGAAGGTGGACTTGAGTGTAATACCTATCTATAATGGTATGAAACGAACCCTAAAGTATGCACACATCGCCCGTCACTCTCGTCTAAAGATGAGATAAGTCGTAACAAAGTAGACGTAACGGAAGTTGCGTCTGGAAATAAAGCATTTTTCATGCAATTTACTTACACTAAATAGAAGATACACATCTATTTCCCATAGAATATATATCATATTAATTTATTCACTATACAAACAACATAACATAATAATAAAGAACTGTAAAGGAAAAATAATAAACTAAAGTAATTTTTAATTGATGTACCTTGTGCATAATGGTTTTACAAGAATAATATTTATATTTAATTCCCGAATTCTTTACGAGCTGGCTTCTTCATGTTAAGAACATATAAATGTATGTGTCACTATACTTTAAATAGAACAAGCCAGAGGCTACATACCTCCCGCGCAAGAAAATCGCTGGTTTTCCTATAGCATTATTCATTAATCCAATCTTACGTTATAAGATATGTAATATAATAGAGGATAAGCCCTATTATCTTATCTATTTACTTTTATATAAATAAAATATAGGCTTAAAATCAGCCATCAAAATAGCGTTTCAGCTTTTTCACCAATAATTTATAAAACAAATGAACATACATAGGAATTGTGGCCTCAACAATAGGCCATTTATATATGTAAAAACAAGTATTCTAACTATATTATATTTATATTAATATAACCTCTCATTAAAAAACTCGGCAAAAACTATTTTGACTGTTTATCAAAAACATTGCTTCGTGAATACATACTAAGTAATTTCCTGCCCAGTGAATATTAAACGGCCGCGGTACCCTAACCGTGCAAAGGTAGCATAATAATTTGTCCATTAATTGTGGACTAGAATGAACGGAGAAACAAAATAAGTACTGTTTCAATGAGAATACTAAAAACTATTATTAAAGTGAAGAAACTTTAATGCAGTAAAAGGACAAGAAGACCCTATAGAGCTTTATTTTAAATGTTTAAAAAACACACTAAATTCGGTTGGGGCGACCCAGGAAAAATCATCCTTAAAATTTTAGACAAACCAGTCCAAATGACCCTTTAAAAAGATCAACGAACCAAGCTACCTTAGGGATAACAGGCTAATCCTATTATAGAGCTCCTATCGATAATAGGGATTGGCACCTCGATGTTGGCTTAGAATATCTTTACGACGCAGAAGTCATAATAAGAAGGTTTGTTCAACCTATAACATTCTACATGAGCTGAGTTCAGACCGGCGTAAGCCAGGTTAGATTCTATCCTTTACTATTACTCTAATCTATAGTACGAAAGGACCTAGATTAATTATTTTATAAAAACATTAAATAAATTTCAAATTTATATAAATTCATAAATCTACAAACTATAGTAAGTTGGCAGAATAATGTAACTGATTTAGAATCAGTAAATGAATAATATTCACTTACTTGTTACTTAGTTTATATAGAACAAGAAACTTGCACTTTCTAAGAGAGTTCACTCAGTTGCGGCACATCGTTTAGGAAACAAAAGACCTTGAACGTCTTTTTAAGATGTTCGATTCATTTATGTGTCTATTAAGATGGCAGAATAGTGCATCAAACTTAAACTTTGAATATGAGCTTAAACTCTCTTAATAATGTTTCTTCCATTTACACTATCATTTTTTATCAGATATATTATAGCATTATTAGCCATAGCATTCTATACCTTAATAGAACGAAAATTTCTAGGATATTTTCAAATTCGGAAAGGTCCAAATAAAGTAAGAATTTCTGGTATTCCTCAACCTTTCGCAGACGCGATTAAACTATTTATCAAAGAACAATCAAGACCAATGCCAGTAAACTATCTTCCTTTTCTAGCGGCCCCATTATTAGGCCTTACCCTTACCCTACTTCTATGAGCTATCTACCCACACTCCAACCCATCAATATTTATAATATTTGGAGCACTATACTTTCTATGTGTTTCTAGAATAAATGTATACACAACATTCTTAGCAGGTTGATGTTCAAACTCAAAATATGCCCTACTTGGGGCACTGCGAGGTATTGCTCAAACTATCTCATATGAAGTATCAATATCTCTTATCTTACTATCAGCACTAGTTGTTCATCACCATATAGATATATCAGTAATATCAATAAATTCATTATCATGGGTAAGTTTAATAGCTATTCCTATCTTAATTACATGAATTATCACAAACCTAGCAGAAACAAATCGTACACCATTTGACTTCGCCGAAGGAGAATCAGAATTAGTATCTGGATTTAATGTAGAGTACGGAAGTAGAAGCTTTGCTTTAATCTTTATAGCAGAATATGCCAATATTCTAATAATAAGACTTTTAACAGTAATTTTTTTAACGGGAACATCTTTAATAATAAGAAACTTATGGCTCATTATTAAGACAATACTAATAGCAACCGTATTCATTTGAGTGCGAGCAACCCTCCCACGTATACGATATGATAACTTAATATATCTAACATGAAAAAGGTTTCTACCTTTTAGCCTAGGTATATTAATATTAATTATTAGCTTAACAATAATATAATACAATATCGCGCCGGATGAACGGATAACTCTGATGACGTTAAATATGGGCACTACCCCGATATTCATTATCTAGATAGCTTAAATAAAAGCGCGTGACTTTTAATCACGATATAACAATGTTTCTAGATAATGTACTTACCTCTTCTATCATCAATAGTAGCTGTTGTTCTTCCAGTTATTATTTATTTATTATCAACTTTATTAACAATAAAAACATTAAACGATCGTGAAAAATCGTCCCCATTTGAGTGTGGATTTGATCCAAACCACAGTGCCCGAATTCCATTCTCTATACGTTTTTTCTTATTAGCAATTATCTTTATTGTTTTTGATATTGAAATTGTTCTCCTAATTCCAATTCCTTTACTAATCTTAACATCTAATAGATCACTTCTCATCACTACCGTTTCTATATTTTTAATTATCCTTGTTTTAGGACTATTATATGAATGAATAGAAGGTTCATTAGACTGATCTAAATAAGATATAAAACAAAGCTTCTAACTTTAGTTAGGTATTAATACACCATATCTTTATGTTATTTTCATTATCTCCATTTATAATTTTATCAGCATCAATAATAATCACTAGAACACTAATAGCTCTATCATCAAGAAACTGAATTTTTCTATGGGCAGCTATAGAACTAAATCTTTTAAGATTTATTCCTATCCTTATCAATTCAAAAAAGTTCCAAGAAACTGAAGCAGCAGTCAAATATTTTCTAGCCCAAGCATTAGGATCAAGAATTCTTCTTATAAGAAGTATATCCCTATGGTTTAACCTTACAACCCCTAACAACCTAATGTTCCTATTACTATTCTGTGCACTAATCTTAAAAATTGGCATGGTCCCATGTCATCTATGATACCCATCTGTAATAGCATCAGCCTCATGAATATCTTGCCTTATCTTATCAACGTGGCAAAAACTAGCACCACTATCAATTTTAGCATTTATATACAACACTAACTGACTAATAGTAGCAATCACCGCCAGAATAAATGCGCTAATTGGAGGAGTAATAGGAATAAACCAAGTTAATCTACGCTCAATTATAGCATACTCATCGATCACTCATATAGGATGAATAACTAGTCTCTTAGCTATCTATAAACCTCTCCTAACCTTATTATACTTCGCTTTATATTGTATAATTATTACCCCAATCTTTATCCTGTTCCACCTTAAATCCATGAATCAAAGAATAAATATAAATAAAATTATACTTACATCACCTCAATTAAAGTTTATACTACCTATCTTAATTCTTTCTCTTGGAGGTATACCACCACTAACAGGCTTTATTCCAAAATGACTCACAATTTACTCAATGGGGCCGATTATACCAATAATTACAATTATTCTAATTTCCGGCGCGATAATAAACACATACTATTACTTAAATATTATTTTCAATTTCTCCCTAGCATCTACTTCACAAAAAAACAGATTAATATCTATCTCGATAACAAAAAAAGATATTACTTCTATTTTATCAATTATGTCACTAACACTATTCCCAATTAGATTTATAATAATATATAAAAGATTGCCCAAGGCACCTATTTGTTAATTAGGCCCACGCTACATTAATAGTAGCTCTTTTAGAATGCGATGAATATACTCAACAAACCACAAAGACATTGGAACACTATATTTTATCTTAGGCGTATGAGCTGGAATAATAGGCGCAGCAATAAGACTTGTAATTCGAGTAGAATTAAGTCAACCTGGCTCATTTCTAGGTAGCGATCAACTATATAATACAATTGTAACAGCACATGCACTCCTAATAATTTTCTTCCTGGTTATACCTGTATTTATTGGTGGATTTGGAAACTGACTACTACCATTAATACTTGGTGCACCAGATATAGCATTCCCACGACTAAATAACATAAGATTCTGACTTCTTCCACCCTCATTAATACTGCTTCTTTCATCAGCTGCAGTAGAAAAAGGTGCCGGCACAGGATGAACACTATATCCACCACTTTCATCAAATCTTGCTCACTCAGGACCATCAGTTGACCTTGCAATTTTCTCGTTACATCTAGCAGGAGCATCATCAATCTTAGGAGCAGTAAACTTTATTACCACAGTGATCAATATACGAATAAAAGGAATACAATTAGAACGAATTCCATTATTTGTATGAGCTGTTGTTATTACTGTAGTTCTACTACTATTATCTCTCCCAGTTCTTGCTGGAGCAATTACCATACTCTTAACAGATCGAAATCTTAACACTTCGTTCTTTGATCCATCAGGAGGTGGAGATCCTATTCTATATCAACACTTATTCTGATTCTTTGGACACCCAGAAGTCTATATTTTAATTATTCCTGGCTTTGGCGCCATCTCTCATATTGTAGCTCACTACAGTGCCAAACTTGAACCATTCGGAACTCTTGGTATAATTTACGCAATATTAGGAATTGCCGTCTTAGGATTTATCGTTTGAGCCCACCACATATTCACTGTAGGAATAGACGTAGATACACGCGCCTACTTTACCGCAGCTACTATAATCATTGCCGTACCTACAGGAATTAAAGTATTCAGATGACTTGCTACCCTTCACGGATCAAACATTAAATATACTGCACCTATACTATGAGCTATTGGATTTATTTTCTTATTTACTACTGGAGGCGTAACAGGAATTATTTTAGCAAACTCCTCTCTAGATATTCTTCTCCATGACACATATTACGTAGTTGCCCACTTCCACTATGTTCTAAGAATAGGAGCCGTATTCGGAATCTTTGCGGGATTTACCCACTGATTTCCCCTTTTTTCAGGACTAACTCTTCACGAACGACTTACTAAAGTTCAATTTATATTAATATTTATTGGAGTTAATCTTACATTCTTCCCTCAACATTTCCTAGGTCTTAGTGGAATGCCACGACGCTATTCAGACTACCCAGATGCATTTATAAAATGAAACGTTGTATCTTCATTTGGTTCTATAATATCTCTCGTAGCTCTACTTCTATTTATTTATATTTTATGAGAAGCATTTGCATCTCAACGAAGAGTAGTAGCTAGAATACATATACCAACATCTATAGAATGAAATGACGTCCTACCTTTAGATTTCCACAACATATCTGAAACTGGCATCGTCTCATCAACCTAACATAACACTAACTAATAAATATATTTATGTATATTATATATATATATTATCCATTATGATCATATATATATATAAACTATAACATAATTATTATGACTTGAGGTCAAATCATATTCCAAGACGCTGCATCACCAATTATACTTCAGTTAATTTCATTTCATGACCACACTCTTATTATTTTAACTCTAGTATTAACAGTTGTAACATATGCTCTTTACACAATTATAACAAATAAATACACAAACCGCTATTTAATAGAAGCTCAACAAATCGAAACTGTATGAACTATTTTACCAGCCATCATTTTAATTTTCCTCGCGCTTCCTTCTCTTCGAATTCTATACTTAACAGATGAATCAAGAAACCCAAGATTAACAATTAAATCAATTGGCCATCAATGATACTGAAGATACGAATATACAGACTTCATAGACATCGAAATAGACTCATATATAATCCCTACCTCTGATCTTATAAATGGTGAATTCCGTTTACTAGAAGTAGACAACCGAGTTGTTCTTCCTATAAATATAGAAATTCGTATACTTGTAACAGGAGCAGATGTCATTCACGCATGAACAGTTCCATCCCTTGGAGTCAAAGTAGACGCTGTTCCTGGCCGCCTAAATCAACTAAGATTCACTATAAACATACCTGGAGTATTCTACGGACAATGTTCAGAAATCTGTGGAGCAAATCACTCTTTCATACCTATTTCCATTGAATCTGTCAATATAAAATCATTCATTAACTGAATTAAAAATCAATCATAAAATTCTAGTTAATAAATAACAATAGCTTGTCAAGCTATAGTAACCAATGGTGAATTTTATATGCCTCATCTCTCCCCAATAAACTGAATCTTCGCTATACTTATAGTCTGACTAATATTATTTTCAATTGCATCCGCTACATGATGACTACAACCAAACTCATTCAAATCACCTCATCAAATAAAATCTAGTTCCTCTAATCTATCTATTCATTGAAAATGATTATAAGGTGGCTGAGCAAGCTATAAACTGTAAATTTATCTACGGGTATTTCCCCCTTATATGATTTTAGTATATAAAGTACAATTACCTTCCAAGTAATAAGATTAGTTTAAAAATCATATATGACACGACAACCATTTCACCTAGTAGAATACAGACCATGACCATTAACGTCTTCAATTGGGGCACTAACTTTAGCAATTGGTATCGCAAGATGATTTCATGGATACGGAACAATATGTCTAATAGCATCATTCATTATCATCATTATTTCTATAATCCAATGATGACGTGACGTAATCCGAGAAAGAACATTCTTAGGACACCACACATCATACGTAACAACAGGCCTGCGATGAGGAATAATTTTATTTATTACTTCAGAAGTATTATTCTTTTTCGCGTTCTTTTGAGCCTTCTTCCATAGTAGATTATCTCCAACTCCTGAACTAGGTTGCTGTTGACCCCCAACAGGAATTCACCCACTTAATCCATTTAGGGTACCCCTACTTAACACTGCCGTTCTCCTAGCCTCAGGTGTAACAGTCACATGAGCTCATCATAGACTTCTCGAAACTAGACGCGCAAATACTATTCAAGCTCTTATTCTAACCGTATCTCTAGGAATATACTTTACATTCCTTCAAGCAGGAGAATACGCCGAAGCATCATTTAGAATTGCAGATAGAGTATATGGATCAACATTCTTCGTAGCAACTGGATTCCACGGAGCACATGTTTTAATTGGATCAAGATTCCTCTTAGTATGCCTATTTCGTACATGAAATCATCACTTCTCTAACAATCACCACTTCGGGTTTGAAGCTGCCGCATGATACTGACACTTCGTCGATGTAGTATGAATCTGTCTATATTTATGTATTTATTGATGAAGAGCATTATAAATTAGTGTACGGCACACATAGACCTTTGACGTCTAAATAATAAGTTCAATTCTTATAATTATAATATGACTCTAACATATACCATTATACTTATATCATCATTAGCCTTTACTATATTTATAGCAATCAATCCAATTTCCTTAGGAATAATAATTTTATTAATAGCACTACTTCTATCAATAATCTTTGCATACTCCATATCCTCATGACTTGCATTCCTAATTTTTTTAATCTATATTGGAGGCATACTAGTTATATTTTCATACTTCGTAGCTATTGTCCCAAATCAAACGCTAGCTATAAAAGATATTATAACCACTATAATAATCTCGATATTATCTTTACTAGTCATTAATCAAGCCATTAATATTCACACACCAATATTTTCTACATCAACAACTCAACTAAATATTTTATACATAAAATCCAATGCCCTAACCCTAATTATACTAGCATGTGTTCTTCTATTTACAATAATTGTCGTAGTAAAACTAACGTCCCTATCTAAAGGCCCCTTGCGACCATTCTCATATTAAAATGTTTAAACCTATTCGTACATCTCATCCAGTTATTAAACATATCAATAGGTCCTTAGTAGATTTACCATCCCCAAATAATATCTCGATCTGATGAAACTACGGATCATTATTAGGGCTATGCCTTATTATTCAAATTGTAACAGGTCTCTTCCTCGCAATACATTATGTTCCTAATGTTGAAATAGCATTTTCATCAGTAGCCCATATTTCTCGTGACGTTAATTATGGATGACTTCTCCGATCAATTCATGCAAACGGTGCCTCACTATTTTTTCTATTTATTTACCTACACACAGGACGAGGAATTTACTATAACTCATACAACTTAACAGAAACCTGAAACCTAGGAGTTATTTTATTTATTCTAGCTATAGCAACAGCATTCATAGGCTATGTATTACCATGAGGACAAATAAGTTTTTGAGGAGCTACCGTAATTACCAATCTATTCTCAGCTATCCCATACATTGGTAAAACACTTGTAGAATGAATATGAGGAGGATTCGCAGTTGATAATGCAACCCTTAACCGATTCTTTGCCATCCACTTTGTTCTACCATTTATTCTAGTAGTCGTAGTAGTCCTACATTTATTATTCCTCCACCAGTCAGGATCAAACAATCCATTAGGAATTGAAAGAAATAGAGAACGCATTCCATTCCACACATACTACTCGTCTAAAGACGTATTAGGTTATATTTTAGCTCTATCACTATTTATAACCGTAGTCCTATTTACACCAAATCTTCTAACAGATCCAGAAAACTTTCTACTAGCTAACCCTCTCGTCACACCTGTTCATATTAAACCAGAATGATACTTTCTTTGAGTATATGCTATTTTACGATCAATTCCAAACAAATTAGGTGGCGTTATTGCCTTATTCGCCGCCCTACTAATTTTATTCACCCTGCCTATGTCATCAAATGCAAATAAACAAGGTATGTCATTCTATCCCATAAGACAACTATTATTCTGATCTCTAGTAACCTCATGAGCCGTATTAACATGAATTGGTGGCCGCCCAGTTGAAGAACCATTTATTATTATCGGTCAATCCTTTACTATCCTTTATTTCCTATTTTATATTATAAACCCTTTATCAATCAAGTTGTGAGATTACCTACTAAAACTATAAAACATTAAGTTAATAAACTAGCGACCTTCAAAGCCGCCATTGGATTTATCCATGTTTTGAATGATAATAGATATTTTCTCATCATTTGACCCTCATGTTTTCAATACATATCTCCCATCAACAAACATCTTTATCCTAATAAATATTTTAATTGTTATATCTATAAACTCATACTTTTGAATAAACCCAACACGGGAAATTATTACACTCTACGCAATTAAATCAGTCATTATATCACAACTTAATCGTACCTATATGTTCAGTCTTAAAGGAATTAGATTAATTGTATCAACTCTATTTACACTAATCATTATAATCAATCTTATTGGACTAATCCCATATATATTTAGAACTTCAAGACACTTAATTTTTACACTAACATTAGGATTCCCTTTATGACTAAGAATAATTCTATCAACATTTTCTAAAGCACCTAAAGCATCAATTGCACATTTTCTCCCAGACGGAGCACCAGACTGACTTAATCCATTTCTAGTTCTAATTGAAACATCTAGTATTTTAGTACGCCCAGCAACCCTATCATTCCGTCTAGCAGCAAACATAAGAGCTGGTCACATTGTTCTAAGCCTAGTAGGCGTCTACTGCGCTGCAGCACTAATTAGATTATCACCATCTGCAATTCTTCTAATCCTAATCAGAATTGGATACATTCTATTTGAGGTAGCAATCTGCGTAATTCAAGCATATATTTTCTGCCTCCTCCTCTCACTTTACTCAGACGATCACGCACATTAACTAAAAAGTAAGTTATAAAAACTAATGAATTGTGGTTTCATAAATGCAGCATAAAGCCTTTTTACAAACAAGTAGCAATTAATGCATTATGATTTCGACTCATAAAGAGCCCCAGGCCCTGTTTTTTCTATATAT
>Ga0302320_10016833_pt1 | contig 14893 bp, 9 predicted proteins | sample Bog_T0_3_FD_202130 | JGI IMG/M metagenome (GOLD analysis project Ga0302320, IMG submission 202130) | Peat permafrost microbial communities from Stordalen Mire near Abisko, Sweden - Bog_T0_3 | ecosystem: Environmental > Terrestrial > Soil > Wetlands > Peat | place: Sweden: Abisko, Stordalen Mire... | reverse complement strand
GCTACATCCCCGATATCCCCCGGTTCAAGAAGGACGGGATCGACGTCACCGTATCGATCAACGACAAGCCGACGGAGGTCGTGAACCTGAAGTCCGGGAAGTTCTCGCTCACGCGCCTGATCAAGGACGCCTCCGACATCACCTCGATCTCGCTGCATTTCTCGGACGCCCAGGTCTACGACACCGACAAGGACAAGCGCGAGGTCTCCGCCTTCGTCAATGAGATCTCGATCGGCAACATCCCCGACTTCGCGAGCTTCAGGAGCGTCGCCAACGACGCCGGCGAGAAGTTCGTCGTAACGGGGATCGACGACGACGGCTGGATGGCCCGGGCGGCGGAGTTCAAGGCCCCCTCGTTTGAAGGCTTCAAGGTCCTCAAGCTCGACCTCGAGATGCCGGGCTGGGCCCCCTTGGCGACCAATGAGCTCAAGGCCTCGGTGGACGGCCGGGTCATCAAGTCTCGCGCGGTGCCGCGCCAGACCTTTGAGAGCGTCTACATCCCGCTTCCCCCCGGGGCTCAGCGCCTCGTGCACCTGGACGCGGGCGCGGTGTTCCCCCTGCCCGGCGATTCCCGCGCGAGGTCCTTCGCGGTCAAGAACATCTCGTTTGAGAACCTGACGCAGACCGACCTCCTCGCCCGGGGCTGGCACAAGTCGGGCTACCTCTTCGACATCAGCGGCGCCGACACGGACGGCTGGGTGGAGAAGAGCCTGTCGCTTCGCTTCCCCGCCACCACCCGCTTCAGGGAGGCCCTGGTCGAGGTCGTGCGGTTCCCGAGCAAGCGGGACTATCCCCTCTCGGTGACGGTGAACGGCTCGACGACAAGCCAGACGATGGGCCTTGAGGAAACCCGCCGGATACGGATCCCGCTCTCGGCGCTTTCCGACACGACGGCCGAGCTCTCCGCCGCCCAAAGCTTCCCCTTGGGGGCCCCCGACACCCGGTCCCGGTCCTACCGCGTCGTGAACATCGACTTCGACTGATTTTCCCGCAAAGGTACCCCGCGCCATGCTTCTAAGTATCGTAGTACCCGTCTATAGGGAGGAAAAGAACATCCCCGAGTTCATCCGGAGGATCAGGCCCATCCTGGGTGCGATCACCGAGGACTATGAGATCATCTTTGCCATGGATCCCTCGCCCGACCGGACGGAGGAGGTAGTCCTGGAGGCGCGGGCCCAGGATGAGCGGATCAAGCTCCTTAAGTTCTCGCGCCGGTTTGGCCAGCCCATGTCGAGCTTGGCCGGCATGGAGTACTCCCGAGGCGATGCCGTGATCGTGATGGATGTCGACCTGCAGGATCCCCCCGAGCTCGTCCAGCAGATGGTCGCCAAGTGGAGGGAGGGCTACGATGTCGTGCTGGCCCAGCGGACAAGCCGGACGGGGGAGCCCTGGATCAAGCGGCTCGTGGCCGGGACGGGCTACAAGGTCATCAACAAGATTGCCGATGTCCGGATCCCGCCCAACACGGGGGATTTCCGGCTCATGTCCCGGCGGGTCGTGATCGAGGTCGTCAAATTGAAGGAGAGCCACGGGTTCCTGCGGGGCATGGTGGCCGTGGTGGGCTTCAAGCAGTACCTGCTCCCGTTCGAGCGGCCCGCGCGGTTCTCCGGCGAGACGAACTACAACCGCTTCTTCGGGTCGCTCAGGATCGGCTTCAATGGAATCTTCTGCTTCTCGACCTATGCCCTGACGCTCAGCACCCAGCTCGGGTTCCTGATCGCCTTCGCATCCTTCCTGATCGCGCTCGCCTATTTCGTGATGAAGATCTGCGGATTCCCGTTCCCCGTGGGAAACCCGACCCTCGTCATCCTCATCCTCTTCATGGGGGGCATCCAGTTGATCAGCGTAGGCATCCTCGGCGAGTACATCGGGCGCATCTACGAGGAAGTCCGCTCGCGGCCCCGGTTCATCGTGGACCGCGCCGAGGGTTTCGGGGACAAATAAACCATTATGCAAACAGCCAAGTGGCCCAAGATCCTTCCTCCGATGACTGCGGAGCAGAAGCAAATAAGCGACGCGTTCATGAAGGTGTGGCACCAGGAGTTGCCGAACCGCTTCGGGATCGTCGAGCGGTTCAACCACTCCTTCCCGGTCAAGCACTCGCTGCCGGGGTTCAAGACCACGGTTGAAATCGGAGCGGGCCTAGGCGAGCACCTGGACTACGAGAAGCTCACGCCCGAGCAGGAGGCGAACTACTACGCCGTCGAGCTGCGCGAGAACATGGCGGAGGAGATCCGCAGGCGCTTCCCCCGGGTGAAGGCCATCACCGGCGACTGCCAGGGCCGGCTCAATTTCGAGGACGGCCAGGTGGACCGCTACATCGCCGTCCACGTGATGGAGCACCTCCCCGACCTCCCCTCCTGCCTGCGCGAGGCCTACCGGATCCTCAACCGGAAGACGGGGCAACTCCTGGTCGTCATCCCGTGCGAGGGGAGCCCCGCATACTCCCTGGCGCGGAAGATCTCGGCCGAGCGGGTCTTCAACCGGCATTTCAAGGGCGGCTACAAGTGGCTCATATCCCGGGAGCACATCAACCGGCCGCACGAGATCCTCGAGGAACTGGACCCCTACTTCACGCTCGAGAAGAAGGTCCTCTTTCCCCTGCCCTTCCTGCCCTTCGTCTTCAACAACCTCTGCATCGGGTTGTCCCTCAAGCCGAGGCCGACGCCCAAGGCCCGCTAAAGGGCCGCGAACTCTTTGTTAATGAAAAAAGCCTTCGTCACCGGCGCTGCCGGCTTCATCGGTTCAAGTCTTGTCGACCGCCTGCTGGCGGATGGCGTCTCCGTCGTCGGATGGGACAACATGTCGACCGGCCAGGAGCGCTTTCTTGAGAACGCCCGGGCGTCAAAACGGTTCACGTTCGTCCACGGCGACAACCTGGACCTGGCCGCCCTTGCGGGGGCAATGGAGGGCTCGGACTTCGTGTTTCACCTGGCGGCCAACGCCGACGTCCGCTTCGGGACCGAGCACACGCGGCGGGACCTGGAGCAGAATACGATCGCCACCTACAACGTGCTCGAGTCGATGCGCCTAAAGGGCATCAAGCGGATCGCCTTCTCCTCCACGGGATCCACCTACGGCGAGGCCGAGGTGATCCCGACCCCGGAGACCGCTCCCTTCCCGGTCCAGACCTCCCTCTACGGGGCCTCGAAGGTCGCGGGCGAGGGGTTGATCTCAGCCTACTGCGAGGGCTTCGGGTTCGAGGGCTACATCTTCCGATTCGTCTCGATCCTGGGCGAGCGCTACACGCACGGGCACGTCTTCGACTTTTATAAGCAATTGCTCGAGCACCCGGGCTCCCTACGGATCCTCGGGGACGGGCTGCAGCGGAAGAGCTATCTCTACATTCAGGACTGCGTCGATGCGATCCTGCACGTGGTGACGAAGCAGACGGCGCTCGAGGCCAAGCACCGCACGCAGGTCTACAACCTCGGCACGGCAGAGTACGTGCAGGTGAACGACAGCGTGGGCTATATCTGCAGGGCCCTGGGCCTAAAGCCCGAGCTCGAGTACACCGGCGGCAATCGGGGCTGGATCGGGGACAACCCCTTCATCTTCCTTGATACGGCAAAGATCCGCGCCACCGGCTGGGCGCCCAAGCTCACGATCGAGCAGGGCATCGTTCGCACCCTGAGGTGGCTGGAGTCCAATTCATGGGTCTACGAAGCCCGTCACTAGCTGCGCTGGCGGGCCTCCTTGCGATCGGCCTGGTTGCCGTCACGCCCCTCTTCAACAAGGGCCTCGTAGGGACCGGCGAATCGTTCAACTACAGCCTCTCGGTCGCCGACGCGGTGACGCAGATGCGCCACGGCGTCATGCCGCCGCTCGTGGGCCAGACGGAGTATGCGTTCAACGGGAGGCTCCATCCCTTGAGGAACGCCCCCTACCTCCACTACCTCTGCGGGGCGATCGACGTTGCGACCCTGCACCGCCTCCCCTTCTGGCAGCTCCAGAGCCTCTCCCTCATCTTCAGCCTCTTCGTGGCGCTGTTCGGCTGCTACGGGGGCCTTCGCTGGGCGACCGACTGCTCGCGCCCCCTGGCGGTCTTTCTTGCCGGGGTCTACGCCCTGGCACCGCCGCTTCTCGGCGCCGCCTTCACCTTTGACCTCTACATGACGGTCCACGCGGCGGGCTTCGTGCCGCTCGCCCTGGCTGCCTGCGTCAAGGGCTGCAGGACCCCTTCGTTCTCGACGGACGCATGGCTCGCGGCCGCCCTCGCCGGGGCCTGGCTCGCCCACCCTCCGGTGGCCTTCTGGCTGACGGCGAGCGTGGTCCTCGTGCGGCTCGTGGCCTTTGCCGGCCGGCCCCGTCTGGGCGTCCTCGCAAGTGGCGTCCTGTCCGCGGCCCTGGGAGTGGCACTCGCGTCCTTTGTCTTCGCCTCGGCCACCTCCCTCGGCTCCGAACTGGGGTATTTTGCGCACAAGCCAGAGATGTGGAGCACGTTTGGCGACACCATCCTGAACGGCCTCCGCAGCAACCTTCCCGGAAGCCTCCTCCCGGTGAGCGCCGGCGCAGGGAACCTCTCCGACCTCCAGCTGGGGTACGTCTCCTGGGTCCTCCTGGCTCTCTCCGTTTTTTTCGTGTTTCGAAAGACGCCCCCTGGGGAGAAGGAACCGCCCTGCCGCCTTGCGGCGGCGGGCTGCGCGGTGGCCGCCGGGGCGCTCCTTGTCCTCGACCTGCCCATCCCCTTCGTCACGCACGGGGCATGGCAGAGCATGCCCTCGGTGGTCCTGGAACTCACGACCCAGTGGCCGATGCAGCGCCTGTACCTGGTCGCCGTGGGACTCTGCGTCTTTGGAGCGGGATCAATCCTGCCGCAAAGCTGGGGCTCGCTCAAGGCTCCCCGCTGGCTTGCCCCCGTCGCTATCATTCTGGCCTTCGGGTGGGTCCTCTACCAGGCCCGGCCGTTCATTCGGCGCGGGATCGCGGACCGGATCTCGCTCGAGGAGACCCAGTCGAGGTACCGGCCCTCCAACCTGGACTTGACCATCACCTCCTACGCCTTCGTGGGGCCGCCGCCGACCTACGTGCACGGGGTGATCGATCCCGCGTTCGAGTTCCGCATCCTGCGGAATGGAACGGACGAGATCGCGTCGCCCCTGGCCGCGGGGCTTCAAACGGCGCCCGTGGTGTCCTCCGGTGCGCTGCGCCTGCCGGGGGGGCTGGCCCGCGGAAAGACGGTCGTCTCGCCCAAGCTGACGCTCCTCCCCGGACACCGCTACCTGCTCACCTTCGCCTTCCGGATCCCGCCCGTCAGTGCGCTCGTGGGCCTGCGCGGGCCCCTCTTGAACCGGGGCTACATCCTTCCGGAGGGCGGGGAAATCAAGGGATTCGGGATGCTAGACGGACAGAGGCGGTCGATTCCCCTCTGGACGGACTCGACAAAGCCGGAGCAGGTCGAGATCCGGGTCTGGTTCACCGACCAAGCCGTGATCGAGGGCAAGCCCACCGTGTTCGCCGACTACACCCTCCAGGACGTGGACATGGAAAAGCTCCCTGTCCGGCTGGAGAGCCTGCTGCCTCTGCGGTTCACGGTCGATTCACCCCAGGCCGGCTGCACGGTCGAGACGCCCCGGCGCTACCTGCCGGGCTACATGGCCTCGGTCAATGGCAAGCCGGTGATTCCCTTCATGTCGCCGTATCGGCAGGTCATGATCCCAGTCCCGGCCGGCCGAAGCGTTGTGGAACTAAGCTACCCGGGCCCGAGGTTGGCCCGGGACGCGTTCTGGTTTTGCGCCGGGTGCTGGATCCTCTTTTGGGTTTGGCGGACCCTGGGCTCATGGCTCCCCAGGCGCCCGTGGGCCCTGGTTACGGTGCCGCTCTCGGGGCTCTGGCGGAACCCGTGGCTCACCCTTCTTGCCGCTGCCTTGATAGCCCTGGGCGTGCACCAGCTCGCCGAGCGCCTGAGGCAAGACCGCTTTGCCCGCGCCGTGGGCCCTGTCCGGATAGAGCTCCAGCTTCCCTATGGGAAGACCCAGGTGAACGAGCCCCTGCTAGCGACCGGCCATGAGAGGGCGGGAGTCGTGATCTTCGCCCACATGGTCGACGAGAGCCATATCCGCGTGGGCGCCGATGTCTGGGGCTCCCTCTTCGAGAGCGATCCCATCGAGGTCGAATTCTCGCAGGTCCACACCCTGATTGTCTCCGACGGGGCCTTGTACCCCCTGGACAATCCCAGGATCAAGACGATGAGCCCGGAGGAGGCCAAGCGGCTGCGCAGCGAGCTCTTCGTCGAATGGGATGGCAAGACCGTGATCCGGGCCGTTGCCGACTGCTATGAGAGCACGCAGGCGGAGATCCTTGCCGGCCAGACGACCTTTGGATCCCTGACCGCCCCGCAGTTCGACGGGAGAATCCTCAAGGTCGAGCGTCTTCCCGTCCCGCAGGTCATCATGCTCCCGGCAAGCCGCCACGCGCGGATGACCGTACGGTTTCCCGAGGCGCGTCTTGGAATGACCGAGCCGCTCCTCGCGGTCGACGCGGGAGCCGAGGCCTGCCAGTGCGCCGTGACCTATCTGTCCCCGAATACCCTTCGGCTCTCGGCTCTCGGGAAAGGAGGCTCGCCCCTAAAATCCAAGGACATCGCCTACGACCCCAGGCGGCCCCACGAGCTCGATTTCTGGCCCTCGATCGGAAGCGGGGCCGCGCCCTCGCTCATCCTTTCCTGCACCTTTGACGGCGCCTTGGTCCTTGGGCCGAGCAACCACAATTTTATCGGGAGGGTCCCGGTCCTAAAGACGGGCCTAAACGCAACGCAGGCCCCGGGCGTGGAGGCGCGCTTCACCGGTCCCGAGATGGAGATGAGGCTTCTCAGCAACACCCCCATTCCGGAGGGTGCCAAAACATGGGGAACCGCCGAAATGGTCGTGAGCTTTCCCTTCGACAGGTCGGGCCGCCACGAGCCGCTGCTCACCTCGGGATCTACCGGGGCCGGCGACTTCATCTATGTCATCTACCAGGACACGGGCCACATCCGGCTGGGTTTTGACCACTGGGGCGGCGGGGTCGGCGCGGTCACGGAGCCCCTGGCCATCGATTACCGGCTTCCCCACGAGATTTGGATCAGCATTGCGCCCCTCTATCCCGATCTTCGCGGCGACCCGGTCTGGCAGCAGACCGGGCCTTCGGAACTGAGCCGGCTCCGCTCGGGGGTCCGCGTCGCCCTGGACGGGAAAACGGTGATCTCTCTGGAGGGCCGCCTCTTCCCCGCAGATCCCTACCAAGTGACCTTTTTTGAGAATCAGATCGGCGGCTCCACCGCCGACGCGAAGTTCTCTGGCGTCGTCCACTTTCTGACGAGGATCCCCCCGAACGAGCAGATGTTCCCGTGACGGGAGGCCTTGGCCCATGACAGGCGGGGGCGCCGTGGTGCTCAGGAGCGCTGCGTCGGCGGGAGTTCCAAGGGCGCATCGAGGATTTGCCGCACCGTCCTGAGAAGCTTGGCCATATCAAAGGGCTTGTGGAGCAAGGCCAGGGTGGCGCTCGCGCGGAGCCCCCGTTGCGCGGCTTCCTGGCTGTAGCCGCTGCTAATGATCACCCTTAGCCCGGGCTTCAGGGCGCGCAGCTTGGTCGCGAGCTCATGGCCGTTCATCTCGCCCGGCATGACCATGTTCGTAAACAAAAGGTCGACCCGAGGAAAGCCATCGCCACAAACCCGGGTCAATAGCGGGTCTCACACCGCAGCAAGACGCCGATCGACAAGCCGCAGGGAAGCTAAAAGTGGACAAAGGGCCCGTTCGATGGGGAAATATAATAACCCGCGACGGCACATGCAAGATAGGCGACGCCGAATAAGAGCATGCGAACGGACACCGTTGTTGCGTTGCCGATGCCGCCGGGAACCCGGGATCGCATATTCATCTGGTCTGGTTTCCTGGGGTTAGGAATGAAGGTCCCTTCTTGGGCACGCGATCTCGCTCTCGATGGCCCGACTTCGGGCGCTCCGAGAAAGCTTTGGAAATCGGGAGCAAAGGAAGGTGAAAGCGGAAACGGGAGGACGGCGGCCTGACTGCGCTTGCTGCCGTCTTGGGGTTATCTGAAGGGGTCCCTTGGAAAGGATTCGGTCAAAACGGTTCCGCTTGGCAAACCTTCGCTCGCCCAAGTCCCCCCTATTAGAGTTTCTTTGGCGTAAGGCGTCCGGACGTGTCCTCGCCCGCACCCGAGGAGTGGCCCTCCTCGTGGTATTCCGCGTCGGTGTTGACGTTCCAGAGATTGAAATGGCCCCCCTCCAGGTTTCGCACGGCCAGCATCGCCGTCATCATCGAATGGTCCTGGTTGTTGTATTTGTGCATCCCGTTCCTGCCGACGACGCTCAGGTTCGTGAACGGGGCCAGCTCCGCGCGGATGGCAGCCAGGTTCTCCTGGTAGCCGGGATCATAGACGGGGTACGCCTTCTCGACCCGGACCACGGATCCCCCGAGGACTCGTCCCGACTTCAGGAGTCCCATCTGCCCCAGCTCCTTCTTGCCCAATTCAACCAGCACTTGGTCCGGCGAGGTCCACAATCCATCGCCCTCAAAGCAGAAATACTCGAGGCCCAGGCACGTAGTCCCCTCCCGACCGATCATCGCCTCGCTCCAGTTCTTGAAGTTCTGGATTCGGCCGAGCTTCACCCCGGGCTCGTGGATGTAGATCCAGTTGTCGGGAAAGGGATTCTCGCCCTCCACCACGAGGGCCACCGTGATGAAGTCACGGTAGCGCAGCTTCCGGGCGGCGGCGACCGCCTCGCCCAAAAGCGGGGGATCGAACGCCAACACCGTTTCCTGGAGCGGCATCGAGAGGATGAACTGCTCGGCCTCGAACGAGGAATTCGTCCCGTCCTTTCCGGCGGCCTCCACCGACAGGATCCGGCCGCCTGCATGGCGGATCTTGGTCACCCGAGATCCCATGGCGATCGACCCGCCGCCTGCCCGGATTTCCTCTGCGGTCCGCTCCCACATCTGCCCGGGTCCCAGGCGAGGGTAGGAAAAGGTGTCGATCAGCGTCTTGATGACGGCGCCCTCGCTCTTCGGCTTTCCCTTGAACGCATTAATGACGGCCCGGGAAAGGGAGAGCCCCTTGATCCGCTGCGCCGCCCAGTCGGCGCTCAGCTCGCTGGTCGGGATCCCCCATACCTTCTCTGTGTAGGTCTTGAAGAAGATGTTGAAAAGCCTCCGACCGAAACGGTTCGTCACCCAGTCCTCAAACGAACGCTCCGGCTTCTTCGGGAAGAGCTGCACCCAGGCATAGCTCAAGACGCACAGGATGCTGGTCCCAAGCCCCAGGTTGCTGAGCGCGTTCCAGGGCTTCAGGGGGTAGTCGAAGAACTTTCGCCTATAATAGATCCGCGACATGCGCCGGACCTGGATGAAGTCATTGGGGAGCCTGTCCTTCCACCACCGGGTCACCTCGGCGCTCTTGCTGAAAAACCTATGTCCCCCTATATCAAAGCGATAGCCCTCGTGGCAGACCGTCCTGGAAATGCCGCCGACGTAAACCGGATCCTTTTCAAGGATCGTCACCTTCCAGCCCGCACGCTGGGCGTCAAAGCCGGCCGTCAGTCCCGCAGGTCCCGCGCCGACAATCACTACTCGGTGCTCGGTGGGCTGCTGAACGGGTTTGGTCACGGTTTCTGGGAAGGGAATTATCGGGATTGGCCCACCCGAAAGGCGAGGTTTTTCCATGGATTACCCCAGAGGTAAATGGGACCGTGAATCGAAGCCCCATTGCGCGGACTATGCCCCGCAACCCTCACCCCGATAGCGGACTATAACCCTGCACCCGAGCGCAGCGAAAACCTTCGCCAAGCGAAACCGATTCCCGGTAACGTTTCCGGATGAAATGGTTCCTGGCCACCCTTGCCGCAGTCCTCGTGGCGGCATTCGTGTACCTGCAGATGCACGCCGTGAAGACGACCTATGTCAACGGGTTGCCCCCCTACACGACGCTGCCCGGCCTCGAGTACATCGTCGAGCGCGACTGCTACGTCTTCAAGTTCAAGGACCACAACACGGATTGGCCGCTCCTGGGAACCCAGGACAGTGTCCCGGACCTGCCCGCCGAGGTCCTGGCATCGAATGTCGGCGCCGATTTTCCAAAGGTACGGATCCTGGACGTCATCCACGTGGGGGACCATTTTCGGATCGCCTCCGTGCGCCGCGATGAAAGCCGGACGGCTACGACCGTCACTTTTGAGGTGCTCCTCCAGGACGAGGCTTCCCGGAAATATCCGAGGCTTGATGCCTATTGGATCATGGACCATTCCCCCGAGAAGACAGGCGCCGCGCCGCGAATACTGGGCGCTTTCGCCGTCCCCCAACGCAAAGATTAAATGCACATCGTTGTCACAGGCTCGAGCACCGGAATTGGACGCGCCCTCGTTCTACGCCTCCTGGGCGAGTACCACAATGTTTGGGGTATGGCGCGGTCGGATCAGACGACCCTCGGCCCGGCCGAGAGCGGCACCTTCAATTCGTCACGATGCGATGTGGCCAACTGGTCGGAAGTGGAGCGCGCCTTCCAACAGGTTGCCGCGCAATGGAAGCATGTCGACGGGCTCGTCTGCTGCGCCGGCTCCCACGGGGAAGTCGGCCCTGCGGTGCGGGCGGACCCGGCTCGCTGGAGCGCCACGGTCAGGGCCAACCTCGATGGCACCTTCAACGCGATCCGAGCCTGCCATGGGCTCCTGGTCCACGCGCCGCGCCGGGCGAAAATCATCTGCTTCGCCGGAGGCGGCGCGACAAAGGCCAGGGCCAATTTTTCAGGATACGGCGTGGCCAAGACCGGCATCGTTCGCCTGGTTGAAACCATTGCTGCCGAGGAGATCCAGGCCCCGATCGACATCAACGCGGTGGCGCCGGGAGCCATCGCCACCCGGCTGACCGATGAGATCATCGCCCTCGGGCCCGACATCGCAGGCCAGGCGGAGTTTGACTCGGCCCTGAAACAGAAAGCCGGCGGGGGTGCCTCGATCGAGCATGCCCTGGACCTGGTGGAGTGGCTGCTGTCGGCCAAGAGCGACGGCATCACCGGAAAGCTTCTGAGTGCTCCCTGGGACCCCTGGCACAGCCTGGCCGACCATGCGGAGACCCTCATCCGGAGCGACGTCTACACCCTTCGGCGGATTCTCCCGGAGGACCGGGGCATGAAGTTCTGAGCCGGCGCCGGTTCCCGGCCGCCGGCCTTGGGTCACTTTCCGGCAAAGTCCTGGCGAATGTCTCCCACGACGCATCCGAGCGTCGTCTTGGCCATCGAGGACCCCACACTATTCTGCCCAAAAACCGCGGTGGACGCGGCCGCGCCGTAGAAGGGAACCTCCTCCTTCCACACGAGGACCCCGTCGACCTCGGCCCGCAAGGTGCCCCTTCCGGTGTCGATGCTCGGGTTGCCGAGGGCCGCAAACGAGGGCAGCGTGAGCTTCAGGTGATGCATGCGCTCGGCCGTCCATTCAAAGGCACCTCCGACGTAGGCTCCGTGACTCCAGTGATCCAGGAGAAGCCGCGCACGGTTGTTCGGCAGCCACTCTATGGCGAGCAGGTCCGCCCGTCCCGAGGAGCCCGTGGCGACCAAGGGCTCGATCCCCAATCCTCGTCCGGTGAGGTCAAGTTCGAGCGACGTGAAGGCGCGCGGACTCCAGTCGGGCACCGCCTCGCGGCTCCATGAAATCAGGTTGCCCATGAAGGAACTTCGCATCGCCGATGAACCGATGAGATTGGCGAGAACCTCGACCCTGGGTTTCGAACCGATGCCGCCGATTTCGTAGCGCCACCAGACCGGCTGCCCGTTCATCCATACAATGAGCATATCCGTTGCGAGTCCCTGGGGATGGGGCCCTGAAGGATCCAGAAGGCTCCCGAGCCGGATCCTGAAGGTCGCCTGGCGCTCGGGGGGCACCTCGATGGGTGAGCTCTCCCAGTACCCTCCTCCCCATTTCTCATAGGTCAGCACAAAGCGGTTCAGATCGAGCAAGCGCAGCCCCACCAGTTCCGCCGAGCCGGTCTGTCCCGCCACCACGAGGGGTTGGCTGCCGGGAACCACCTCCTCCGGCAAGGTGAGATTCAGGAGGACGTCCCCGGAGGTTTGGGTGGGTTCCACGGGCGCCGCGGGCCTCTCTCTCCTGACGTTTGTAAGCATGCCTGAAAAACGCCTCCCAAAGGCCCCGCTTCGCTCGTCCTTCCCGTATTGCAGGGCCCCCGGCGTGCCCTCGTGGAACTGGCGTTGCTGCGAGACCACGCGCCGCCCGTCAAACTCGATCCTGACCCAGCTTTTTGCCGCATGCACCTGGCGGGCAGTCCATCCCGAGAAGACGGGGTGTCCGTCGGGCGGATAAAGCGAACCGCCCTCAAATCGCAGGGAGTAGGTCCTGCCCGGCACCACCGTCAAATCCGGGCTGTATATGGGTGCATCTCCGGAGCTCTCATAGCCCAACCGCACGACCCCCTTTGCTTTATAGTAGACGAAAAAGTAGTCCGACTCGTACTCGACGCCCGAAACAATCAGGGGTTCCAGGATGCCGATATGATTCTCGGGGAATGAAACGTCCAGGGTCACGGGCCCCTGGTAGTCCCGGCGGAAGTTCTCCCAGAGGCTGGCCGGTTCGTCGAAGACCCGGGAAAGAAGCCGGTAGACCTCGGGCCGTCGGTTCTCGAGAATCCCGTGGAGCGCCGCGCTCTGCAGGAATGCGAGCGCCATCGAGGCGCCGACCGACAGGCCAAACACCCAACGGGAAAGCGTGAGCCCCATCGCGGGAGGCGGCGAACGCTCCGCGAGCACGCCCTCACACCAGGCCCATCCGAGGAGCGAGAGCCAGAGCCACCAGGGCAGGAAATCCGGGACGTAGCGCGCGGCCGCGGTGTTGAAGAGCGAAAGGATGAGGGTCGTGCCGAGCGCCATCGAAAGAACGACCCAGACCAGGGCCACGCCCCTCCTGTCCTGTCCCCGCCTCAGAAGACCCGCTGAGAAAAGCGCCCACCAGATGACCGGGCACACGACCAGCACCCCGTAGACAAACTCCATCCCGTAGTAGCCCTCGGGCTGGATCCCCCAGGAGGCTGGGTGCAGGAACGGGAAATAGCGCCCCCACTGGGGGGGGCGCAGGAAATAGCTCGCCAGGTTGAACGGCGCGAACCCCAGCATGAAGTGGTGCGCCTTCGCCTCGTAGACGGCGGTAAGCTGATAGTTCAGCCCAAATTCCAGGGAATTGCCGAAGCGCAGATAGTTGTAGCGAAACAGGCCCACGAGCACGGCGGCAAACGGGATAGCCGCGGCGGCGAGCGCGCGCGCGAAGCTGCGCAACCGCGCGCGCAGCCCCGTGCCGACCGTGGAACCCCAACCCGAGGCGATGACAAGGACGGCGAGGGCGGGACCCGCGGCGATGAGCGTCGGCCTGCACCCGATGGCCAGGCCTAGGGAAAGCCCCGCGGCGGCGAGGGCCGGCCAAGGCCTTCGTGCCCTCAGGGCCAGATAGGCCGAGGCCAGGAGCAGGACCATGAAAAAGTGGCCCGCCGCAATGGGCATCTCCCAAAGGGATATCCTCCGGGCCAGCGTCAGCTGGCCCGCGCACAGACCGAGGGCGATGGGACCGGCAACCTTCGTCAGGAGCCCCGCCCGGGGGAAGCGGTCCCGGAGGATCCTCAGCCAAAGCCATGATGTGACCACGAAGGCTCCCGCAAGGAACAGGAACGTGGCCAGATTGAGGGGGATGTCCGAGCCAAAGAGAATGCGGTAGGGCCAGAAGAGCACCACCGCGGGCACCACACCGAAATAGAGGTAATAATGCCCATTCTTGTAGCTCGCGTCGTGGAGCGTGATTCCCGGGGGGCGTTTCGCCGGATCCCACGGATTCTCAGCACGTCTCAGGGATTCGGGAACCGGCACATCCATGGCAAGCGAGCCCTTCCTAAATCCGGAAACAAGGAGGTTGTAGTAGTCGTGCTGCGTGCCCCCGAAGTCGGGCGAGACCCACCCCGCCATCGCCGTCCAATAGATCAGGAAAATTCCCCCGACCATCGTCAGGAGCAGCGCGAGGCGGTGCCACGGGTTGGACGAAGGGCGCTGACTCGCCTCGGCCGAGGCATGGAAGACCTTCCAGCGCAAAAGGGCATAGCTGGCTGACATCTGCAGCAGGTTGGCGCCTCCGGCCGCAACCCAGCCCGGGAGCCCGATCACCCGCTGCAGCAGGATGAACGACGGCCACTGGATCAGGAACGTCACGACGACCGAAAAGAAGTATTCCCCAAGCTGGCGCCGGCTGGTCGAACTCGTGTCGCTGAACGTCCAGAACTTGTTGAGCAGGAAGTGGAGCGCAAGGGCTGGCGGATAGGAGACAAAGAATGCGGCCGTCGGGCCCAGCCCGACCCCGCGGCCGAAGAACGCATTCAGGCCCATGAAGAAGACCGTCACGATCCCGCCCACGGCGGCGAAGCGCAGGATTCGCCCCGAGAAGATCTTCCGGTAGGCCGCCAAGAGGGCGGACGTGGACGGCGTGTCCGTCATCGGGTGTCCGTCCGCCCGCGCAAAGCGGCACCCCATGCGCATGAGCCCAGGAGAGCCAACCAACCGAGACCACTCAGGGCCGCCGCAAGGCGCAGGCGGAGAGAACCCACAAAGCTGAGCTCCACCTCATGCTCGCCGGCCGGCACCGGGAAGGTCACCAGGTGATTCTGGGACGCCTTAACAGGGACCGCGCTCCCATCCACCGTCGCCCGGTAACCCGGCATCGACACCCGGAAGGTCTCCAGGATTCCCCCGGTGGCCGTGGACACGTGGGCCCGGTACGGGATAAAGGAGCGGAGGGCGATGGGCAGCCTGGAGGCGTCGAGCGCCGAGACATACAGGGTTCCGAACGGCGGTCCCGAGGGGGAGACCGTGTTTCCCAGCTCGCCGCTCAGCAGCAGTTTGTAGTGCTCGGCAGCCG
>Ga0302320_10016830_pt1 | contig 14894 bp, 13 predicted proteins | sample Bog_T0_3_FD_202130 | JGI IMG/M metagenome (GOLD analysis project Ga0302320, IMG submission 202130) | Peat permafrost microbial communities from Stordalen Mire near Abisko, Sweden - Bog_T0_3 | ecosystem: Environmental > Terrestrial > Soil > Wetlands > Peat | place: Sweden: Abisko, Stordalen Mire... | reverse complement strand
AAGTTCGTCCGAGAATCCCGCCCTCCGTCGATCAGCATCTTCATCAGCAAGATGATCGCGCAGACGGCCGTCATGTTTTTGACGAATGCAATATCGAAATTTTCCGACAGCAGGGTCGACAGCATCAGCATCAGATAGCAATAAAGGACCGTGGCCACGAGATTGCCGGAGGATCCCTCCGAATCGACCACGCAGTCGTAGACGGACCTGTAGATGGCACCCAGCATCATGTACGCAACCGCCACTCCGAATAACCCCATCGCCACATAGGGCCCGCCCGGCCCGGACGTTCCCACACTGTGCGACTGTTTCGCTTCGACGGCATAGAATCGCCGGTCGATGTAGCTCGTGATGGTCAATCCTTCGGCATAGATGTCCCGAATCAGGAAGCCATTGAAAACCGTGAGCGGCCCGAATTTGTCGGCCACGACGGCAAGTCGTGTGGTTCCCTGCGAGCGATAGGCAATTTTCTCGATCATATCGCTGGTAGACGTCGCAAAGATCTTCTCGCCGCCGAGGTGCTCCGACCGGACCGCATTGCCGAACTCAACGATGCTCCCGGCCACCAACGGCAGCGTCAACAGCCAAGCGAGTGAATATTTAGTTTTTCCCCGGATCGGGACCTGGTACCAAAAGATGCCGATCATGATCCAGCCGATCTGCGCAATTCCTCCCCTCCATCCGAGCAGCGCCTGAACGATGGCCATCATCACGAGGAGGGAGAGCCCCAGCAAGACGTAGAGTCCTCCCTGCCTGAGGCTTTGGGCGAGAAACCATCCGCAGAACAGCAGGGTGCCGTCGAACAGCGTGTATTGGAAATAGCCTGCATAGGGCAAAATCGGCTGGATTCCCGCCTCGCCCAAATGAAATCTTATCCTGATGGCCCCTGCGACGATGACCATGCCGGTCAGCAATGCATAGGCGGTCATGGAAACCCGCCTCGTCGCCGGAGACGTCCTCAGGACGCGATTTATCGGAACGAAGCGTAACAAATTCAGGTAATAGCCGAGCACGAATGCAGCCTGGGCCACGCAGACGATGACGAGCACCTTGAAGAGCGCTTCATCGGTCACGACGAATGACGTGTAGTCGCTGGTGTCGATGTACCTGCTTCCCCGGTAAATCAGCGGAATGCTCAGACCGAACGCGAAAAGGCCGGCGAGCGTGAACAAGCCCGGCGGAGCGAACACATCCCGGCGGCATGCACCGAGAAGTACGGCGCCGAACAGCAGATACCCTGCGTATACCGCAACGAATTGCGCGGCGGCGTCTGCCTGCACCAGTATCACCACTGAAGCCAGCCCCCAGCCTCCCCATACGATGAAGACACACACCGTCGCCAGGAATCTTGAACGACTCATCTTGGATTCCTGCCAAGGCGGATGTTTGCGGCCTGTGGGAACACGGTATTGTCGCAATAGAAGCTGAAATCCGCCGCCACGTTCTCCAGCACGGCGACCTCGCCCTTGTAATTTGCGCAATTTCCGGTCATCAGAAGGATTCCCGGGTATTTTCCCTCGCTCCTGTTGCGCCGGATGTCGACGTCCCAGACGCTGGCGATGCTGCCGAACTCCACTGCTTCGGGGTCACTCCACGGACCGGAGAAAAGAACGGGCGAGACATGCAATGCAGCCGCAGTAGCCGACGGCGAATCGTTGACGATCCGGTTGTCTTCCACCGTGGTGGCTTTGACGCCGTTTAGATTGATCGCGGCACCCTGATCCAGCGCTCCCGGCGGATAGTGCAGGCTATTTCCGCGTATCCGAATGTCCCGAGGCGCGCGCCACGAATTCGCGTCCTGATTTTCGAAACCCACGTAAATCAAGGCAATTCCTTCGTGGAACCGGCGATCCGACGGTGAGCTCATGCGCTCGACCATATTGTACGTGATCGATACGTCGCTCGAGTTCGCCACGAACAGCCGGCCGTGCACGCTTCTCAACAGGTTATGGTCCACAACGACGTGACTGGAGAAGTGAATTCCCACGGGGTCATCGCCCACGCCGACCACTTGGTTCGCCGAGATCTCGGCGCCGTCGAAATTCGCGAGCCCAATACCCTCGCTGCCCGCCCCCGCCGCGGTCGCATAGATTTTGTTACCGGTTATCCTGACGTTTTCCCTCACGCAATTCGCGAAGCCGTTCGCCACCCAGCTGTCGTCGTTGCCCGAAGAGGTGGCCGAGTACGCGTAGTCTGCGAGGTAAAACACGTTGTCATCGATCCGGGCACGGCGGGTCCGCCAGAAGTAGATGATCCTTCCGCCCGAGCCGCCGATGATCTTGAAGGCAACGTTGGAAATTTCGCCTTGAAACGGAGCCTCGAGACCGTTCATGCGGCTTATCCCGATGTTCAACAGATACGGCGCTGATGCCGCATCGAACAGCAGCGCGCCGGATCCGTCGGCGCCCAGCAGCCGTGAGTCCCCCCAGAGGAACAGCGGCTGCCTTATCAGATAGGACTTGTTCGCCGATAGCTTGCAGGTGGTCCCCCATCTCGAGCAGTAGCTCAGCGCCCTTTGGACGTTGATCGTATCGTCTGTCTGCCCGTCACCCTTGGCGCCGAAGTGGCCAAGATCGATCTCCGGCAATGGGGCCGACCGGGCGTCGAGTGATGCGGTGGCGCACAGCGCCATCGAACAAAGAGTCTTAATGAAGCAGATGATGGCGACTCACGACCGGTGCAAGCAGGCAGGTGATCAACGAACTGCCGGCGCTACAGGATGATCACGCAGGCCTGCTGGTGACTCGGAACAAACGAGTCGTAGCGAAACGCAAGGCCCGTTTCCTTTATGAAATCTTCAAACGCCCTGTGTTCATGCAGCCTCCATCCGGGATAGTTGAAGTAATCGTCGAAGACGATGACGGTTCCGGACGTAATCCGCGTCTTCAGAGCGCTGAAGATGAAGGCGGTCGATGAGTACAGGTCACAATCGACATGCACGAGCGCCACTCGTTCAGGCTTTCCTTCCAAGAATGGCGGCAACGTTTCCGTGAACCACCCTTTGTGCAGAGAAACGTTGCCCGCCACGGCAGGCATCGTCTGCGCGAAGGCGCCTTTTGAAAATCCCGTGCGCCATTTTTCCGGGAGGCCTGAAAAAGAATCGAACCCGTCCACCTGACGGCGGGTCATCTGGGCGATGTGATTGATCGTGCGCCCGGACGCCACGCCAAATTCGAGTATCAAACCCTCTTCGGGGGCCATCCCCATCGCATGGGAAAGCAACGCGAGATCGCCGTCGAATGCGTCCGCGGTGAGCATATGCTCCTGGTAAAAATCAGCCGTGTCCAGGCCTGCGGCGAAGTACGCCAATTCGATCACGTCGAAACTGTCGCCGCGTGCCTTGCGGAACAGCGGAAGCTCTCTGAGCAAACCGCCGGACACCCGGCTGATTGCGGATTTCGTCAGACTCTTGAGTCCCAAACGGAGAATCTCCTGTGCTAATCAGCCCCGGCCGCGCCGCCTAAGGCAGGTTCCCGACGCCGCCCCAATGACATTCCCTTTGATATGCATCAAGAGGACTCTTCAGCCCATCCGCCAATCCACGAATCACGCTGACGACCTGTCCGAAGTTGAGGCGAATGGCTCCTTCGACGAGCAACCGCACGATGACTTGCGCCAACTGCAGGATCTGCACTCTCCTAGAGAGGTACAGGCCCTTCGACAGCCGGATCGAGTACGTCCAGTTCCGCACCAAATAATATGGCCGCGGGCAGCGCGAAAAGCTGTAGCTGGTGCTTTTGTGACGGTGAATCGCCGCGATCACCATGACCATGGGGAACCCCGCATCCTGAATTCGATTCGTGTATTCATACTCGTCCCCCCAGATGAAGTAGTTCTTCATCGGGAATCCGACCGCACGCACCAATGTCCTGCTGATGAGAATCCCGTTGAAGGGTCCGCCCCTGAAATTGATGACGTCGGTCTTCGCGGCGGAAATCAGTTCCGCGAAGTGACTGCGGCCGTCATCGGCAATCAGGTTGGGAGCGGCGTAGTGAATTGCCGCGGCATCCATGACGTGGAGTAAACGCTCGAGACAATCCTCGTCCGGCACCCCGTCATCGTCCATCAGCCAGCAATAGTCGCAGCCGCCGTCATATGCACGCCTCACTCCTTCGAAAAAGCCGCCGGCGCCTCCGGTATTTTCACTGAGCCGCACGTAAGTCACCGATTCCGGATCGAGCAGGCCGAGGCCCCTCAGGTGAGCCTCCGTGCCGTCGATGGAAGCGTTGTCGATGATGAGAATCCTGTCGGGAGCACGACTCTGCCGCAGCACCGCCCTCAAACATCGTTCGAGCAGGACCTTGCGATTGTAGGTGACGATGACCGCGCTCACTCTAGAGTCCATGGCCCAATTCCCTCAGTACATTTTCCGATGCGGACAGCGCGGCGCCCACCACCTGATCCATGTTGTAATAGCGGTACTGCGCGAGGCGCCCGACGAAGGTGACCGCCCGTTCCGTTTTTGCCTGGTCCTTGTATCTTTGATACAGGGTCTCGTTCTCCGCCCGCGGTATCGGGTAGTAGGGATCTCCCACGGCCTGGGGGTATTCACAGACGATCGATGTCCCCGCATGACTCTGGCCGGTCAGATGCTTGAATTCGGTGATCCGGGTGTACTCGAAGTCGTTGGGGAAGTTGACGGTCCCGACCGTTTGATACCTCTGCAAGCCGGCCAAATGCCGATGCTCGAACCGCAAGGATCGATAGGGAAGCCGGCCATGGCAATACCCGAAGTATTCATCGATGGGGCCGGTGTAAACCAGGTGGCGGGTCGCCAGCTCGCTCCTGATCTCCCGATAATCCACATTGAGTTTCAGCGAAATGTTCGGGTGAGAGAGCATTCGCGCGAACATCGCGGTGTAGCCCGCGAGCGGCATGGACTGGTAGGCATCGGTGAAGTATCTGTCATCGTCACTGGTGCGAAATGGGACGCGCGCGGCCACTCCGGCGCTCAGCTGCGCGAGGTCGAGCCCCCACTGCTTTCTCGTGTAGCCGCGAAAGAACTTGTCGCACAATTCGCGCCCGACACTGTCGAGCACGACGTCTTCACTCGTGTCTTTCGGGTGCCTCGGCTCCCTTACACCGTCGATGAACTCCTGAACACTCTGCTCGGTAAGTGTCAGTCCATACAGCCCATTGATGGTCGTGCGGTTGATCGGCATCGGCAGCAGTTTGCCGTCGACGCTGGCAAGCACCCTGTGCTCGTACGGCCGCCATTCGGTGAATTGCGAAAGGTATTCGAATATCCTCCGGCCATTCGTGTGAAAAATATGTGGCCCGTACCTGTGTATCGTTACGCCGGCGGCATCTTTCTCGTCAAACGCATTGCCGCCGATATGCGATCGCTTGTCCATGATCAGCACTCGATAGCCGCTGGCGGCGAGACGTTCGGCCACGACGCTTCCGGCAAATCCGCACCCGACCACGGCGACGTCCGCCTCGATCATGGCCCGGGCACCTTTTCGTCTCCAAGGACGAGCGGCCGATAGCCATCCGGCAGCCTCTCGGTGCGCAGCACGTCAAATGCGGCGTACCACATGCAGCCGCACACCAGCAGCTCGACGATTAGCCACACCAAGGCGGCGCCGACCTCCCGGAACAGAGCGCACATCGGCCACATGAGCAGCAGCGCCAATATGGAGCCGAGCCTGAGGGCGTAGTTGAATTGCCGGCGTCTGTTGTTCGGCAGAACGATCTGCAGCGCAGCCACCTGGGATATCGACACGACCAGCGGGAGCGGCGCGAGATACCGGAGCACACTCACCGATGACTGATACCCGCTGCCGCCGACCAAGGAAATGATCGGTCCGGCAAATATCCACAATGCCGCACTGGCGCCGCCGCCGACGGCGAGCACGGACAATACCGACAGCTTCAGGAGCGATCGGGCGGCCTTCGCGTCGCTCGAAAAAAGGTGACCCATCCGGGGGAAGATGGACTGCGACAGCGGTGTGAGGCCCGATTGCGCCGCGGTCCGCAGCCGGTCGGCAAGATTGAAGCAAGCCAAGGCCGCCGGTCCGCTCACCGCTCCCAACACCAGCGGCACCAGCGTCGTATAGGAGCTTATGGTCAATTTCGACACGAACAGGCCCGCGCCGTCGCGCAGCGTCGCGAGGACGGCGCCGGAAGCGGGTCGCCTGAAATCCACAAGCTTGAGGCGGCGGATCCACCCTATCGATATCAGCCCCGCCAGCAACGGACCCATGCCGACCAGAGCGACGGCAGTCAACGCATCATTCGGACCGTGGATGAAGATGAACATCAACGGAACCGCAGCAAGGCGCCCGGCAATTTGAATGACCGCCACCTCGCGCATGCGCTCCAGCCCCTGCAACAGCCACAAGGGGAAGAGCACGTTGCCAATCACCAGGAGGACTCCCATGCAATGCAGAGGCGCGTCGCCCCTGAGCAGCGGGATCAAGGCGACCATGGCCCCAATCACAATCGTGCAGGCCCCCAGCAAGGTCCACTGAGCGGCCCAGGTCGCAGCGAATATCGACGTTACTTTCTCGCGATCGTCCCTGTTCGAGGCAATCTGGAGCGTTGCGCTCCAGGTAAACCCGTAATCCGTAACCATGATGAAAAAGGTCATCAAAACCTGGACGAAGGCAACCTTGCCGAATGCCTCCACTCCGAGCACGCGCGCCAGAAATGGCAGCGTGACCAACGGAATAAGATAGTTGGCGGCCTGCAATGCGCCGAGAGCAGCTATGTTGTGCCGGATCCTGGGTAACATCGACGGGTATCTCAACCTTCCGGCTTGGGCTAAGATTTGAGTTCTATTCCGTAAAATCAGCCGAAAGATTAACTTCCGCGTGTTACCTACCCGTGACAACGCGAGAATCGATTCGATTTGCCCCGGGCGGGGCGGCGGCAAAGGGCCGCGCAAGCGGCTCGCCGATGAACAGGCCCTGCCCCGGCATGGCCACACTTTTCCAATACGCCTCCAGCAGTGAATCGCCGTGCAAATAGTGATCGAGAAACACCGACGGGCTCGGGAACTTGCCGGGATGATTGCAAGGCTCCGTCACCGTCCCATACGATCCCGTGGCGCCCTGCCGCAGCCATTCCAGAGCCGACATCTGGGGCGTGCTCAGCAAGGCGCCGCCGGTCGAGGTCAGATGATCCGCGGCGGCACCGGGGCGAAAATTGATCTGCTGTAATTCAGCCACGCGCTCGGCGCCCGTGAAGTAGGCGATCGCGTCCGGCAGTGCGCCGCGTATCGGCGTGGTCTTTTCGAGCACACGCACGCGGCTCCCGACCAGCACTTGCACATCTGCGTAGGCGGCTGCGCGCACGTTGCGCGAACCGTCTTGAGTTCGCACGAGATAGGCGATTCCGGGCGGCCGGGATGCATCGGCCGCCACTCCGCGGTCGATCACCGCGCGGGCCAGTGCCTCATCGTCGCTCGGCAGCAACATCGACGGCAGCCATCCGATCGTGTCGGCGGGCAACCAGTCCTGCGTGTCGTACAGCGGATTGCCGGTGGTTCGCGCACAGCCGGGCTCGCAGAATCCCGGCTGGTACCCCGCCGCGAATCCGGTCGTGATCGACATGCATTCGACGGCGTACGGCTCGGACCAAACCAGCAGCAGCGACTGCACGCTCGACGGCAGCCGGTCGAGCAGCACGCCGCGCAGACGCGCAAGATCGGCGCGCCCCAGAACAGGCTGTTCCGGCACGGAAATGCCGATCAAATTGGCCGCGGGCACGGCGCGGCGCGCCGCGTAGTAAGCGGCGATGCGCACGCTCGCGGGACTGCCCGTGTCGTAGACGACGCCAAGCCGATCGGCCGTCAATGACTGCGAGCAGACACGCGCAGCCAATAGCACGAGAGCGAGCGCGAACTCACAGCGCGGCACCTTGAGGCTCTAGGCTAGACCGTTATCCGTGAGTCCCAAGGGGGCGACATTCGATTCCAATTTCGCCATTGCGGGCATCAGACGCGCGTTGCTCCGGTCGCGCACGACTTCGGAGATCAGTTCCGCGTCCACGCGTGTTCGGCGCTCGGCAAAGGCGTACACCAACGCAAAATCGCACAGTTGGTTGAGCAAGCGAGGAATCCCCTGGGTGCGCGCATATACGAGGTCGATGGCTTCGGGAAGAAACAAGCCTGGGTCCCCGCCCGCGACGGAGAGCCGATGGCGAACGTAGGCATGAGCTTCCCTGCGGTCGAGCGGGCGCAAATGAAAGTCTACCGATACGCGCTGCGCAAACTGCAACAGTTCCGGACTGGACAATTTGACCCGCAACTCCGGCTGCCCGACCAGCAGGACCTGAAGCAGGAGATCCGTCTCGGAATTGACGTTGGAGAGCAGACGCAATTCTTCGAGCACCGGAATCGACAGGTTTTGTGCCTCGTCCAGAATCAGCAACGTGCGCTGACCCTTGGAGTATCGGCGCACGAACGAATCGATCAAGGCCTCGTATTTCCCAATATCGGAATCGTCGGCGGCCTTGATCCCCAAGGCAGCAAGCGCCCATCCATGAATCGAGCGGAAGTGTTCGTGCGTGTTGCTGATCAGTCCGACCACCACCTGGTCGCCCAGGCCGCGCAACAAACGGCGCACCAGCGTCGTCTTGCCGGAGCCTATGTCCCCGGTCAGCAGGGAAAATGCCGCGCCTGATTCCAGGCCGTACTCGAGCATGGTCATTGCCATCGCATGCTTGCGGGACAAATAAAGAAACGCTGGATCCGGCGTGAGCGCAAACGGCTTGCTCTTGAAACCGAAGTGGCGTTCGTACATGGCGCGGCTCAATACCCCGACGGCGCGTCGGTCGCGCGATTGAGCACGGTGCCGACGAGCGGAGTTTTGTGCAGCAGCTCGATGGTGCGCACCAAATCGCTGCGGCGAGTCCGGCCTTCGGCCGCGATCACCAGGCCGCATTCGACCTGCGGGGCGAACGACAAGGCGTCGTCCGCATCGAGCACCGGCGGCAGATCGAAGATGATGATCCGCTCGGGATAGCGGGCACGCAGCTCGGCCACGAGCTCGCGGCTGCGCGGCCCGGAGAGAATTTCCGAGGAATTCCCGAGGGCGGCGTGCGCCGGCAACAGAACCAGCCGCTCGAAGCCCTCCGGGTGATACAGGCAGTCCTCCAACGTCGCACGGCCTGAGAGTACGTCATCCACGCCGAACTCGGGCGACAGCCCAAAATACCCGGCGAGCCTCGGGCGTTTGAAATCCAGGTCGACGAGCAAAACGGTGTGCGAATGGTCACCGCCCAGGCTCACCGCGAGATTGATCGCCGTCGTCGTCTTGCCGTCTTCGGCGCGCGCGCTGAAGATCGCGAGCGTGCGCCATTTGTGCGCATCCATGCGCTGCAGCACCTGGGTTCGGAGCATGCGGTAGGCCGCCGTCGCAGCCGCCGGCATCACCCGATGACGCTCGAGATGCTCCAGCGGCGGTACGAAAACCTGGGTGCGGGAGTATACGATCTCGGCGAGCGGCCCTTCGGCCTGCGGCTCCTCAGGCGCATCGGGGCCCGGCGCCGCGCGTTCCGGCCGGAACGGCGCGAGCGCCTTGGCGCGCTCCAAACGCGCCAGGTCGAGGGCTTTGCGGAGTCGATCCATCCTACGCTCCGAAGCGCCGCAGGAAGGTGAGCCACACGACGTCCAGCGGTCGCACAAACAGATGCACGGCCGCCACGATCAAAATCATGCCGGCGACGCCGCTTCCCCAGGAGTAGCGAATGATCCTTATGCGCCGGACGCGGTCCTCCGTCGTCAAGATGACCGGAATCGATGCGAGCGCCGGCACCTGCAGCAACCGACGGATGTCGCCGGGTCCCCGCACCGACGCATCGGCGGATTCATGCGCCACGGCCGCGCCGACTCCAAGCCCGATACTCAGCAACAGTCCGATCGACAGAATCAGGATCCGATTCGGACTGATGGGTTTCTCCGGCATCTGCGGCGGCTCGATCATGGTGAAGCGCTCGCCTTTACGCTCCGTTTCGAGGTTCTCGGAAACCTGGGTTTCGGTCTGCTTCGCCAGGATCGTCCTGTATTCGAGCTGTGCGGTTTCGAGCTCCCGCGACATCTCGTGATATTGCCGCTCGACCTCCGGCGATTGCGCCATGCGGCGTTCGTAATCTTCGAATTTGGCGTGCAATTCGTCGCGATGCTTGATGGCCCTTTCGCGGTCCACCGCCAGTGCATCGAGTTGCCCTTTCACTTCAATGTAGACCGGATTGTCGGAGTGCGTCGTTGCCGTGCGTCTCTTGCCGACCGCCGCCGCCGCATCGACATCGCGTTGCAAACTGTCCACGGTGCGCTGCAGCCGGATCACGTCCGGGTGATCGGGAGAATCCTTCTCGAGGGCCCGCGCCAACTCCGACCTCGCCTCGTCCAGCTGCCTCACCCGATCACCGGTCTCATCGTCGCTCTTGACCTCTTTTTCCAATCCCTCGACTTCGCGCTGCGTGCTCACGACATCCGGATGATCCGGGGCGAAGCGCGCCTTATAGCTCGCGAGCTGCGACTTCAACGCCTTGAGGCGGTCCTCCGGCCCCATCACGCGCTGCCCGGTATCGGAGAACACCTGCGAGGTAGGATTGATTTGCGCGAGTTGGGCCTCGAGCAGTACGCGCTGCGAATCAAGGGCATCCACCTTGGCGTCCGCTTCGTGCAGCTCGACTTCGGTTCGCTGCATCGTCTCAAGGTTCAGTTGCACAAGGTCCGGCAGTTCTTTTCGATGCTTCTCCTTGAATGCCGTCAAGGTCTTGTCGAGCTCGGCGATGTGTTGCGCCTGGCGGGCGGCCTCCTCGCTGAAGAAAGCCGCGGTCTGCTGACCGAGCTGCGTCCTCGACGTGAGGTTCTCGTTGAGATACAGCGAAGTCAGATCGTTCGCGACCTTGAGAGCGAGGTCGGGCGAACGGCTTTGATAGGAGACGCTGAACGCGATCGTTGCCTGGGTCGGCCTGCCGCTGCGCGGGTCGATGACGTCGGCGCTGATCATGTGCATGGCGATGTCCTTGCGCATGTCGTCGATCAGGACCTCTCGCGGTTCCTTCTGCCGTATGTCCGGATACAGCTTGTAGCGGTCGATGAGCGCGAGCAAATTCTGGGTCGTCATCACGCGCTGACTGATGACCTGCACGCGCTGATCGGCGAACGAGGTGATGACCGAGCGCACGAGTTCCTGCGGAATTTCCTGCTGCTCGATCAGGATCGTCGCTGTGGATCGATAGGTCGACGGCAGCAGGATGGCGAGCAGCACCGTGGCCAGCATCGCCACTGCCGTGACCAGGAACAAGGTCCGCCGCCGGCGCCAGTAGGACAGCAGCTTTTCACGGGTATCGGGCGATGACTGTTGCGGCCCTGCGTCCATTGGGTTGGTCATTGAAATTTGATGTGATCGAATTGGCGCGACAAGCTGATCGACACTTCTCTGGACGACACGGTCGCGCCGGGCGGCGAATACCGTTCGGTGACATACGATGCTCCGAAGGTCGCGGTCCAGCGCTCGGTCCAGCGCCAGTTGAGGGTGATCCCGATGTACTTCGGCGTAATCTCATCCGTCGGTGCTTTCTGCTGCGGAATCTGCGATTTCACGTATCGGATGTCGCTGCCGAACGATAGGCGTTCCGAGCAGGCATAAGTGGTGTTCAGCTCGTAGACCGTCAGAAGCGCGAGATAATCGAAGCCGGTGGGGCTCAGCTGACGCGATGCGGTCGCATTGAGGTTCAGCCGCTCGCCCTTTCGGTTCAGAAGCAAAGAGTACACGGTGCCGTTTTGCGTGGACTCGAGTTTGACGGGCACCACCACGATCTCGGGCCCGGTGGGTGTGAACTCCAGAAACTCTTCGTACGATTCGAGGCGGTCGATGGCGCGCGAATAGCCGACGGACGATGTAAGACTCCAGATCTCCGACAGTTGCCGCACGAATCCGATTTGCAGGTTTGCATTGCGGCTCGAGGTCGTGCCATCGAGCGAGTCGTAGCTGCCCACGCTGCCCGACAGGGTGAGCTTGCCGCGTTCGCTCGAGATCCACGAAAAGGTCGGCGAGAGGCTGGTGTATTTGAAGTCGGTGAGCGTCGGCACTCCCGCACCCTCGGCATAGCGGGCATGGGTGAAGCTGACATCCGTGTCGAGGTCGATGCGTTCGGTGAAGGAGCGATCCCAGTTCAGATCCCCGTTCCACGAATCGCGCCGCACGCCCGAGCCTCCGTCGATCAGATAATCGTAATACAGGCTGGAATCTCGAGCGACGGCGGCGGAAGCCGTGAGCACGCTGCGCTCCCCGTCAAACTCGCTCTTGAGGGTCAAGTGATCGTAATCGGAGGTGACCGAGGAATACCCTGGGTTGTTGCTGACACGAAAGCTCGGAATCACGAAGAACTCAAAGGCATTGCCGTTGTACGTGGTGGGTGCGTTCAGCAGCAACGCCCCGTCGGTGCCGGCCGTGTGCGGCGCCGCGAGCAATTGCGCATTCGTGGAATAGTCGCCCACCACGCCGATCAGCGGGTCGATTCCCCAGACGCCGGCCTGTGCGCAGCTAAGCCGCATCATCGCTGCAAACCAAAGGCAGCGCAGCGCCGACCGGCCCAGGATCATGGCACGACAACCGTGTCACCGCTTTGTAAGAGTATGTTTTGATTCAATTTGCGTCCGCGCTCGATGTCGTGGTATCGAAACGAAATCGCCTTCTCGTGGTCCCCGTCACGCCGCAGTATCCGAATGGCGTTGGTATCGGCGAATGGCGTCGCACCGCCGGCCAGGCTGAGCGCCTGCATCACATCGGTGGGTCGATTGAGCGGGAAATCTCCCGGGTGGTTCACCTTGCCGATGACGTAGACCCGATTGCCCGCGGCCGATTTGATCCAAATGGTCACCACGGCGTCGGGCTCGAATTTGCGGATGCGCGTTTCGAGCATCGCGGTAAGCTCGGCAATCGTATGACCGGCTGCCTGCATATCGCCGGCCAGCGCGTACGAGAGTCCTCCGTCCGGACGAATCAGTACCTCGTTCGTCAGTTCGGTTTCTTTCCATACGGTCACTTGCAGGATATCGCCGGGCTGCAGCAGGTAGCCGCGGGATGTCGGTCCGTCGACGTTCGGGGCGACCGTCGCAGCGGGAGGCGTCGGCTGTCCAGCCCCCGCCACCGCCTGATCCGCGCTCATGGCGGGTCCGCAAGCGACCAGGCAAAGGGCAAAGAAGCGCAGGAACGCCGGCGGCATGTTGTTCATCGCATCCCGAGACTCAAGGGGACGTGAAGTCTAGTCACCGCATGTGAGAGTTTCATTGCAAAGCGCGACAAATTGGATGACTTATGTCATCCAATCGTCCACCAATCTTCCGGCCTGGAGTGCCCCGAGGAGATCGGCTTATGCCGCGAGGTCCGGCGCCCGCTTCTGCTGCCATCCGAAGAGCACCCCCAACCCGGAGATGAGCAACACCAGGGTGGCGGGCAGAGGAACGGCGCTGAGCGGCTGAAATTGTATGTTGACGCCGACGACACCCTCATTGTAAGTGCCCTGTGCGTCGCCGAACCAGCTGGCGTAATAGGTGCCGGGACCCACACTGAGCGATTCGCTACCCGCCGCGTACATTTTGCTGCCCACCACGCCGGTGGCGGTGCTCAGGAAGCTGGTCAAGTCCGACACGGCGTCCAACCAGGGGATGTTCGTGACCGTGATGGTCAGCGTGCCCGCCGTGGTCAGATCGAGCGCTTGGGTGGCGCCCCCCTGACCCGAGATGATACTGGCGCTGTCGTAGAGGACCGTGTCGGCTCGGGCCGCTTCGGCCGCCAGCCCGCAGGTCAGAAGCAAGGTCAAAACGGGCAAGAACATTTGTATCTTCATGATGCTGTCTCTCGATTTCCGGGGAGTCTGACCACTACGGCAGTGCTTTGCGCTGCCTGCCTGACAGCAGGTTCGGTCGCGAACACTGCTGCGCTCAATTCAACCTCTCGATCGACATTGGGATTCGTCGCCGAAGCCGGGTAATCGCCATTTCGGTAGACGTATTTGTCGTACAAATAGCCGCGCAGGGACCGGTCCTGGCCTGCGGAATCGATGGGAGTGCCCTTGCCGTCCTTGAGCCTCATCACCAGGTACTCGTCTCGGAGCCCGCTCATCGCCAGTAGCGCGATGTCATCCCGTTCGACCTGGCGTCCGGCCTCCACGTTCTCATTGATGATGGTCTCCAGCCGGTACGAATCGAGCTCGAAGTAGCGGATCAAGTCATCTCCGGATTCGACCAGCACCGGCACCAGGTTGCGTCCGCGGATTGCCGGATCGCAAAGCGGTCCGATGCGGTTCAAGGTCGATTTGATCGCGAATCGGATGATGTCCGAGTCGCGCACCCCCAGCCGCTTCGCCATTCGTTTGATATTTCGGATGTCGCTCTCGCCCAACCGGATGGATACCGCCTGTTTCCTTTGATCGACCACTCACCGCCTCCCGCATTCTAGTTGTAGGACCCGACGGAGCGAATCGTAGGCCGAGAGTGTGTCGTGAGAATGGCACTTACATGACGAATAGAACAGGTTATGACACGAGAGCGACGGCAAAGCGTAGCTCAACAGACTTTCCGATGAGATGAGGTTTGCGTGGTGAGCGTCATCGTTGCGCATCGAGCGACTGTCGGACGTCGGTGAATTCAACCGATCGAAAGTCAGACAGCGTCGGACACGCGCGCCCGCAATCTCAGGGCGCGCGCGCTTCGCACGGGAACCGGCATTTGCGAATTTCTGTAATGTTAAAGTGCGAGGATTCCGCTACGGTCCCCGTGATTTGGGGGCGGGGCATCTGATCGCCATTTTTCTCATGCGCATAAACTATCAAATCACCCCTCAAGCCAGTCTTGTCGACTTGGAGAGCTATCGGCGATATTTCGCCACCTTCGTATTGGCGTATGCGGGCATCGGGGATGAACGGTCGTGGTCCGC
>Ga0302320_10016829_pt1 | contig 14894 bp, 12 predicted proteins | sample Bog_T0_3_FD_202130 | JGI IMG/M metagenome (GOLD analysis project Ga0302320, IMG submission 202130) | Peat permafrost microbial communities from Stordalen Mire near Abisko, Sweden - Bog_T0_3 | ecosystem: Environmental > Terrestrial > Soil > Wetlands > Peat | place: Sweden: Abisko, Stordalen Mire... | reverse complement strand
AACTACGCGGTGACAGCTTTGGTCGGCTTGGATCCCCACAGCCCGTAGTAGGCGATGAAGAGGTAGCAGATGACGGGAATCACGAAGGAGCACTGAATGCCAACTTTGTCGGCCAATCCGCCGGGGAGATTCTCAAGGTTGTGAGCGGCCGCGTAATACTTGGTGACTCTGTCGGCCAGCTCGCCAATCATCCAGGGAACCACCGCGCCGCCGACAACCGCAGTCATGATCAGCCCCGATCCCTTGCTGGTCATGGGGCCGAGGCCCTTGATGCCCAGAGCAAAGATATTGGGGAACATGATGGAGTTGAAGAACCCGCACAGCACCAGCGCCCAGATGGCGACCTGGCCGCCTGCAACCGCTGAGAGAGCGATGGAGGCGGCGGCGGCAAAGCCGAAGACGCCCAGCAGCTTGCCGGATTGAATCACGGTCAGCATCCAGGAGCCAAGCAGTCGGCCAATAAGCGCGCCGAGCCAGTAGAGCGAAAGCAGAAAGGAGGCGATCTTGGCGCTGCTCACGCCCTGTGTCGTAAAGTAGTTTACCGCGATGGAAGCGAGGCCCACTTCAACGCCCACGTAGAAGAAGATTCCCAGCGCGCCCAGCACCGTGTGCTTGTAACCCCAGATGCTGGCGCTATGCTTGTGAGTACTGGAAGCCGAAGGCAGAGCCACCGCGGGCAGACGCGAAAACGCCACCGCAAGTCCCAGGATCAGCAGCCCGCCGGCGATGAGAATATAGGGCAGCCGCACCGTATCGGCGACGCTCGCCTTGCTGGCGCCGGAGTCTGTTTCAGTGAGGATAAAAGCTCCGGCAACCAGCGGAGCGAGGGTGCAGCCGATGGAGTTGAAGGCCTGCGCCAGGGTCAGGCGGATGGGCGCCGTGCTCTCCGGCCCAAGAATCGAAGCATAGGGGTTGGCCGCGGTCTGCAAGGCGGTGACACCCGCGCCCACCACGAAGACCGCGGTGAGAAAGAGCGGAAAGCTGATCATCTTGGCGGCGGGAACAAACATCAGGCAGCCCACCACTTGAATCAGCAGCGCAACCACCATCGTCCGCTTGTAGCCGATGGTCTCGATCAGCTTGGATGTCGGGGCCGAGAAGACAAAGTAGGCCAGGAAGAAGGCCGACTCGGCCAGCATCGCCCATCCATGCTGCAGATCGAAGATCGACCGCAGGTGGGGCACCAGCGCCATGTTCAGCGTGGTGATGAAGCCGAAGATGAAAAACAGCGCGGTGACGGTGATGAAGGGAACAAGGTATCCGGGCGACGTGAGAGCTGTTGATGGTTTGGATTGTGTTGTCACAAAAAATGTTCCTCGCTTCTTGAAAAAATTTGCCCGGTGATGGGCTGAGCCTGTCCTCAAGCAAAACCGGAGGAAATCACAGGAATATCCCAATGTTTTGCTGCTGATAACAGTACACGCTCAGGCCCACGATGGGGAAGTGGCGGCTCTCGCGCCGGCAAAAACAGCTTCCGCAAAGCCGCCAGATTGGGCTATTCTCATCTCACGGCAAGGAGAGAAAAATGGCGAACGGAAAGCTGAGCGACGCTAAACTGAAGAAAGTATTGGCGGCTCTTGAAGGCAACTGGCTGGCCGAGATGGAGGGCTACCACACCTATCTGGCGCTGGCCGACCGCGACACCGAGCCGGTGCGCGCGCAGGTGCTGCGCCACCTGGCCGGAGCCGAGTGGGAGCACGCCGCGCTCTGGCACGGGCGCATCGTCGAGCTGGGCGGCGCCGAGCCTGTCTATCGCGGCTCGCCCGGCGGCGAGGCCGACACGCTGGCCAGCCGCGCCGGCGGCATCCGCATGGCTCTCAGGCGCCTTGAGATCGAAGAGAGCCGCGCCATCGCCAGCTACGGCGAGCAGCTCAAGGGCCTGGGCGATCCTGAGTCCATCGCCATCCTCGAACACGTGATCGAAGACGAGAAGGAGCACTACAAGGAGCTTGGCTCGCTCTTGCGCGGCCACTATACCGCCCCCGCCGGCACACACAAGATCAGCGCCCAGGCGGTGCTCGACGAGATGCTGGCCAAGCGCGCCCAGGGACGCAAGCAGCCGGGAAGCTGGATCGGCGACGCCATCTACGGCGTCAACGACGGCCTCGGCGCCATCTTCGGCATCGTCAGCGGCGTCAGCGGCGCCACCGCCGGCGACAGCAAATATGTGCTGCTGGCCGGACTCAGCGGCCTCATCGCCAGCGCGCTCTCGATGGGTTCAGGAGCTTATTTGGCCGCCAAGAGCGAGCGCGAGATCTACGACGCCGAAATCACCCGCGAGCGCGAGGCCATCCAGATGAACGGCCCCGAAGCCCGCGAGCTGCTCTCGCTCTACTACCAGGTGAAGGGCCTGCCCGAAGAGGACGCCCAGCACATGGTCAACCACATCGCCGACGACCCCGATCAACTGCTGCGCGCGCTGTCCAGCGAGCGGCTCGGCACCAGCGAAGAGGCGCTTGCCAATCCGCTGGTTTCAGCCGGCTCCGGCGCGCTCTCGACGGCTGTCGGCGCGGCCATCCCCATTATCCCCTTCTTCTTTTTGCAGGGGATCGAAGCGGTCATCGCCGCCGCCATTATCTCGCTGGCCGCTCACTTTGCCGTGGGCGCGGCCAAGTCGCTCATTACCGTCCGCTCCTGGTGGTCCTCGGGGCTGGAGATGACCGCCGTCGGCGCTCTGGAAGGCGCAGTCACCTACGGCATCGGCGTTTTGCTGGGCAAGGGAGGGATGTAGGAATATGATGGTCTGTTAGCGGTAAGAGAATGTTCAAGACAGCGCGCTTCAAGGTTCACAATCCGTCACGGCACAAGAGCACGATGCTCTGGTATGCGATGACTCGCTATCACGAGACTTTGAAGGATGTGCTCGAAAAGACGCTGGCCATACCGGACCTGCTTGAACAAGTCTCAGAACTCGACAAAAAGGAAAAACTTAGGCCCAATAAATTCACCCTTTCTAAACTTGTTCGCACAATGGTCCCAAAGAATACAGGACTCGCATCGACAGTGCGTGACTATCTCATCGGCGATGCATCCGCAATGCTGATGAGTCACCTGAGCAAGGTTTACAAGGGAAAGAACGAGTCCAATCCACCTACAGTCTCCAGTCTGGACGCGATGACTGATGAGGAGTTTCTCAAGGCGTACAGCGAATTCACGGACCCGGAGGCAAAGCTCACCATCAAGCCTCAACATCAGGAGAAGATCGACAAAGCAAAGGAAAGAGGCGAGGCTAACGTCGCCAGACGCTTGAGCAAAATTTATGCCAACTATGCCGTCTCCAACGCCGCAGGGCAAGTTCTGAGAAAGTTGGAAGGCGAACTTCCGCACCCCATCGAATTCACCCACACAGAATTCAAACGCGGTTGTTTCCTCGCATTCTGCGATGGGAAATATTTCGCGCTACTAAGGCTTTTCGCTGAGAAGCACCGTTACAAACAGACAAATCTCCTCAAAGAAGGCTTCATCGACTGTAAGACGAAGGAGCGGCTGGGCGGCAAGACGTATCCCGGCCTGATTCTGCCGCTGGAATTGGGCCGCGAATTCCATGAGCAGGAGTACCTGACTTTTGGCTCTATCCAAAGCGCCAAACTGGTAGTGAAGAGGCGGAAAATGCCAAACTCACAAGCCAAAGCCACGGACTCCAAGCCCGTCACATTCAATGCGGAAGATTACGAATTTTACATTCATGCGGCCTTTGAGTTTAAGCCGGAAAAGATCATAGCGGAGACTTATCTCGGCATCGACCGCGGCGCGGCCAAGATCGGCGCCGCAACTTTGATTGACCGCGATGGCAGACCCATTGAAACCAATCTCGATCTGGACGGGGATGCCTTCAAGGTGGAGATGAAACAGCATGAAGAATATATCATTCGTTTGCAAAAACTCGGTAAGCAGCGGTCGCGGAAGTTTTCGTTGCGGGGCAAACGTGCGGAGATTATTCTGGGCGAATACGCCAATCGAATCGTGGCAATCGCAAAACAGAAACGTTCCCAGATCGTAATAGAGGCAATTCGTGGCGTGACAATGGGCAGGTTTCTGAAGCAAAGCCAGTTCACCAAGCTCAAGCAAATACTCACCTACAAAGCGGAGCGAGAGGGACTGCCTGCACCGGTCGAAGTTCCGGCGGCTTATACCTCGCAGACTTGCTCGAAGTGCGGACATAAGGACGCGGCCAATCGCCCTAAGAAAGATGCGGCGGGAAAGGCGATTCAAGACGTTTTTTTGTGCGTGGCTTGCGGCCACAGCGCCAACGCCGACTCTAACGCGAGCCTGATAATTGCTCTGCGTGGTATGCATCAGTTAGAAAATGGTGGTAAATTCAAGAAGTTCGATCTCTTTCAACAGTGGTTGAAAGAGCTTACCGGCCGGGACGGTTCCGCTACCCCAGGGTAGAGAAACCAGTAGTTTCGCGGCCGGGTACTGGGCGGATAGGCGAATGACGGCAACCTCACGGTTGCCGCGTAACCGACCATCCCCTGGTCCGAACAGCCGAGGTGCGTCACCGGAGGGTTTGTGCCCACCGGTCGGGCTTCGCCCAAGCACCGAATTTTGAAAAAATGGACGAAAAAGAATTCCAGATGCCAGAATTTTCTGTTTTTTCGAGCCTCTATCGTTGCGATTCTGTTTCTGGTCAGTGAGTTAGGTCGGATCTGCTGTAGAGGGGCGTCCATTCACGGCTGACGGAAACCGGGAAGTTCTATTGAGGAGCAGCAATGAGGCTGTAGAGGGGCGTCCATTCACGGCTGACGGAAACGGTATGGTGACGTTCCGCTGAAAACCATTGCTGTAGAGGGGCGTCCATTCACGGCTGACGGAAACGTATCAACTGCCGCATTGTTGACCAGCGCGGCTGTAGAGGGGCGTCCATTCACGGCTGACGGAAACTATATGCAGCAGCTCTCGCTCTATCGCAAGCTGTAGAGGGGCGTCCATTCACGGCTGACGGAAACACCAGCCTGACCACGCTCTACCTCGGTTCCGCTGTAGAGGGGCGTCCATTCACGGCTGACGGAAACACCTGAAGACCACGCCATTCTTCACAACCAGCTGTAGAGGGGCGTCCATTCACGGCTGACGGAAACCTTGTTGGTTGCTTTGAGTGAATGAACTTTGCTGTAGAGGGGCGTCCATTCACGGCTGACGGAAACTTTTGGGCCTATACGACTTGGCTTAAACCCGCTGTAGAGGGGCGTCCATTCACGGCTGACGGAAACTTGTTCCAAGCGAACTTGCCTAGATGCTTCGCTGTAGAGGGGCGTCCATTCACGGCTGACGGAAACCCAAGGGATGTCTGCGGCTGGAGCGCGGTGGCTGTAGAGGGGCGTCCATTCACGGCTGACGGAAACTTGCCGTGCTCCGATTGCCTTTGCGCTGGGCTGTAGAGGGGCGTCCATTCACGGCTGACGGAAACCTGTAGCCAGCCGTTGCCGTGCCGCTGTAGCTGTAGAGGGGCGTCGATTCACGGCTGACGGAAACAAGCTGATGAAGTGGCGGAGCCTGAATTTGCTATAGCGGGGCGGATGCACCCGGTCGCTCGCATTTGGGGAGCAGGGAGACCAGAAATTTCATGGCGCGCAAGCGCCGACTGGCCTATTGCAGGTGGCTACGCCGGCGAGGGCGAGCCTTCCGGGTAGCTGGGTCCGCGGCTCTCCGGCTTGAGAACTTCCTGTGTGTCGTTGCCGCCGGTGTCAGAGGGCGTGGCCAGATTGGAGCGCATCGGTGGCAGTTCCTGGCCTTCGATCAGCATCTTCACCTCTTCGGCGTCGATGGTCTCGCGCTCCAGCAGTGCCGCGGCGATGCGGTGCATGGCGTCGGCGTGCGTCTCCACGATGTTGTGCGCTGACTGGTAAGCTTCATCGATGAGGCGGCGAACCTCCAGGTCGATCTGGCGTGCCGTCTCCTCGCTGAAGTCGCGGTGCTGTGCGATCTCGCGGCCCAGGAAGATCTGCTCCTCCTTCTTGCCGAAGGTGAGCGGACCGAGGCGGCTCATGCCGTACTCGCAGACCATGCGGCGGGCGAGATCCGTGGCGCTTTCAATGTCGCTTCCCGCGCCGGTGGACATCTGGTTGAGGAAGATCTCCTCGGCGACGCGGCCGCCGTAGGCGATGGCCAGATTGGCTTCCAGGTACTCGCGGGTGTAGTTGTGGCGGTCGCCGGGCAGGAAGATTGTGACTCCCAGAGCCATGCCGCGAGGGATGATGGTGACCTTGTGAATGGGGTCGGAGTGCTCGCGCCTGAAGGAGACCAGCGCGTGGCCGGCCTCATGATAGGCGGTGACGCGCTTCTCTTCGTCAGTGAGCAGCATGGACTTGCGCTCGGCGCCCATGAGCACCTTGTCCTTGGCCACCTCGAAGTCGTACATGACAACCTGCTTGCGATTCTGGCGCGCGGCGCTCAGAGCGGCTTCGTTGACCATGTTGGCCAGGTCTGCGCCGCTGAAGCCGGGGGTTCCGCGGGCAAGCACGTTCAGGTTGGTGTCGTCGGAGACGGGCACCTTTTTGACGTGGACGCGCAGAATCTCCTCGCGGCCGCGCACATCGGGCAGGCCGACAACCACGCGACGGTCGAAGCGGCCGGGGCGCAGCAGCGCGGGATCAAGCACATCGGGGCGGTTCGTCGCAGCCACCAGAATCACGCCGTCGTTGGACTCAAAGCCGTCCATCTCAACGAGAAGCTGGTTGAGGGTCTGTTCGCGCTCATCGTGTCCGCCGCCCAGGCCAGCGCCGCGATGGCGACCCACGGCGTCGATTTCGTCGATGAAGATAATGCAGGGCGCGTTCTTCTTGCCCTGTTCAAAGAGGTCGCGTACGCGGCTGGCGCCCACGCCGACGAACATCTCCACAAAATCCGAACCTGAAATCGAAAAGAACGGCACATTCGCTTCGCCTGCCACAGCGCGGGCCAACAGCGTCTTGCCGGTTCCCGGAGGGCCAACCAGCAGCACGCCCTTGGGAATGCGGCCACCTAATTTTTGGAACTTGGCCGGCTCGCGCAGGTACTCGATGATCTCCTTCAGCTCTTCCTTGGCCTCGTCCACGCCGGCCACGTCCTTGAAGGTAATCTTCTTCTGCTGCATGCTGAGCAGCCGCGCGCGGCTCTTGCCAAAGGACATGGCCTTGTTGCCGCCCGCCTGCATCTGGCGCATGAAGAAGAAAAAGATGAAGCCAAAGAGCAGGATCGGACCGACGTTGATGAGCAACGGCAAGAACATATTGCTCTGCTCGGCCTTCTTGGAGAAGTGAGCATCGGAGGCCAGGAAGGCCGCCTCAAGAGGATCAAAATGATCGCCTACATGGGTGTGGAACTCTTCCTTGGGAGTGGCCTTCATGTGGCCGTGCAACTCGGCGCCCTGGACCTCGGCATCCATCACCTTGCCCTGCTTGACCAGGTTGAAGAGGTCGGAGTAGGTAATCTCCGTGTCCTTGCCCCCCGCGCCGGCGCCCTTCTGCACCCAGGTAATAAGAACCAGGATGAAGGCCAGGATAAAGGCCCAGACAACAAATGTTCGAACGGTCGAATTCACCAGCGTTCCTCTCTTCCGGTGTTGCAGAAGCCGGCTTGCGGCACTCCAGCACCGTCTACATTCCTTTTAGACGCCGGCGCCTTCCGCAAAGTCACAGAAAGTATGCGGCATCGTGACGGCAGACACAACAACTCTGCCGCTCGGAAGAGCAGTAACCTTGATTGTACTCCTAAAGTGGGTAATTTTGCAGCAATTTGCGGGCCAAAAACGGGAACTTGGCCGGTCAAGCCTCCTCCAGGAGGGTTCCCACAACGACAATCCCCGGCGGCGGCTCCACTTCGACGCCGCGCATCCAAAGGATACGGCCATCGACTTCGAGAACCGGCCAGAGGGCGCGGCCGGAGCCTGAGACGCGCAGCCGCTCCAAAACTTCTTTCACTTTGCGCGGGCCGGAGGAGTGGCGCAATTGCACACGGTCGCCGGGGCGCCAGTTGCGCAGCGAGGCGGTTTGAGCAAGCGCACTTCCGTCTGTCTCGATTCTCAGCCGCACTCCCAAGCCGGTCACTTCGCCGGGAATCGCAACAGTGAACTCCGCAGTCGCATCCGCCATTTGGCCCTCTGTGTCGGCCAGCCGCAGCCGCAGCTCGCGATGGCTTCGCTCGGCACGCAAGCCCTGGGCCAGTTGTCTTTTTTGCCCTGCTTTGCCACTAAGCGCCAGCGCGCGCAACTCCTCCGTTGCGGGAGAGTCGATCTTCGCACCCAACTGCTCGGCGGCAAATCGCAGCAGCCTCCGCTGCAACGCCGGGGCGAGCGTGGCCAGCCGCGTTATGTCGATGGACAGGCCATCATCGGCGGCGCGTCCACCACTCCTAACCGGACGACCGGGAAGCAGCAACTGCGGCGCAACACGAGCCACTTCCAACTGCCACCATGCCTCCTCGTCGCGGGCCAGCTCGGCCATCTGCGCCAGGTGCTCGCGCAGACGGGGATTCCAGCCCTCCAGCAGCGGCAGCAGCTCGTGGCGAATGCGGTTGCGGGTGAAGGTGAGGTGCCGGTTCGAGGAGTCTTCACGCCAGCCCTGGCCCAGCGCGGCGAGATAGGCCTCGACCTCCGCCCGCGTGGCCGAAAGCAGCGGGCGCAGGATTCTGCCTTCGGGATAGGTGACGACCGGATGAATTCCGCCCAGGCCCTCGGTCCAAGCGCCGCGCAGAAACTTGGCCAGCACCGTCTCGGCCTGGTCGTCGCGGGTGTGGGCGGTAACCACAGCTTCCACCTCGCCCGAGGCCATCAGTTGCCGGAACCAGCCGTAGCGCAGCCGGCGCGCGGCCTCCTCAATGCTTTCGCCGCGCTCTTTGGCCGCGACGGCAACGTCAATCCGCGCCTCGTGGAAGGGCAGGCCAAGCTCGGCCGCAAGCGCGCGGGCAAAGGTCAGATCGCCGTCGGCCTCCTCGCCGCGCAGTCCGTGGTGCAGATGAGCGGTGTGCAACACCAGACCCAACTCGCCGCTTCGCTCCGCCAGTGCGCGCAGCAGGGCCACGGAGTCGGCGCCGCCGGAGAGGCCCACGGCCAGGCGCAGCCCCGGCTTGAACAGCGTGGTGTCGAGCGCGAGCGGCGGCAAAATACGCATTCTAAAATCATACGGCGGCGGGGCGGCGAGTGCCGGAGATGGTTCCCGCAGAATATTCCCAAACAAAACTCTGCTGCATGCAATGCCTCGCCGTTGTATACTCCAACCGATATGCAAGTCTTTGCGATTCTTCCCGCCGCGGGGCTGGGAACCCGGATGTCCGGGCCGCAGCCCAAGCAGTTTCTCTCACTCGATGGCGTTCCCATCCTGATTCACTCGCTGCGCGCCTTTGCCTCGGTGGAGCGGGTGACGGCGATCTACGTGGCCGTGCGCCAGCCGGAGATGGAGCGCGTCGCGGCGCAGATCGCCGAATACGGCTTCAGTGGCCGGGTGCGCGTGGTTGAAGGCGGCGACCATCGCCAGCAATCGGTTTTGAATGCGCTGGCCGCGCTGCCCGCCGAGCCGGACGACATTGTGCTGGTGCACGACGCGGTGCGCCCGCTGATTGACGCCGCCACCATCGAGCGCACCATCGACGCCGTCGTACAATTCGGAGCGGCGATTGTCGGCCTGCCTGCCGTGGATACGATCAAGCAGGTGGAGCGGACGGCCCACGGCGCGCTGATTACTTCGACCATTCCGCGCGAGTTTGTGGTTCTGGCGCAAACTCCGCAGGGCTTTCGCTACGGCTTGTTGCAAAGCGCCTTTGCCGAGGCCACCGCGGATGGATTTGTGGGCACAGACGAGGCCTCCATCGTGGAGCGCGCCGGTCATCCAGTGGCCGTGGTGCATGGCTCGGCGGTGAATTTGAAGATTACGCAGCCGGGCGATCTGGCGCTGGCCGAGTTTTATCTGCGGCAGAGAATGCGCTGAGTCAGACTGGACTTAAGTTGCCATAGTGTTTAGAGCGCATGAATTGGTAATTCATCATGGACAAGCGCGGACGAGGACGTCCGCGCTACAGCCAGCCAGGAGGCCGGCGCTACACGCATACAATTACCAAATCACCCGGTCACGGCACTAATTGCAAGGAACAGGCACGGTATTCATGGAAATACGCATCGGATTTGGCTATGACTCGCACGTCTTCAAGGCGGGTGTGCCGCTGCGCATTGGCGGGCTGACGCTCGACCACCCGGAGGGTCTGGCCGGCCACTCCGACGGCGACCTGCTGCTGCACGCCATCACCGATGCGCTGCTGGGCGCCATCGCCGCTGGCGACATCGGCAGCTTCTTTCCGCCCAGCGACCCGCGCTGGAAGGACGCCGACTCGGCGATCTTTCTGCATCAGGCCCTCGAAGAGCTGCAACGCGCCGGCTACCGCATCGTGAACATCGACACCACGTTGATTTTGGCCGCTCCCAAGATCGGCCCCATCTCCGGCGAGATGCGCGCCCGCGTCGCTGACCTGCTGCGCCTCGGCACCGACCAGGTAAGCATCAAAGCCAAGACGCCCGAAGGGCTGAACCTGGATCACGTCGCCCAGTGTCATGCCGTCGCGCTGGTTGAGCGCGTCCTTGAACCGGAAGAGCTGAAGAGCATGAGCGCCGTCATCGAAAGCCAGCGCCAGCTCGAAGACGTTGTGGAAGACCTGCTCAGCTCGGTTCACGGCGTCCCCAAGCGGCGCGGCGACTCCGTCTACGAGACGGAGGAGATCACATAAGACGCGCTCCAGCGCGAAGATTTGAAGCCTTTCAGTGGCCTTCGGACTCTCATCCAGTGTGGGCCGTCTCCTGTGTCTCTTCGCGTAGAGACCGGCTCAGTGCAGAAGGAGTGATGGGCCTGATGATCTTGCTTTTTCTCGCGTTTTTCGTCGGCATTCTCACCGTGCCATCTCACAAAAGCCGGCTCACGCTGCTCGTGGGCGTGGCGGCCTCCTTCGCGCTGGTTGCCGGCGTTGCTGCGGCGCAGACGACGAAAGACGACAGCGATTCGGCGATGATGATGTCGACGGGCGGCGGCACGAACGCCGTGCCGGAGATGCTGCCTGACCTCTCCGGCGCCACGGCATGGCTCAACTCGCCGCCGCTCAGCGCCGCCCAGCTGCGCGGCAAGGTGGTGGTGGTGGACTTCTGGGCCTACTCCTGCATCAACTGCCTGCGTTCGCTGCCCGCCATTCAGGGCTGGTACAAGAAGTACAAGGACAGCGGCCTGGTGATCATCGGCGTCCACACGCCGGAGTTTGTTTTTGAAAAGAACGAGGCGAATGTGCGCAAGGCCATGCGAAAGATGGGCGTTGACTACCCCGTCGCCATGGACAACGACTATCGCATCTGGCGCGCCTTTCATAACAAGTATTGGCCCGCGCATTACGTCATCGACGCCACGGGCCACGTCCGCTATCACCACTTCGGCGAAGGCAATGAAGCGGAATCCGAGGCCTGGATTCGCAGGTTGCTGGAGGAGAGAAACCACCAGCCGGCTCCTCAACTCGCGGTGAAGATTGCCCCCGGCGGAGTGGAGGCCGCTGCCGATCTGTCGGATGTGCATTCGCCGGAGACCTATCTAGGCTACATTCGCGCCGCGAACTTCGCCTCGCCGGGTGGATTCAACGAGGATGCGCCGCAGCTCTACCGCGCGCCTGACCGGCTGGCGCTGAATGAATGGGCGCTGGAGGGCCAGTGGAAGGACGAGGGGCAGATCGCCACCGCGCTCTCAGCGCCGGCGGCCATTGTCTACCAATTTCATGCCCGCGACCTTCATCTGGTGCTAGGGCCAGGCAACGGCGGGTGGGCGATTCGCTTCCGCGTTACCCTGGACGGCAAGCCGCCCGGCGCGGACCACGGCGAGGACTGCGACGCGCAAGGGTACGGCACCGTGACCGAAAGCCGCCTCTACCAACTGATCCGGCAGCAAGGCGCGGTGCGCGACCGCCTCTTCCGCATCGAGTTTCTTGCTCCCGGCGCGCAGGCTTTCTCATTCACTTTTGGATGAGCAGCACGACAGGTAGAGTAGTCTACAAATTCTTCGGCCATTTGCGGCTGCCGTGAATCACTGAGAGAATCTCAACTGCTTCGTCCACGACGCGGTAGGGGATCAGATACGGCAGCCCGGAAACGACCCATTCGCGGGTTCCTTCGATTCTTCCCGGTCGACCACTCTGCGGAAATTGTGCAAGCTGGTCCGTGGCGTTCACCACGGCAGCGGCAACCCGCGCAGCAGCGGCGGGACTGTCTTTGGAGATATATTCATGAATCGAAGCGAGGCTGCGAATGGCTCGTTTGGTCCATCGAATCGTCATAGCGGCGGCGGCAACTCGTTTCCGGTGCCCCAGCTTCGCAGCCAAAGCATAACCTTCTCTTGAGAAACAGTCTCGCCAGCCTCCGCCTCAGCCAAACCCGCCTTAATCTCGTTGAACTTCCATTCCTCATAGCCCTCATCCACGGCAGACTCATCCGCACCGATTGGGATTCGCAGGGCCAGGGCGCCGTTCGAGGTCAGGCTCCACTCAACCGGATCTCCGACAGCAAGATTGGCTTGCCGCAACAACTCCTCCGGAATCTCCACAGTGGCAGCGCCGCCAATGCGAGCAATCTGTGTGGCCATGAACCCCTCCTGCAACCTTTATGGTACTCCCAAAACGACTTCCACTCCAATCTCCGTCCCTACAATTCGTCCTTGGGACGGACAGCGGCGGCAGGCCGATTCTCTTCCGCATCGAGTTTCTCTCACCCGGCGCGCAAGCCTTTTCATTCACCTTTGGATGAGCGGCACGACTGAAGTTGTGCCCTGACGAATTGAGGACTGAATATAACTTTGGACGAGGCTCCCAGGTCCGGAAATCTATACATGACACGCCCGGCAGCACTTCCTCTTAGAGACGTTTAACGTGTGAATTCCAGGATGCGACTTCTTCCGGCGTTCCTCTTTTTTGTATTTCACTCAGAATGACCGTCAGAAACTCGGGATGAACTTGAAGAGGCACCATACAATGCCATGGATATTTGTCCAAAAGAACAAATGCCTCAGTGAGAGAGGAAACTGATTCGCTTGCGTTGACAAGGCTTCCCAATCCGCGCAGGTCTTCTTCATCGAGCAAATAGTTCATCGTAGTCTCGTCCGTTTGCGTCCAAAACCTCCACTGTCCCGCATCATCTCTATTCCCAAACAGCGTTAGGCTCCCACCCTCTGCGCCCACCTCAAGTATGGTTTCCCTGTTCATTCGTTTGTCTCGCTTTCTGGGTTGTACTCGGGATCTTCATCGATTTCATCGGTTTGATTTGGAATGGGAGGGGTAATGAGAGAGATCTGCACGCCAAGCTTAGCCATCAACTCACCGATTTGATCAACAGCGTCTTTGATGATGTCCTTTTTATCAACTCCGGTTCTGAGAAGAACCGGTATCAGCAACCTGCCGTCGTTCCTTCCGTACCCATCGTAGCAGCGTTGTGGAATACAGGTGCGGAACCCAACCAGCCTCTCCGATATTACTGAAGTCGGGTTTTCTGGAAGCGGAAGAAAGATTATCCAGATCGGCGATGCCCCCAGGCGAAGCCATGACCGGGCGCCGAACCCTATCCATGGTTTGTAGTTGCCAATTCGGAAGAAGGCTCCCGGGCCATATCGGTAGTTCCGTTCCCGAATCCCCTCACGACTGCAAAATCCCTTGTCCACAGCCTCGATTAAGATCGCAAACGCTAAGTCAGAGAAATTGATGTACCTCTGTGCCATATCGAGATTGGTCACTTCATCGCCACGGAGAGGCAGGAATGTCTCTTCGTCCATCGTTCTGCAAAGCCCTTGAAGCTGAACGATATCGCCTCGACAATCGATTTCTCCCGCCAGGGGTATAGACGCAGAAAGATAGTCGAGCAGAACACCCCACGATGTTGCCGCGATATAATGCCCGTTACCAATTTCAGCAAACATTATGGCTGTACGATTCTGATTTTCACCAACTGGAATCTTTGCATCGTTGCAGCGTCTAACGACCTCTCTCCAAACAAATTGGAGGCGAGTCTCAGGAACCACAAACAATACAAGGGTAGCAACTCCATCCGGTAGCCCACGAATATATGTCACCGGCTGATTTTCGGTCAGGCCTGCCCAAAACTTATTCTCCACTATCACCCGTAGTTGTCTTTTATCATCGAAACACGTCATGTCTGGACGTGACTGATCCAGTTCCGGCCGTTGTGTTTCGAAATGAAGACCTTCAGGAAAATTGAATCCAACCTGACTGACGAACGCCGAGAACGCACGCGATGCGGCAGGAGAAGTCCGGAGAATGAAGCATAACGCCTCAGTGGCCAAGTCTTCCGGATGAACGGCAAATTGATGCACGAGATGCCCAAAAACTGTATCGGATTTCATGGTGACTCCTTGTTAACGGGGGACTCATTTCTCGATTATCCATCATACAACCGGTGCCCCTGGTTTCGTCTTTGAGAGTTATAATCTCACTTTTCTCTGAGCACCACGAGCGGATTTTGATATATGTACGCAAGAAAAGGCCCGGAGAGCATCCGGGCCTTTCACTCATTCACTTCTTAAAACTATCCGCGCCCACCACCCGGCCCACCGGGACGACGGCGGCGGCGGCGGTTCTTGTTGTCGGGCTTGGGACGGCCCGCGCCTGCCGGCTGCCCTGCAACCGGAGCCGGAGCGCCATCCACGCGATTGAAGTTTGGCTCGTTCTCCTCGTCAATCTCCTCGCCCTCTACCTCGTCGAAGTCGTCTCCGCCCTCGATGAGAATGGTGCTCTGATTGGATTTGGGCTGACGCTCGTCGAACTCGTGACGCGGCCTGGCGGGCGCGACGCGCTCGGCGGGAGCGGCTGGAGCGGCCTGAGAGGTCTGAGATTCGGAGGCAGAAATCTCCGCCTCTTCGCCTTCGACCGGAGCCGGAGCCGAATGAGCCAGCTTG
>Ga0302320_10016828_pt1 | contig 14894 bp, 13 predicted proteins | sample Bog_T0_3_FD_202130 | JGI IMG/M metagenome (GOLD analysis project Ga0302320, IMG submission 202130) | Peat permafrost microbial communities from Stordalen Mire near Abisko, Sweden - Bog_T0_3 | ecosystem: Environmental > Terrestrial > Soil > Wetlands > Peat | place: Sweden: Abisko, Stordalen Mire... | reverse complement strand
GGTAACGGGGGGCCTTGCGCTTGCCGCCGTTGTCGGCAGTCTGGCCATCGCGGCGGCGCGGCGCTGACGGCGCGGTCCGGCCGCGGCGGCAAACAGGCGAAAGCCGGGCGGGCCGGGAAAGGCATATTGCATCATGGTGAATGAAGAAGATGTGCTGTCGGCGCTGGACAAACCGCTGGCGATCTATGCTTTGCAGCAACGGCTCGATCCCAGCAGCCGGAATACCGATGCCATGCAGGATCTGCTGATGCGCATGCGCGCCGCCGGAAAGGTGAAGTTCGACATCAAGACCGGCAAATGGAGCAAGGCGTGATTACGGGTATAAATGTGTCTGCCCACAGCCAACCGGGAAAGCGGTCAAGCCATCTTGCAATGACCCAGCTCCTGGTTCCATAAAAACGCCAAACTCGGTGTCTTCAAAACCGGATGCCGGTCCCGGGTCTGCTGTGATCTGAAGGTCAGACAGCCGATATCGGGCCCGTGGCCTGGCTTGCCAAAGCAGTGCCGGCAGGTTTGGGGATCGAAGGGCTCCGAGTGGCGGCGTCCGCCACCGCCGCCCACAAGGCTTCCAGATCTTTCCGCTTTTGCGGTTCCTGCGGCATGATCATACGAAGTTCTTCAACCAACCTTAGCATTTCGCCGGGTGATGACCGGGCGTGCCGCGCGAAAATCAGATCCGCTGCCGGACGAGCCAAATATCGGGCCCAATAGCCTTCCGGAAAAATGGAAGGTAGCGCGAAAAGCAATGCGAGTTTCTTGGGCTCGATTGATATCGCTGCTATTTTTAACGCGTGAAACCCCTGCCGGACCCCACGAACCAGTGTTCGAACGCTGTCTCGGTTTGCCGCAAGCGCGGCCATGTTCCCGTCAGCGAGATAAATCGCCCCAGCTATTGCAGTAACAAATACCGCATGGGTTTTTAGCCAATCGTCCATCCGTCGATTTAGAACCACCCTAAATCCGCCAGTTTCAAAAATTTCGGCAATAGCGCGCAGCCGAGGCGAGAGACTTCCGCCGGGCTCGCCCAGCGTTGTGGATTGCTCTGCTATGAGCCGATAGCGAATAGTTTCACCATCGCGTTGCCCGCCAGCCCCCGGAAAACCCAGGAGTGTGCGCTCAGGGCCAACCGCGGCCGCCAAGGCGGTACTTCCCGCCGCGCGGTTGTGCATGAACAGAAAGGTCTTCACGCCAAGATTGGCGGCGAGTTGGGGAAGCAGATCATCGACCTGATCAGCTCGAACCATAACGAGTGCGAGATCATAATTATCGGCCGGATCGAGCGTGGCGATTGCTTTCAGGGAAACAGCGGTAACAGCGCCATCCTCATCATTCACGAGCTTGATGGGACAACGCCGAAGCTCGGACAGCCGGGCGCCGCGCGCCAATAGGGTTACGTCTTGGCCCGCGATAGCAAGTCGTGCGCCGTAAAGACTACCTATTATGCCTGCACCGATAACGACAATCCGCATCAAAAATTCCGCCTGATTACCCGAACCTCATTGGGCGCGAGCCGCCAGAAAAAGGGCCCGCATATTTCCCGATATTCGAAAACTCACTTTGGCTAGGAGAATTATCCGAAGTTACACATAGCGGCATTCACGACTCCGCACGTGTCGTCGCGACAGCACGTATCGTCCCTCGAATTCGCTCCAGCCATAATTTTTCTGCCGGGGGTGGCTCCAAACTAAGGGCCAGATTGTAAGCCGCGATTGCCTGATCCGGCGCGGAAAGTCGGCGCAACAAGTCGGCTCGTACGGCATGATAGGGGCCAAATTGTGCCAACAGCCCCGCGTCGAGTTTATCGACTTCGCGCATTGCAAGCTCGGGGCCGGCGACCTCGGCCAGTGCTACGGCGCGATTGAGCCTGACGATTGGATCGTCACGATACTTGAGAAGAGCATCGTATATCGCCAGGACTTCTGGCCATGGCGGAGGGGACGCTCGGCTGGTACGGGCGCACCACGCACGATGCAGCGCCGCCTGAAGGACGCTCTGACCAGCCGGGTCGATTGAGACGGCCCGTTGAAAGTGCATGTCTCCCTCTGCGATCATTCGTCGGTCCCAAAGTGCAGGGTCCTGTTCCGATAGCGGGGTCATGGCGCCGTCGCTATCCAAACGAGCGGGGCGGCGGCCTTCGGCGTACCGAACCAGAGATGCGAAAGCCGCGACCCGCGCATCACCGGGAACAAGCTCTCCAAGCAGCGCGGTCAGAGTCAGCATTTCCGCGGCGTAGCCCGCATGGGGTCCAGTGCCTGACGCGTCTTGATGCGCCTTGGCATAAGCAATCTCAAGTGTCGATAGCACAGCCTCCATTCGTTCAGGCCAAGCGGCGGGGCCTGGCAGATCAAAGGGTATGCCGGATTCAGTAATCTTGCGTTTGGCCCGGACCAGGCGCTGCGCGAGTGTTGGCTCGGGGACAAGAAAGGCGTCCGCGATTTCCGTTGTCGACAGGCCGCAGACCAAGCGCAGTGTCAACGCCGCGCGCGAATCCGGCGCAACCGAAGGATGACAGCATATGAATATCAACCTGAGCCTCTCGTCCGGTATCAGATTGGTGTCATCGCACAATGCATCTTCGGCAGTTGGCTCAGGCAATGGAGGCTCCAGCACCGCCTGCGCGCGTGTTTTTCGCCAGCGCAAGGTCTGAAGAACACAACGATCGGATTACGCGATAGAGCCAGGCTGCCGGATTGGCCGGAATGCCTTGCTGAGGCCATAGATCGGCGGCGCGAGCACAAGCATCCGCAAATGCGTCCTCGGCCAAATCAAGGTCTCGAAACCGCGCCGCGAGCGCAGCGACGATTCTGGGCCCGGAGCCTCGAACCGCCGCCGCGAGCGCCGCCTGTGTCATCAACCGGGACCAAGAAGCGGACGAATCTCAATTGAGCCGTCCTGTAGCACAGGAATTTTCTTCGCCACCTCTATTGCCGCATCCAAATCGGGAACGTCGATCAAGTAAAATCCACCGAGCTGCTCCCGCGCCTCGGCAAAAGGCCCATCATGGATGCTCTTGGAGCCATTTCTGGTCCGAACCGTTGTCGCGGTGTTTGTCGCTTTGAGGCCGGAACCCCCAATTCTTCGGTCGCCAAGTTCTTGGTTAAAAGTCATGTGCTTGCCCACCATTTCCTGCAAGGCCGGCCCGTTTTTGTCAGGACCGTAGATCGCCTCGTCCTCGTAGATCAGCAGGGCGTACTTCATAAAGTCTCTCCTTTGGTTTTACGGGCCAAATCGGCACCGTTCGCAGGAAAGATGCGCGAGCACATTCGAAATCGACATCCAGGCAATTAAAATTTTTGCCACCGGATCTGCAGTCCAAGGAACGCCGGCCAACCCTGGGGCATGCAGGCAAGCAGCATTTGCAATTCGAGCGTCCCTGCCCGCGGCCAATCCTTCTGATCAACTCAGCCACTGCACTCAGCTGGAGGTTGAGACGCGCAATGACGCCCGGCCACGCAATTCCAAGATATTCAATAACTTGCGCGGCAGAGCGCCATATCGTCCATGGGCAGCCACAAAAAAAAAGGATATCCTGTGAATGATGATTTTGTTTTGTCTTGTGAAATCAAAGGCTTAATGTTGTGATCCTCCTGATCGATAATTATGACAGCTTCACCTACAACCTCTTCCACTTTCTGGGGGAGCTGGGCGCCGAGGTGCGGGTGGAGCGCAATGACGCGCTGGCCGCCGATCAGGCGCTGGCTTTAAAGCCCGAAGGCATCGTGCTGTCGCCGGGGCCCTGCACCCCCAATGAGGCGGGCATCTGTCTCGACCTTATCAAGAAAGCCAATGGCACGATGCCGATTTTGGGCGTCTGCCTGGGCCATCAGGCCATCGGCCAGGTCTATGGCGGCATCATTGTGCGCGCGCCCCACCCGATGCATGGCAAGTTGAGCAAAATCCATCACACCGGCAAAAGCGTGTTCCGGGGACTGAACAATGATTTCAACGCCACGCGCTATCACTCCCTGACCATTGCGCCCGAAAGCATGCCCTCGGTGCTGGAAGTCACCGCCACCTCCGAAGACGGCGTCATCCAGGGCGTGATGCACAAAACCCATCCGGTGCATGGGGTTCAGTTTCACCCCGAGAGCATCGCTAGCGAAAACGGCCATGCCCTGTTGCAGAATTTCCTGAACCTCGCCCGCGACTTCGCCCGCGAACCGGCATGATCGACCTGAATGATCTGGCGCGGGTTCGCGATGAACCTCTCAGCGCCGCCGGGGCCGAACATCTTTTCGACCGGATTTTCGAAGGCCGGCTGAGCGACGGACAGCTCTTGACCTATCTCACGGCCACCGCCGAGCGAAAGCCAACCGTGGCGGAAATCACCGGCGCGGCCCGCTCCATGCGCAATTACATGCTGCCGGTGGAAGCGCCGGCGGACGCGATTGACCTGTGCGGCACCGGCGGCGACGGCCATGGCACCCTTAATATCTCTACCGCCGTATCCTTTGTGGTGGCGGCGGCCGGCGTGCCGGTGGCCAAGCATGGCAACCGCGCCGCCTCGTCCAAAAGCGGCGCCGCCGATATCCTGGAAGCCTTGGGCGTAAAGATCGGCCTGGAGCCGCAGGCTGCATCAAAGGTGCTGGCCGAAACCGGCATTGTCTTCCTCTTCGCCCAGACTCATCATCCCGCCATGAAGCATGTCGGTGCCGCCCGAAAACGGGTCGGCCGCCGCACCATCTTCAACCTCTTGGGACCCCTGGCCAGCCCGGCGCGGGTGACGCGCCAGCTGGTGGGAATTTTCGCCGAGGAATGGCTGACGCCCTATGCCGAGGCGCTCCAGGCACTGGGTTCGGTGCGCGCCTTGGTTGTACATGGCCGGGACGGGCTCGATGAAGTGACCAATACCGATACAACTTTTGTCGCTTCACTGACGGATGGCGGCATCAGCCGCGGCCAGATCGCGCCGGAGGAGGCGGGCCTGACACGGGCCCGCCTCGCCGACCTCAAGGGCGGCGGCGCCTCCGAAAATGCACGGCGACTGACGGCGCTGCTGTCCGGTGAGCCCGGCCCCTACCGCGACATTGTGCTCCTGAACGCGGCGGCGGCGCTGATGGTCGCTGGGCGCGCAAAGGATATACTGGAGGGCATGGACCTGGCCTCCCAAGCCCTGGACAGCGGCGCGGCGCGCGCCAAACTGCACGAGCTGATTGTCGCAACACAGGCCTCAAGTAGCGAAGCGGTAGGCCAATTGAAAAAGTGATGACCATTCTCGACCAAATCGTCGCCTATAAGCGGGACGAGATCGCCGCCGCCAAGAAAAAGCTCCCCGCCACGGAGATTGAGGCGCTGGCTTTGGCCGCTTCCCCGGTGCGCGGCTTTCTGGCGGCGCTGGAAGACAAGAAAGAGCGTGGCGAATATGGCCTGATCGCCGAGATCAAAAAGGCCAGCCCCTCCAAAGGTCTCATTCGCGCCGAATTTGATCCGCCCGCGCTGGCCGAAGCTTATGAGGCGGGCGGGGCGGCCTGCCTTTCCGTCCTGACCGACACGCCGTCTTTTCAGGGCGCGCCGGAATTTCTCACCGCCGCGCGCGACGCGGTGCGCCTGCCGGTGCTGCGCAAGGACTTCATGCTGGAACCCTATCAGGTGGCCGAAGCCCGCTATTGGGGCGCCGATGCCATCCTGGTCATTTTGGCGATGGTGGATGACAGCGTGGCCCGCGCCCTGATGGAAGAGGCCGCCCGCTTCGGCATGGATGCGCTGGTCGAAGTGCATGACCAGGCGGAACTGGACCGCGCCCTTGATCTGGGGGCGCGCCTGGTGGGGGTCAACAACCGCAATCTCAAGACCTTCGTCACGGACCTCGGCGTCACCCTGCGGCTGGCGCATGGGTTGCCCAAATCGGTGCATCTGGTGGCCGAGAGCGGCCTGTCCGCCCCTGCCGATCTCAAGCGGCTGGCGGGCGCCCATGTCACGTCGGTGCTGATCGGCGAAAGCCTGATGCGGCAAAAGGATGTGGAAGCCGCCACCCGCCAGCTCCTGGGCGACGGTTTCCGCCAATGACACGCCCAATGAAGGGAGCCCGCGCCGAGGCCGTGGTGACGTTTTCGCCCAAGGCCGCAGCCGGCGAGGCGCGGGCAGCGGCGCGCACCCTGGGCGTGGAATGCGAGTTTCGTCCCGGCAGCATCCGCATCCTGGCCAATTCCACAGGCACCGGCATGGATGCGCTGCGGGCGGCGGCGGATGCGGCGCTTGCGCTGATAGCGGCACTCAAGGACGACAGCGCCATGATCGAAAGCGTGCGGCTGGCGCCTGACGAAAGAGCGCCGCGCGCGGCGATCTCGCGCGGCTCACTCTCCAAGGAAAAGCCGCGTCCCCAGATCCTGATGGGCGAAGTGTCGGCGCCCAAACCCATGCCCGATAATGCCCGCGAAGCCTTTCGCAATTTCATGACCACCAATCGCCTGCGTCCCACCCTCTGGGCGAAAGACGCAGGCGTGAATAGTGGCGAGATACTGGGCTATCTCACCGGCCGCTCCCGCGGCTTTTCCGGCGAAGTCGCCGAGAAACTCGCCCGCGCCGCCCGGGTGCGGGTGGAAGACATGTTCAAATAGAGTCATGAATACCAGGCGACTGATCGAATGGTGGGGGTTGGCATTCGCCGCCGCGCTGGGCATCACCATCGTCAGTATCTTGTGGCTGGACGCGCCCATCGCGCGATATTTTTTTCGCGATTCCCTGCATGTTGCCGGCCTGGCACACGCTTTTGGCACGTCCGTGATTGTCAGCGGCGATACAGCGCTGATGCTGATCCTGGCGCTCATCCGCATTGTGCGCGGTTCGCTGCCGGATTATGCCAGGGCGCTGTTTGTGGCCTGCGCCGCGTCGCTGATCGCTTTCGCGGCCAATGATTATATCTTAAAGCTGATATTCGGCCGCTATGGCCCCTACACATTTCTCGGCAATCCCACCGCGCCGCTGTTCAATTTTTTCCAGGGCGACCTGAATTGTGTATTTCCGTCCGGTCACATGGTGCTGTCCGCAGCCTTCGCGGCGGTGCTGGTGCGGGAATATCCGCGCACCTGGCCCATTTTTGCCGGCCTGCTGTGCCTGGGAGCCATTCTGCTGCTGATCGGCGACTGGCATTTCCTCAGCGATGTCATCGCCGGCCTGTTCACCGGCGGCACGGCCGGCATCATGGCCGGCGAGCTGTGGTACCGGCACACAAGGCACATCGCCGCCGCCGAATAGGCCCTTGACGGGTCGACGGGCGATTGCGCCCGGAATTGCAGCAACAGCTTCGGCGAGTGCCGATGGAATGGCAGGCTCTTGGGGCTGGCTCTTTCCCGCACTCGCCCCACAAATAAGCATGGGCATAGCTATTGGGAAAAAGGCAAATTTCCGCTGCCATGGCGATTAGCGCCAATACGATCATCCCAATCATTTGCCAGCGCGGAATCATAATCAGATCCTAACGACGAAATATCGAGGCGGGCATGAGGGCCGCCAATGCTAACGAAATCGCGCAGAACGATAGCTGAAAGCTTGCATCCAAAATGCAATATGGTCGGCGGCTTTCTCTCGCAGCGCCGATGCCCCCGATAGGAATTACCCCGCCAATCAGGATGAGCGCGATGATGTTTCCTATTCACACCACGAGCGAGCCTTTCAGCGAAGATTTGGTCTTCCGCTTACCCGGACGGAGCCTAACTTCAGTATATAATCGCCCGTTGACGCCCCAGAAGAACTAAAGTAGAACGATTCTCCATGTTTCGGCTTTGTTCGCCCTGGTTCGCGGGCGGCCCGAATCGATTTGGCGCTGAATTTGCTGGTTCCAATTGCCGGAACCCGCCCAAGAAGGACATGGCCGATGCTGACCCGCAAACAGTACGAACTTCTGATGTTCATCCATGAACGGATCCGCGAAGCCGGCGTGCCGCCCTCGTTCGACGAGATGAAGGATGCCCTCGACCTCAAATCCAAATCCGGCATTCACCGCCTGATCACCGCGTTGGAAGAGCGCGGCTTCCTGCGCCGCATGGAAAAGCGCGCCCGCGCCCTGGAAGTCATCCGCCTGCCAGAAAACATGGCGGAAACCGCCCGCCCCGCCACCACCCGCAGTCAGAGCCAGCGAATTTTGCCCTCCGCCCGCCATGGCCGCGGCGCCGATCCGCGCCACACCTCTCCCCGCAAGGCGATGGGCGACAGCGAGAATTCTGTCAATGTTCCCATGGTTGGGCGCATCGCCGCCGGCACGCCGATTGAGGCGCTGCAGAACCGCATCGCCGATGTGCCGGTGCCCAGCGGCATGATCGGGCACGGCGAGCATTACGCGCTGGAAGTGACCGGCGATTCCATGATCAATGCCGGCATTCTGGACGGCGATACCGTCATCATCCAGGAAGCTTCAACCGCCAGCACCGGCGAGATTGTTGTGGCGCTGGTGGACGACAGTGAAGCCACCCTGAAGCGCCTGCGCCGCCGCGGCGACTCCATTGCGCTGGAAGCCGCCAATCCAGCCTATGAGACACGGCTCTATGGCGCGGACCGGGTCAAGGTACAGGGCAAGCTCGTTGGGCTCATTCGGCGCTACTAAACATCACCGAACGAGGCGCGTGGAATTTTGCGACCTGAGCAGGAGCGTCGTGCGGAACGTACGGAAGCTACGTGAGCACGCGCGACAAACTCAGGGCGCAAAATAACCGCGCCGGGGGTCTATTTCACCCACGGCCTGTCCCCGCGCGACTGCCGCACACTCCGCGCCTTGCCGCTGGTGATGGCATAGCCGCCGCCTTGGGCGATGGTGCGAGAATCCAGCACCAATTTCGGCCCCACACAATTTTTCACCGGCACGGCGCTGATGATCATGGCGGCATGGGCGCAATCCTCCGCCACCGCTTCCAGCCGGAATGGCATGGCAATGAGATTTCCGTCCGGCGCCGTCATCACACAGCTTTCGCCGTCGCAATGCGCGCCGCCGACCGCGTCCTTCACACCGCGCGCATCGCCATCGCGCGCCAACCAGCGCGCGGCGGCGAAATTGTCTTTCGGTTTGCGCGGAAAATAAAACCGCCCATCCGTCCCGCGCACAGCAATTGTGCGGGCATCGTCCGCTACCAGAATATCCGGCGCCCGCGCCGTCAGCGCCATTACAGTCCCAGCCAGAATGGCAATGACCCCCAGCCAGCGCCAACCGGTGCGCCAGATCGCCAGCCACAACCCGCCCATTGTCATCGCCACCAGCGCGCTGACGGGATAGGCGCGTGACACCGTCACTGCGCCGGGCAGGCCGGCAACAAACCGCCCCATCGCCAGCATGATATCAATACCCCAGCCCATCACATGCAGCGGACCCGACTCCAACCCGAAGGGCATCGCCACTACGCCCAGCGCCGCGCCCGGCATCACCACAAATCCCATCAGCGGCATGGCCAGGAGATTGCCCAGCACGGCGTAATGGATGGCGCGGTCAAAGGTGAAAATCGCAAAGGGCATGGTGGCCAGATTGCCGACCAGGCTGGTGAGTGCAATGCCGCGCAGATAGCGATAAAACATCCCATGCGGCACGGCGCGTTGCCGTCGCTGTTCCCATTCCGCCACTGCGATCAGCGCCGCCACCGCCGCGAACGACATCTGAAAGCCCGGTTCGGTGACGGATTCCGGCCGCCACAACAATAATATCGCCGCCGCCAGCGCCAGCGCGCGCATTGAAAGCGCGGGCCGGTCCACCAATATCGCCAACAGCATCATCGCCAGCATGACAAAGGCGCGGGTGGAGGACGCCGTGGCGCCGCTGACCACCAGGTAAAAGCCCGCCCCCAGCAGCGCCGCGCCCGCCGCCCATTTCTTGATGGGATAATTCAGCGCCAGCGGCGGATACGCCGCCAGCACCGCCCGCACCAGCCAGAACAACCCCAGGCCCACCAGCGCCATATGCAGGCCCGCGATTGCCAGCACATGGGCGAGACCCGCATCGCGCAGCGCCGCTTCGTCATCCGGCTCAATGCCGCCGCGCATCCCGGTGATCAGGGCGCTGGCGATGGCGCCATCGCTGCCGGGAAGGCTGGCGCGGATGCGCGCCGTCATGGCTTCGCGCAAACGCTCGACGCGCGCCGCTATCTGTGCCGCAAAGCCCGGCGCCGCCGCCAGCGGCGCGGGAATGGGCGCGCCATAGGAAAAACCCACCGCGCCGATACCCTGAAAAAACGCCGCCCGGCCGAAATCGCTGTCGCCCGGTTCGCTCGGCCCCGGCGGCGGCAGCAGCCGCGCCGTCAGCGAAATTCCCTCGCCGGGATGAAAACGCGTTTCCTGCGCCTCGCCCAAGCTTGGCGCGTTGGTCGCTAAAATCGGTCCGCCGGACCGATTTTTCCCGCTACGCGGGCCGCGGCCCAACACAGCGATGCGCGCCCGCCCCGGCGCCGCGCCGGCAAAACCGCCGGAGCGCAAATCACCCACCACCAGCCGCGATCCATAGGCGGCGGGATCAACCGACAGCACCCGCCCCGTCAAATGCAAGATCATGGGATGGGGCAGGACCGGTGCGGCGACGCGCTCTTCCCGCAGCTTGGCCACACCAAACCCCAGCGCCAATGCGGCGAACAGCGCCAGCGGGATGCGCCAACGCCCAAAAACGCTCGCCATTGCCGCGGCAAATGCTACGGGCAATGCGCCCTATCCCGCCGCCGGTGCCGGCTCGGCTGGCAGGGCGAAATAGAGCGCCGCGCCCATCCCCAACATGACCGGCAGCCACAGTGGCCAGCGATGCTGTTCACCGCGCGCCGCCTGTCCAAGCTCTTTCCAGAAGACACGCATCGAAATCGAACCCCGCCCGGCGCCTCGCCCAAGCTCGGCGCGTTCGCCGCTCAAATCGGTCCACTGGACCGATTTGCCCGCTGGCGCGGGTCGCGGCTCACCCTATCGCAATGGAAAAATGTCTAGTAAACGGGCGCACCATGACGCAAACTCAAAAGCCTGTCCTGCGCTTCGCGCCCTCGCCCACAGGCATGCTGCATATCGGCGGCGCCCGCACCGCCCTGTTCAACTGGCTTTATGCCCGCCACACCGGCGGCACCTTCCTGCTGCGCATCGAAGATACCGACCGCTCCCGCTCCACCCCCGAAGCGGTGGGTGCCATCTTGAATGGTATGCGCTGGATGGGGCTGGACTGGGACGGGCCGGAGGTTTTTCAATTCGCCCGCGCCGCCCGCCACCAAGAAGTGGCGCAGGCCCTGCTGGCGGCGGGCCGCGCCTATCGCTGCTATGCCACGGCCGAAGAACTCACCCAAATGCGCGAAGAACAGAAGAAGGCCGGCAAGCCGATGCGCTATGACGGGCGCTGGCGCAACCGCGATCCGAATGAGGCCCCGCCGGGGGCCCCCTTTGTGGTGCGGCTGAAGGCCGACGATCAGGGCGAGACCATCGTCCATGATCTGGTGCTGGGCGATGTGCGTTTCGCCCATGACCAACTCGACGACATGGTGCTGCTGCGCTCCGACGGCTCGCCCACCTATATGCTGGCGGTGGTGGTGGACGACCACGACATGGACGTCACGCACGTCATTCGCGGTGCCGACCATCTCAACAACACCCCGCGCCAGCTTCAGATCATCACCGCCATGGGCTGGCCAAAGCCGGCCTATGGCCACCTGCCGCTGATCAACGGCCCGGACGGCGCCAAGCTGTCCAAGCGCCATGGCGCGCTTTCGGTCGAAGCCTATCGCGACATGGGGTATCTGCCCGAAACCATGCGAAACTATCTCTTGCGGCTGGGCTGGAGCCATGGCGATGACGAGGTCATCCCTACCGCGCAGGCGATTGAATGGTTCAACTTCGAAGCCATCGGCAAAAGCGCGGCACGGATGGATTACAAGAAGCTCGACAATCTCAACGGCCATTATATCCGCGCCACTCCCGATGACATTCTGCTGGCCGAGGCGGTGGGTTTGCTGGAGCGGGAAAATCCGCCGCGCATTCTTTCCGTGGCGGCGCGGGCGCGATTGCTCGCCGCCATGCCATCGCTGAAGGAGCGGGCCAAGACGCTGGTGGAACTTGTTCAGAGTGCGGATTTTCTGTACACGGATGGTATCCGCGAGCTGGACGAAGCCGCCGAAAATCTGCTGACGCCTGAGGCGCGGGCAGCGTTGGCCGCCGTCCTCCCGGCGCTGGAGGCCAGCGACTGGGCGTCCCCGGCCCTGGAAGCCGCCGCCCGGGCCCACGCGGAAGGCGCCGGCCTCAAGCTCGGCCAGGTGGCCCAGCCCTTGCGCGCCGCCCTGACCGGCAAAGCCTCTTCCCCGCCCTTGTTCGAGATGTTGGCACTGCTCGGACGGGAAGAATCCCTTATCCGATTAAGGGCTTATGCCGATTAGGAAAATTTAGGGTTCGGACTGGTAAACGTCTGGTGACGGCGCCGGTGATCCGCGCTTATATTGCGCTGCAAGATAAGCCTTTGCCGATCATTGATTGAGGGAGTTTCGCATGCGCGAGAGCAAAATTAAGCCTGCCGGTTCGGCAAGCCTGAAATATGACGGCAAAGATTACGAATTCCCGGTCTTTTCGGGCACCCAGGGCCCCAATGTCGTGGACATCAGGAAGCTCTACGACCAGGTGGATGTTTTCACCTACGACCCCGGCTTTACCTCCACCGCCTCCACCGAAAGCAACATCACCTTCATCGATGGCGACAAAGGCGTGCTGCAATATCGCGGCTATACCATCGCCGATCTGGCCGAACACTCCACCTTCCTCGAGAGCTGCTATCTGCTCTTGTACGGCGAACTGCCCACCAAGGCGCAGATGGAAGGCTTCACCTACTCCATCACGCACCACACCATGGTGCATGAGCAGATGGTGAGCTTTTTTCACGGCTTCCGCCGTGACGCCCATCCCATGGCAATCATGTGCGGCGTGATCGGCGCCATGGCGGCTTTTTATCACGACTCGACCGACATCAACGATCCCAGGCAGCGCGAAATCGCAAGCTACCGCCTGATTGCCAAAATGCCGACCATCGCGGCGATGGCGTACAAATATTACGTCGGCCAGCCTTTCGTGTATCCGCGCAACGAGCTTGGCTATACCGAAAACTTCATGCGCATGTGCTTCTCGGTCCCGGCTGAGGATTACAAGCCCAATCCGGTGCTGACCAAGGCGCTGGACACCATCTTCATCCTGCATGCCGACCATGAACAGAATGCGTCCACCTCCACCGTGCGGCTGGCCGGTTCGTCCGGCGCCAATCCCTTCGCCTGCATCGCGGCGGGCATCGCCTGCCTGTGGGGTCCGGCGCATGGCGGCGCCAATGAGGCGGCGCTCAAGATGCTGGAGGAAATCGGCACCGCCGACCGCATTCCGGAATTCGTCGCCAAGGCCAAGGACAAGAATAGCGGCTTCCGCCTGATGGGCTTTGGCCACCGGGTCTACAAAAACTACGATCCGCGCGCCAAGGCGATGCAGATTCAGGCCCATGCCGTGCTCGACGAACTCGGCCTGCATGACGATCCGCTGCTGAAAGTGGCGATCGAGCTGGAAAAGGTGGCGCTGTCCGATCCGTATTTTATCGAGAAAAAGCTTTATCCCAACATTGATTTTTATTCCGGCATCACGCTGAAGGCGCTGGGCTTTCCCAAAAGCATGTTCACCGTGCTGTTCGCGGTGGCCCGCACCGTCGGCTGGATCGCGCAATGGAAGGAAATGCTGGAAGACCCGCACCAAAAGATCGGCCGGCCGCGCCAGATTTATACCGGGCCGACGGAACGCGCCTATGTCGCGATGGACAAGCGAAAGTGAGCCGGATCAGCAAAAGGTTCAGTGAACCTTTGCCCGGCGCCATGGGGGCCAGCATTTCTAAGCTCGCTACTGCTCGCCAATAAAAGCTAGGCCAACGCCGCAACATCCCGGCGACTGCAGGGATGTGAGGCTGGGCAACGCCTCTATTTTATAAAGTCCAGCAACACGCGGGCGGCACGAAGTGAGGGAGGCTCTTCTCCCTCGCCCAGCCTTTGGGCGAATTCCTTCATCGCGTCGATCTGCCGGGCGCGCGCGGCCGGGTCGCGGAAAAGCGTTTCCAGCTCTGCCGCCATCGCTTCGGGTTTTGCCTCTGCTTGCAGGAATTCCGGCACCGCTTCCCGGTCCAGCAGCACATTCAGCAGGGTAAAAAAGCGCGAATTGAAGAGCCAACTTCCCAGCGCATAGGTCAGCCCGCCCAATATGTAGAATACCACCATGGGCGTGCGCGACAGGGCGATCTCCGCAGTCACCGTGCCCGACGCGGCAAATGCCACATCGGCGGCATCAAAGGCTGCGAATTTGTCGGCCTCATTCTCGATGATGTGCAGCGGCGTCGGCCAACCTTCCGCGGCGGCGCGGACGCTTGCCGCGACATGCGGCACGGTGGGCAGGATGGTGACCAGCCCCGGAATTTTTTTCGCCAGCAGTTCCACCGTTCTGCGGAAGGTGGGAAACATCAGGCGGATCTCGCTGGTACGGCTGCCCGGCAGCATTGCCACCAGCGGCGCATCCGGCGCTATGCCCAGCCGCGCGCGCAAGTCATCGCCCCCGGTCATGCGTTTGCAGCGCTCGATCACCGGATGGCCGACAAAGACGGCTTTCAATCCGTATTTCTCGAAGAACGGCACCTCAAAGGGAAACAGCGCCAGCACCAGGTCGAAATATTGGGCCATCGCCTTGGCGCGCCAGGCACGCGTCGCCCATACTTGCGGCGCGACATAATTCACCGTCCTGATCGACGGGTCCGCTTTCTTCAGGGCGCGAGCGATGCGGTGGGTGAAATCGGGACTGTCGATCAGCACGACCGCGTCAGGCCGCGTTTCCAGCGCGAATGAAGTGGCCTGCCGCACCCGGCGCAGGATCGCCGGGATGGCGGGCACCACTTCGCGCAAACCTATCACCGCCATGGTATCCAGCGGGAACAGGCTTTTGAGGCCTTCACGTTC
>Ga0302320_10016826_pt1 | contig 14895 bp, 14 predicted proteins | sample Bog_T0_3_FD_202130 | JGI IMG/M metagenome (GOLD analysis project Ga0302320, IMG submission 202130) | Peat permafrost microbial communities from Stordalen Mire near Abisko, Sweden - Bog_T0_3 | ecosystem: Environmental > Terrestrial > Soil > Wetlands > Peat | place: Sweden: Abisko, Stordalen Mire... | reverse complement strand
GGGAAGATAGAGCCCGCCGCCGACAGCAAATTGCGAAATCATGACATGGAAGATGGCGATGATGCCAATCACCCAGCCCGAGCCGAGATAGGGAATGTCCCAGAATGGATAGTTCATGCTTTACTCCGGTGAACAAGTGAATGAGTGAAAAAGTGAAGGAGTGAAGTGAGTGAAGAAAACAAGTGAAAAACTGCTCATCTTGCGCACGGTGCTCGTTTCACGTTTTCACTCCTTCACTTTTTCACTTCTTCACTGTTGTTCTTCAGCTTGCCTATTAGCGAAAACAGCATCTTCTCAACTTGATGTGAAATCTCCTGGGCTGCATTCAGCAGTTGAGCATCAGCGAAGCCCAATGCGCCGGAGATTTCCAGTTGCGTTTGCAGCTCGCAATTCGACGCGCGTGCGATCAGCAGAAAGTGTTTAAACTCGCGCGGGTTCATACGCCCGTGGCCTTCCGCGATGTTGCTTGGGATCGAAACGGCAGACCGTCGCAACTGACTTGTAAGCCCGAAAACTTCTTCGCGGGGGAAGTGCTGCGTGAGCCTATAGATAGCAACCGTCAATTCCATCGACCTTTGCCAAACCTGAAGGTCTCGGAATGATTGCATGGTTGCTCTCGTCCTGGGCTTGTCGACAATCACTTCGCATTCCGCTTTCTTCACTTTTTCACTCATTCACTCATTCACTTCTTCACTCGCTCACTTCTTCACTCATTCACTGCCCTACCGAATCGTCCAGTACCCAATCACCGTGGTGGCCAGCAGCGCAAAGACGGCCAGCAGGCCGAAGTAGTGCGCGGCGCGGGCGCGTTGACCGGATTCCTTCTTGATGTCGTAGAAGGGAATCAAAATCCAAAGTCCGATGCCGAGAGTAAAGAGAAGAATTCCTGCGATCTCGCCCGGTTCGCCTTGCAGGAACTTGATCATCCCCAGCAGTTTAAGCATCTCGAAGGGGCTCATGAAGTACCACTCGGGATGAATACCAATGGGCGCCGGCGCAAGAGAGTCGAATTGCTTGCCCAGCGACCAGGGAAAGACTGAAGCCAGCAGCGCAAGAATGTTGAGGGAGATGAGCCACATGGCCAGATCCTTGCGCAGGAAGTTGGGCATGAAGGGCATGCTCTTGCGCTCAGAGGGCGGCAGGGCTTCAACGGATGGCGGCGCGGCATTGCCGTGACGCTGCACCAGCCACAGGTGAAAGGCGAGCAACGGCAGGAACAGGGCGGGCAGGACAACCACGTGTAGCGCGAAGAAGCGCTGCACGGTAAATTCGCCCACCTCCGGACCTCCGCGCAGCATGTTGGCGACAGCGGAACCAAGCCAGGGAATGGCCGCGGGAATCTCCAGGCCAACCTTGGTGGCAAAGTAACTGAGCTCGTCCATGGGCAGCAGGTAGCCTGAGAATCCGAAGACCGAAGCGATGCCCAGCAGGGCCATGCCGCTGAGCCATCCAAACTCGCGCGGCTTGCGATAGGCCTTCATGAAGTAGACCGAGAACATGTGGACAAGGATGGCGAAGATCATCAGGTTGGCGGACCAGGCATGCGCCGAGCGGATCAGCCAGCCGAAGTGCATGACGAAGGTGATCTGGCGGACCGACTCGTAGGCCTCTGCGCCGGGCCGGTAATAGACCAGCAGAAGCACGCCGGTGAAACATTGGACCAGGAAGAGGAAGAGCGAGATGCCGCCCCAGTAATACCAGAAAGACTGGGAGTGGACGGGGACGGTCTTGTGGCGCGCGAAGGCGGCCAGTTCGCTGAGGCCCAGCCGCTCATCGACCCAGTCATAAAGAGAGTTGGTTAGCGTTTTTGTAGTCATGCGCCGAATCCTCGAAAGCAGTGGGCGATTGAATGAGTGAAAAAGTGAATAAGTGAAAAGCAAGCGCTTGCATTCATGAGTGAACCAAGTCAGGCGCGCGAAATTTCAACGCCGGCTTCGCCGGGGGTTACTTTGAAGAGCTTGAGCGGCTTGGGCGGCGGTCCGCTGACGTTGGCGCCGGTGTAAGGGTTGTAAACGCCGCCGTGGCAGGCGCAATGGATGCGGTCGGCCTGCGGCTCGTATTGCACCGTGCAGCCGAGGTGCGTGCAGACGGCAGTCATGGCAATCCAGCGGCCGTCTTCATGGTGGATGAGCATGGCCGGAGCTGTACCGAATTTAAACATCAGCACCGAGCCCAGTGGCAGCTTTTGCGCGTCCTTGAGGGTGACCTCGGTGACGGCCGTGGCAGAGAGCGCCATCTCTTCAGGCGAGGCCAGATAGCGGTAAATGGGATAGGCCAGGGCAGCGGTATAGCACAGGCCCGCAGCGCCTGCGGCAACCAGAAAGGCTCGGCGCGTGGCTTGCTCGCCGGGGGTTTCTGGTTCCAGGGCCTGGTTGGGGAGAATCGTCTCTTCGTTCATAGCATTCTCTGCGCGGGAGTTACACCGCAGCCTCCATCGTTTTCTGTGCGCGCGCCACCACCGACACGAGCCATCCAATCACGCCCAGCCCAGCGACAAACAGGACCAGAAAGAGTCCTACGACACTCCAGTTGGTCACCACAACCCGATCCCACACGTCATATCCCTTGCTGAGCAGAGTCAAGTCGCGCACGCCGTCGCGATAGGCAGTAAACATGATCTCGATCAAAACGGCCAGCAGAACAGCGGCCCAGGCCAGCAAGCTGGCCGATGCCTTGCCAAACGCGGCAAAGGCGCCCAGCAGAATGGCGACCACGACCAGGGCCAGCCAGCCATATCCGGCAAAACCGGCAAACTTGTAAAGCGGATAGGCTGCGTGGCCGGCGAGCCCAGCTTTGACCGCCTCGGGCTGTACGCGGGCTGCCCACAGCCCGGCGAGCAGATAAAGAACGCCGAATCCTGCGGCCACCTTGCCGCCAAGGCAGGCGAGAAACTTCTTCTCATCCGCTGTGAACGTGCTGCGGCCCGCAAGGTAAATCAGCCACAATCCGCCCATGAAGAGGCCGCCGGCCATCATCGCCAGCCAGCGCGGCTCCATGGTTGGGTCGCCGGTGGGCAGATAAGCGCCCGCAGCTGAGGCGGAGTACATATTGCGCCAAACCTCGGGGCGCAGCATCAGCGTCATATTCGTGGAGAGCAGGCGGGCGATGAAGCCAGCCAGCAGCCACGCGCTCAAGCCAGCCCACCAAGCCTGCTTGCCAGCCTCAAGCCGCGCTGAAAACTGATAGAGCAGCCAGTAGGCCAGCATAAGCAGGCCGATGATCGAGATCCAATAGAGGCCGATGAGTACGCTGCTGGTATAGAGCGCGCGGCCGTAGAGTACCTGGGCAAAGAGCAACGGCGGCACGGCCAAATTAATGACAAAGGTCATGACAACGGTGAGCCGGCGGGCCAACGCGCGCGCGGTAACCACCGCGACTGGCGAACTGCGGAAGAGGCTGAGCAGAACCGCGAGCAGCAGCCCGCCCAGCAGCATTTCAACGGCAACAAAATGCAGCGCCAGCGTAACGATATGAAGCAGCTTGAACAGCCATATCGGAGCAGGCAGAGGGATGGGATCGACAGCAGGGTATGGGTGCATGACGCTCCTGTAAGCCTGGAGGCAACTCAGAGTCTAGTTGCGCGTGGAAGTGGCGGATGTGATGAAGCTCACATTGAATCTGGACGAACCCGATTTGGAATTTCCAGAGCATTTCCGCTCCCGGAATGCCGATGCACTACGATGACTTCATGGGAGCGCTGCTCGATATTCGCGAGTTGCAGATTCGTTTTGGAACAGCGGAGGCGGTGTGCGGCATCAGCCTGCAACTGGCCGAGGGCGAGGTGCTGGGGCTAGTGGGTGAGTCTGGATCAGGCAAGAGCGTAACGGCTCTTGCAATTCTGGGATTGCTGGGTTTGGCGGCGCGAGTTGAGGGCCGGATTCATTGGCGGGGCGCTGGCGGGGATGCCGATCTCCTGCGGCTGCCGGAGAGCGCACTGCGGAGATTGCGGGGCCGGGAGATCGCCATGATCTTCCAGGAGCCGATGACGGCGCTGAATCCCGTAATGACGATTGGCCGCCAGGTGGCCGAGGGGGCCGAGGCGCATTTTCCCTCATGGACGGGACGCGAGGCCAAGCGAAAAGCAATTGCCGCGCTTGAGGCGGTGGCGATTCCCGATGCGGCGCGGCGCTACGGGGACTATCCGCATCAGTTTTCAGGCGGGCAGCGGCAGCGCATTCTCATCGCCATGGCGCTCATCAACCGGCCCCGGCTGCTGATTGCCGACGAGCCAACGACGGCGCTGGACGTGACCGTGCAGGCGCAGGTGCTGGAGCTGCTCAAGGATTTGCAAAGGCAGCACGGGCTGGCCATGCTGTTTATTTCGCACGACCTCGCGGTGGTGGGCCAGGTGGCCAGCCGAGTGGCCGTGATGCGCGCCGGGCAGGTGGTGGAGACGGGGGCTTGCGGACAGTTGCTTACTGCGCCGGAACATCCTTATACCAAGAGCCTGCTGGCAGCCGTGCCTACGCTGCGAACGGATCGAAGCCGACCGCTGGCGATGGTGAAGCAGGCCTGAAAGGCGAAAGCAGAGCGAATCGGGCTCATGGGGGAGGGGCACCAGTTGGTACCTTTCTTCGCTCTCAGCTATCTGCTATTGTGCGCTGGCGGAGGGCTATGTTCTGCAACGGAAGCTGTTTCCGGAATGACGACGATACTCGCGGGATTCACCGAAGTTCGGATCGTGAGCCTCTCGTTCTTCGATGAGTGCATTGGCGATTTTGCGTAAACCCAGAAGTCATTCCGGCGACATCGGCGTTTTCGGAGACTAATCCGCCCAGTGTTCCAGAATAGCGATGGATGAGTGATTTGGCCTGTACTCTCAGAGTAGATGGTTGAACGATAGCCAAAGCGACAAGCGAACAGATTTCGACACAGCTAAAGAACGTCGAGCGCGCACCGATCAAATATTCAAGAGCACGGCGTAGCCTATCGTGATGCATCAGGGATAGACTTGACAACAGAGCCACTGATGAAGATATTGCGCGGAGTTGCCTCTTGCTTGAGAACCACACCAGAGCGAGGTTTTGCTCTCGTTCAGGACTCAACCGGAAGGCAGACTCATGAAGTCTTGCGAGAATCGCGCTGCCTTCGAGAAAGGCTTGGTTCGCACATGCGTGTGAGGATTTTGTCGCTAATTTCTTTGTTGCTTATTACCGCTCCGGGTTGCGCCCATGTGAGCAGGTACACAGCGCCACCTCGTGATAGATATGAATTCGCCCAAGCATTAGGGAAGCTTCACGAGGGGATGCCAGCCGACGAAGCCAGGAGGCTTCTCGGCCCCCCGGATGACGTTCGAGCGCAAAACGATCCGGATGGTCTGCTCGGCTGGGTCGGGACGAAAGAAATCTGGCACTACGGCACGAACGGACATCTCACCTTGGGAACACTCGGCGCGGTTTATATCGATGAGGACAATCAAGTTCAACGCGTGTTCGGGCTCAGTTGCCCGCCGCCTCCCCGCGGGATGTTCGAAGAAGAAGAGTTGAGGAGAATCCTACGCATAATTGACCAATCCCCGAGTCCCGAAGGTCGGGAGTTTAATCCGCGTAATCTAATTGTCGCCGTCAATACGCTGCAGCCCTTAGGAAAAGAGAAGGCTCTTGCTGCGTTGATGGAATACTACCGGGTTACTGATAATATCAACTCCGCGCAGAACGAATTCTTAATTTTGCGCGCCCTCTTTGATCTTCCGGATAGGGGATTTATGCCACCTATGTTCATTGGGGCTCCTACTCCCGATGAACCTAAAGATCCCAAACAGATTCCCCGATTCCCGTTGGCAATCGTGGATGACGTACCATTCATGCTTGTTGATGGCTATGCGATCGCTGGAATGCCCCAGTCTCCTTTAGAGCACTTGATCTACTTCAGGGAGCATGGTCAGCTGCGCGCGAAGAAACTTCTTCCGTCCACTCATCTTCTGGATGTCTATGACAAGGTTTTAATGATAGCAAACGTTCTATCAGAACGGCCGATGCTTGGCGAACAGCGGATGCTTGCCGAACAACTAATATCCCTGATTGATACGGTATATCGGCCCTCCGGCATCGTTAGAAACCAGCGACGTCTTACCCTGGCGGAGGCGGGATTTCAATCCGAGTGGAGTAGGAGGAGGAACGAAATTGACCATTTGGATATCAGATGGAGCGCATACGAAATCAAATATGTGTTCGCGAAGGATGGCTCTGCGCTGCCTGATCGCGTGTTTAAGAACTACTTTCGCCAAGTTGTGAAGCTGAAGCCGTTTGGGCAAAGCGGTGAGGTCGCTGTACAGAGGACGGACGATAACAACGCGCGATTCGACATTCAGATTGACACTCCAGTGAATTCCGAGATCGTCGTGCGCCTTATCACGTCATCCCCTGACCACCCCGAAACTCCTCAGGTTGCCATAGAGCTTACTGAAGCTCCAACAGGCAATCCTCAGCAAAGAACGGAACCCAGGGGTAACTTGAAAGTTGCAAATCCTTCGAATCCAGCGTTGGGATTGAGTCACGGCTCAGCATGGAGCAGCAGCGTAGGAAATGATTTCCGTGCCGGGGAGTGGCGTTCCTGCGGAGTGGAATTGAGGGAGGGGTACAGCGCAGTCCTTCAACTCCAAATTGGCAACAAAACAACCAATACTGGTCCCTGGGTACCGTAGAGCGGAGTTCGTGCACCCCACGCTATACGGAATCACGCCCTACACCCGCTGACCTTCTCTGATGCCGCCCTGCGGTTACTACTGGCAGCATCAGCGGCAAGTCGGAGTCCTGCGCGCCACGACGGAGGTGGTGGTGTGCAACGTTCTTGGAAGAAAAGATTTGTAACGGAAAGTCGCCAAGGCTCCGGGGATCATCTTCTGTGGAATTCTGGGTTTAAGGTAACAGCCCAAGTCACTCATTGAAACAGGGTAGTGTGCGAATTACCCAAACTTGAGCGCATTACCGGCGGCCGGAAATCGCTTGCGAGATGCTCGGGCCGCGGCCCATTGCCGTTGATGGGAAACACACGCGCCGCCCCTCGGAGAACCGAAGGGCGGCAGTGAGCAGGGGTTGAAACCGAGGTTACTCGGCGACGGCGGCTGCCGCGGCTGGCTCAGTGGCCGGGGCGTCGGTGGTGGCTTCGCCTACGACGATGACCTTCACATGCGCGGTGACATCGCGGTATACCTTGATGGGGATGAAAAAGTCGCCGATGCTCTTGAGAGGCTCAGCCAACTGAATCTTGCGGCGATCGATGTCGAAGCCTTTGGAGGTAAGCTCGGTGGCGATATCCCCCGAGGTGACCGAACCAAAGAGGTGGCCCGCCTCGCCCGACTTGCGGGTAAAGGTGAGCACCATCGGCTCGAGCAGGGACACCAGCACCTCGGCCTGAGCCTTCTCCGTGACGGCGCGGCGGGCAGCGGCAGTTTTCATTTGGTCAATGACAGCCTTATTGGCTACGGTAGCCTGCATCGCCAGCTTGCGGGGCAGCAGGAAATTGCGTCCATAGCCATCCGCGACCTTCACCACGTCTCCGCGATGGCCCAGATTGACTACGTCTTCTTTCAAAATAACTTCCATGGCTAACTCTCCAGTGTTGCGAACGGCGAGGCCGTTTGCGGCCTTGCCCTCTCGACAGCGACGCCAGCCTTGGCTGCGCCGCGCAGGATTCTCAACCGGCAACCCGAGTATCGCCGCCTGCGAGCTTGCATTCGATGCGGGCCGCTCTTCGTTGAAGAAGATGCGACCGGAGCGAACAAAAGCGGCAAAAAGCGGCGGCTGGTGCCGAAAACCTAGTGCCGTGTGGCAAACGGCAGCAGGGCGATGTTCCGGGCCTGCTTGATGGCGCGGGTCAGGCGGCGCTGGTGCGTGGTGCATACGCCGGTGAGCCGCCGGGGCACGATCTTGCCGCGCTCAGCCACAAATCCTTGCAGCAGCCGGACATCGCGGTAGGGGATCGCATCGATCTTTTCGGTGCAGAACTTGCAGACCTTCTTGCGGCGGAAGAACTTTCCGCGGCCGCCGGGTCCACTTGAGGGCCGGCCGCCGGGTCCACCTGCGGGACGGCCGCCAGGGCGGTGTCCTCCGCCGGAGCTGTGCCCGGAACCCGCGTTGGGGCCAGAGCCGAAACTAGGGGCTGCGCCGGAATCCGAACCGGATGGGGCTTGGGGTGTTGCTGCTGCGCCCGTCTCGGGCGCCTTTCCTTGGGTTTCATCAGCCATTGTGTTTCCTCTTCACTCTCTTGGGTTCGGGCAGCCGCCTTTGGGGCGCGCCGAAACACTGGATCGGGCCGGAGCCGGTTGCCCTCAAACGGGACCCGCGGCGGCAATTTGGGACAACTGCTCTAGACGGCGGCCTGAACCGGCTCCGCGGCTTTGACCGCAACCGGGGCGGCAGGGGCTGCAGCCGGGGCTGGGTGAGCGGCAGGGACCGCACTGCGGCGGACGCCGCGCAGGGCCTTGACCTTGGCCAGACGCTTCTCTTCCTCGTCGATGCGCACGGTGATGAACTTGATCACCGGCTCGGTAACGCGCAGTCGGCGTTCTAGCTCCAGAACCACAGGACCGTCTGCCTCGATGGTCAGCAGAACGTAGTTGCCGTCGTTAAACTTGCGCACCGTATAGGCGAGCTTGCGCTTCCCCATCTTCTCGACAGTCTTGACCACGCCGCCGCCACCCGTGACGGTAGCGGAAAAGCCGGCGATCAGCTTGTCGACATCTTCTTCGGCCGTATCGGGCCGAACAATAAACATAACCTCATACACACGAACCATCTCAAATTCCTTTTCCGCTGGATGGCCGGGGTCGATCCCCTGCTTCCAACCTTGCACTTCAGCCTTGCTTGCCAACTTCGCTTGCTAATTCTGCGTTCCAGCCCGCTTGCTTCTCCGCCGGGCGATTGTTATTCGCGACGGTTGAATTCATTCATCGCGGCTGCCGGTCCATCTCCGAGGATGCGCCGCACGGCCGTTGCCACCCGATCCAGTACCTCGTCCAGAACCGTTAAATCCACCTTGCGCAGGGGCGAGAGCAGATAATCCCTGCCTGGCCGCCTGCCGCCTGCCGCAATGGCTTCGGGCGGAAGATCAAGCCCTACACCGATGCGGAGGCGCAACCACTCCTGGTTTCCCAAGGCCCCGGTCACGCTGCGGGCTCCGTTGTGGCCTGCCGGCGAACCGCGCTCCCTGATCTTGAAGGTACCCAGCGTCAGGTCCAGCTCGTCGTGAATCACGAGCAAGTCCCGTGCAGGGTCCGCTTCAAACTCTCGAACCAGAGCGGCCACTGCCAGCCCGCTCAGGTTCATAAAGGTCTCCGGCTTGGCCAGGACCACCTCGCGCCCCGCCATGCGGCAGGTTGCGGTAACGGCCCGGCATCGCCGGTTCTGGACCACAACGCCCTCTTGCTGGGCGATGCGGTCGATGGCCATGAACCCAGCATTATGCGGGGTCCACAGATATTCCGGGCCGGGGTTGCCCAGCCCCACCACAAGGAAGGGGCTGCGGCGTCCGGCGGATTCCGTTTCCACGGCCAAGGCTTACTTCTTGGCTGCGGGCTTCTTGGCGTCGGCAGCCTTTGCTGCTTCTTCCGGCTTGCCCTTCTTGGCCACTTCGGGTTCGGCTGCGGTGGCAGCTGCAGCCGCGGCAGCGGCCACTTCAGCCTCGGCCGCGGTGGGAGCTTCTTCGCGAATCGAGACTACGTGCGCCACGGTTGCATCCTCGGCATTGAGGTACTTGATGACATCCGAGTGGGGCAGGTCGCTGACCCGCAACGTGTCGTAGAGAGCCAGGTTGCTGATGTCCACCGCAATGCTCGCGGGGATGTCCGCAGGCAAGCACTCGATTTCGACTTCGCGCAGCACCTGATCCAAAATGCCGCCGGAGGTCTTTACGCCCACCGGTATGCCCAGCAGCTTGACGCGTACCTTGACGTGGAGGGTCTTGTCGAGGGCAATGCGCTTGAGATCGATGTGAATCAACCTATCGTTGATCGGCTCGCGCTGCCAATCGACGATCATGGCTTTGGCGCCAGGCAGCCCGGCGACTTCAACGTCGAAAATCGTGTTGTGGCCGGTCTCTGAGAACAGGATCCGGGAAATCTGCTTGGGGTCCACCTCGATGGCCACCGGGTCGTGCCCGGAACCATACAACACGGCGGGAATCTTACCGGCAACGCGCACGCGGCGCGCGGCGTTCTTTGTAAACTTGCCCACACGGGGATTGGCTACGACAACTTCAGGCATTCGTTCTCTCATTTCCTTTTTTCGGGCACGGGCTGCTTTGAGTCCGCTCCCTTTGTTGAGGCAGGGGTCAGAGATCAGAGATCAGGAATCAGAAAGACTGCTTGTTGATCCCGGCCCACTGTCTGCCGACGACTGGCGATTTGCGATAGATCCGGGTCACTGATCTCTGATCTCTGACCCCTGATCTCTCAGGAAAACAGCGTACTCACGCTGGTTTCCATGTGAATGCTCTCGATGGCCGCGCCCAGCAGGCCGGCGATGGAGAGCACTTTAATCTTGGACAACTTCTGCGCCGCTTCGCGCAGAGGAATGGTGTTGGTGACCACCAACTGTTCCAAACGCGAGTTGGCAATGCGGTCGATGGCCGGGCCCGAAAGCACGGCGTGGCTGGCGCAGGCATAGACGGTAGCCGCACCGGTGGCATAGAGGGCATCCACGGTCTTGACCAGCGTGCCTGCCGTGTCAACCATGTCGTCCAGAATGAGGCAGGTCTTGCCGTTCACGTCGCCGATGACGTTCATGACCTCGGCAACATTGATATCGGTGCGGCGCTTGTCCACAATGGCCAAGGGCGCTCCGATCTTCTGCGCGAAGAAACGCGCCCGCTCCACGCCGCCAGCATCAGGGGAAACCACCATCAGGTTGGGCAGGTGGAGTTCGCGGAAGTAGCTCACCAGCACTGGGCTGGCGTAGAGATGGTCGACGGGAATGTTGAAGAAGCCTTGAATCTGGGCGGCGTGCAGGTCGACAAAGAGAGCGCGGTTGGCGCCGGCCGTGTGGAGCAGGTCGGCAACGAGCTTGGCGGTGATGGCTACACGGGGCTTGTCTTTGCGATCCTGGCGGGCATAGCCGTAATACGGCACAACCACTGTGATCCTGGCCGCCGAGGCCCGCTTGAGCGCATCGATCATCACCAATAGCTCCATCAGGTGCTCGTCCACTGGATAGCAAGTCGGCTGCACCACGAAGACATCTACTCCGCGCACATTCTCGAGCAGTTGGAAGGCGACTTCGCCGTCGGCAAATCGCTGGATCTTGGCATCGCCCACTTGCACGCCGATGTGGCGGCCGATCTCCTCAGTCAAAGGCCGGTTGGCCGTGCCGCTGAAGAGCTTGAAGCGCTTGTCCTCGCTCAGGTTGCGGGTGCGCTTGCGCTCGGGCGCTAGTTTCGGGTCCTTGGCCTTGCCTGCCGGATCAAGGGGAATCCCCTTTTCGGGCTCCTTGGGAACTCCATCCCGTGGCTCGTTTGGCCCGATACCTGGCTCTTTGTCTTCCAACGTAACCGTCAACTCTTCCACTTCCATCTCCGTGCACCTCCAAGCTGGTTGGCTTTGGCTGCTTCCCGGGGTCCATGATTTGAAGAACCTGGCTGGGCGACTAGGATTCGAACCTAGACAAGTGCCTCCAAAGGGCACTGTCCTACCATTAGACGATCGCCCAACTGTGCAACCGAAGGTGAGTCTTTCCTACGAATCGGTTGCCTGTCAACCTACTTATTGCGAAAGCATTTCACGCCAGTAAGCCGTACGCGGCAGGGTGCGGGTCAAATGACTCGCAACGCCGGCTAAACGCAAACGCTCACAGGCCGCTTCAGCATCTCCATGGGTCAGGTACAACCCGTAGAGAGCCGAACCGGACCCAGACAGCGAGGCATGGAGGGCTGCCTCCGGTTTGCCCGAAGCCGCAAGAATGCGCTTGATTTCTGCAAGGGAGGGATGCTGGGGAAAGACGACGCGTTCAAAGTCGTTCTGGATCCAGCTACTGATCCCGGTGCGGACAAGCGCGGACTCTACGGGTCCGGCCAGGTCCTCTTCGTTCGAGAGGACACCGGAGGAGCCTGCTCCCAACCCACCCCCCGGGACTGCTCCCGAAAAGGCGCTGGCATAGGCGCGGCTCAACTCATTCAGTTTAACTGTACTGGCCTCCGCGGTCAAACGCTCCTCTGCGCAGAGCGCATCCCAATCACGAAAAGCCTGCGGGGTTGAGACGCCGATTGCAGGTGTGGCGACGACGCACCAGACGGGTTCGATATCCGACAGAGGGTAGACCTGCTGGCCGCGATCGAGGCCCAGCACCGTGCCGCCAACCAGAAACAGCGGCACATCGGAGCCGACCTCAGCGGCAACTGCCAGCCGTCGCGTAATCCAGCCTCGAACAGAAATTCCCAGCTCCGCCTCCAGGCCCACGAGCGCCGCCACCGCATTGGCGGAGCCTGCGCCCAAGCCACCTTGTACCGGGAGCCGCTTCTCGATGTGGATCTCGACCTCAGCGGAGAGATCGAGGGCAGCCAGCGCAAGCATAACCATCTTCCACGCTGTATTGCGGGCGTCCGTAGGTACGCGGCTGTCGTTCGAGGTGAGAGAGACGCTTGTCGCTGTCGTACGCCGGGCTTTCACCGTTACCACATCGTGCAGTTCGAGCGTCTGATACACGGTGGCCAGCGCATGGTAGCCGTCGGCTCGCGGCGCACCGATGTGCAGCCCCAGGTTGATCTTCGCGTGCGAGCGGACGGCTGTTGACATACCCCTTCATTGTAGGGTCTTGCCGCAAACCGGATGAGCCTTGAATGGCAAAGTACTGGTTACTCGCCATCAAGCACTTGCTCGTAGTACCGAACATAGTGCGGCACCACCAGTGTGGAACAGAACCGATTTTGCGCCGTCTTGCGGCCAGCCTCCTGCATCGCGTTCAGGCGTTCCCGGTCCTTGAGCAAGCTCAACGCTCCCACGGCCATGCCATCAATATCGCCCACCTCATAGAGCAGCCCGGTCACTCCATCGTCAATTAGTTCGGGCACGCCGCCCACTCGCGTGGCGATGGAAGGTACTTTGCACGCCATGGCCTCCAGCGCCGCCAGCCCGAAGGACTCCAACTCGCTTGGCATCAGCAGGAGATCGGCAAGCGGCAACAGTTCGTTGACCCGCTCCAGCTTGCCCATGAAGTGCACTTTGGCCTGAATACCCAGGTCGTGCGCCAGCCACTCTGCCGCCGAGCGGTCCGGCCCGTCGCCCACCAGAATCAACTGAGCCGGCATTTGCCGCACCACCTTGGCAAAGATCTTCACCACGTCAACCACGCGCTTGACCGGCCTGAAATTCGAGAGATGCATCAGAATGGCTTCGTCTGGCGAAGCCAGCCGCTTGCGTGCTTCCGCCCTTTGGGCCTCATCCTTGATGGGCGTATAGACGTTGCAATTGACAAAGTTCTCGATGACCTCGATGCCCCGTGTCACGCCGAAGTGCTTGATCGTTTCATCCTTGAGATAGTTTGAGATTGCGGTCACCCCATCGCTCTCCTGGATGGCGTAGCGCGTGATCGGCAGGTAGCTGCGGTCGAGGCCGACCAGGGTGATATCGGTGCCGTGGAGTGTGGTGACAAACGGCAGACGCTGCCCCCGCGCCGCCAGCATCTGCCGGGCCAGCAGCGCGCTCACCGAGTGGGGAATCGCATAGTGTACATGCAGCAGGTCAAGCTCATTGTATTCAGCAACTTCTGCCATGCGCGAGGCTAGCGCCAGGTCGTAAGGGGGGAACTCGAAGAGCGGATAATTTGAGACCGGAACCTCATGGTAATAAATGCCTTGGTCGCGGCCGGTAAGCCGGAACGGCTGCGAATAGGAGATGAAATGCACCTCGTGGCCCAAGGCCGCCAACTCTATACCCAGTTCCGTGGCCACCACGCCCGAACCGCCGTAGGTGGGGTAACAAGTGATGCCAATGCGCATAAACCCTTTCCGATCAGTCTTCCAGGTCCGACTTTACTGCAACTATCCATAGCCTTGGACGTTCTTCGCCACTGGGAAGATTCAGCCGGCCCCGCGTAATCCCGCAAACGAGATCAGCTCAAACTCTGGCAGTCCCTGCAAGGCCAGCAGCGACTCGCGCTCCACCTCGCGCGACCCACGCAGCCGCGTCCGCACCCGCGCCAGATCGGCATCGTTGTACCCAGGATGCGTCATGAGCTCCCACGTTCCTGTTGGAACGTTGCGCAGGAGTGAGCTAGTCGACAGAGGATCAAGAGTTCCTGTCGCTAGAACGCCGAGAATTCCGTCGGTCGTCGTGAACCCCTCCTCAGCCACAATACGCCGGAAGGCGGGCTCGAGCAGCCGCAACAGCCGAACCTCGGTTCGGCGAATCCACGGAGCGTCTCGCGTGGCGCACAAGCTCCACGCTGGCTCAAAGGGGTTCCGCACGGCGCGAATCCCGGCTGCCCGCGCTGCCCGCAGCACCGGCCGCAGCACGGCAGGGAACATGTGAGTGTGCTTGTGGGTGTCGATGTGGGTGAGCCGCAGCCCGCGGCTCTGTAGCAGAGCGATTTGCGCCGAGGCCTCCGCTTCAATCTCCCGGATCGCTCTCCCCCGGAAAGGCCATCGGCGATCCGAATCGCGGGACAGCCAGTTTAGAAAACCAATCAACGATGGCCTGAAACGACCGTCGCTTGGGTTGGCAAGATGAGGTATCTCCTTCAGCGGTGACAGCACCGGTTCGCCATCCACTAAGACAACATGGCAACCCACGCCAAGAGAGGGCGCGGAGAGGGCCATCTGGATAGCCTCATCGGTTGCCGCGGCCCGCGCCATCAGGGTGGCGCTGGTCAGCACCCCGGCCCGATGCAGCTCGAGGATCGCGCGGTTCACCCCGGCAGTCAGCCCGAAGTCATCGGCATTGACGATAAGGCGGCTCACCGGGTGAGT
>Ga0302320_10016823_pt1 | contig 14897 bp, 18 predicted proteins | sample Bog_T0_3_FD_202130 | JGI IMG/M metagenome (GOLD analysis project Ga0302320, IMG submission 202130) | Peat permafrost microbial communities from Stordalen Mire near Abisko, Sweden - Bog_T0_3 | ecosystem: Environmental > Terrestrial > Soil > Wetlands > Peat | place: Sweden: Abisko, Stordalen Mire... | reverse complement strand
ATTCGAGAGTAAGAAGGCTAATTCGGGTGAGGTGAGAGTGGCTTGAATCCTTGATTCACGATTCGAATGTCAGCAACTCCCAGCTCAATTACCTGCCGGGTCGGTCCGACTTCGCATTGACTGAGTTGTAAGCGCCAGCATCCAGGCCGCGCACCAGCTTCTCCATGGAGACCTCGAACACCTCGCAGATGCGCAGCAACGTCGTGACGGTAATCGGGCGGCCAGCCTCGATCTGTTGCCAATGTCGCGCGGAGAAGCCGCACGAGATCATGTCCTCTTGGGTGTATCCATGCTTCTTGCGAAGGTCGCGGACCTTCAAGCCCAGGGCGCGGAAGAAATTGTCTTGATTCGTCACGCCTTTGGTTGTAGGGTTTTACGTGCAGATTCACCACGAGCAGATTAGCTGTATGCTGCTTAAGTATTGAATGGAAGCCTGCCTGCACCGAGGCGATCACTGCCAACTGTGATTCCGATATGCAGCCCAGGATCAACGAAAGAGGAAGCGATAATGGCTTTTCAATGCAGTAAATGCAGCGGCAGCGGGCATTGCCAGCTTTGCCACGGAACCGGTAAGACGCTCGGAAATCTGAATAGCAAGACGGACTGTAATCTCTGCAAGGGCTCTGGTGTATGCCATATCTGCCGAGGCAAAGGGCAGCTAACCTGACCATCCGACCGCGCTACTATCCCGGACGTGACTGTTCATCCCTAAAATGGCTTCACCAGATACGGCACTACCAAGGGATCGAACCCACCGAATGACGCCCGTGCCTGAAAAGGTCATCGCTTATGTCTACATCAGACTGGTTGATATGCATACTGTTCTTTGGCTTCATAGGCTTAGTGATCTTGTTCGGGGTGTTTACCGTGATCGATCATTTTGCTGAAGGTATCAAGGAGCGAAAAGCGGAGAGAGAGCATGAGGCATACTGCGCGAAGGAAGAGGGTCGTCGAAGATGGGAGCAACAGAAACGCAAACAGAAAGACGCGAACGGACACCGAGCAGCGCTCCGCAAACATCAGGATGTTGTCAAGAAGTTTGCTGACCTTACATCGAGTTGTTTTGCAGCTTGGAATCAATTATCCCGCATAGCAAAGACGATCCGTGGGACCCGCACGCCATCATTCGCAGCTTCTGTCAAGCATGACGTGCTCCAAATCCTCAGCGTATTTTCAATCGCAAACGGCACGGTCTCAAAGGACATCGGAAGACTGTATCAGGCGATACTACGAGAGTGGATGTCAGGACGTCGGGACCTGGAGGACTGCTTAGAAGATATCAATAGCTTCGAGGGAGATGGTATCTCCCTGCCGGGCACACTCCAGGTCTTTGAAATCTCTGATCGAAGCATAACCAACAATCTAACGTCCTGCGTTGCAGAGGCCTATTTGTCCCTTGTCACTGCTGCAGCTAAATGCTGTGACGCATCGTTTGCAGTAGGGGCGGCCAAAGCCGAATACATTAGATTGCTCGAACCATATTTGGCAGGCCGCGCTAATGATCAAGGTGCACCATCCGAGGGAGGGATAAACGACTCCTGTCAAGAGTGCAATGAGGCCTATCAGCTACTAGAGCTTCCATTCGGTGTAGGCAAGGATGCAGTCAGTGACGCGAAAAAAGAAATGGCGAAAAATTTTCACCCCGACGCGTTTGGAAACAGGCGCGGAGCCCGGGTTGCTGAGGAACAACTGAAGAGGGTGAATGCAGCGTGTGACCACCTGCTGGAATGCCGTTTATCACACGAGCAGCCGGTTGGATGACAAGGCTGGTGCAACGGCACCGTTACCAAATAATGCTTTCACCAATAAGCCCATGAGTCATCCGCATCAACTCCGACGAATCACGAAAGTCTGCATCCGCGCCGCATTGCGGTTTGCAAAGATTGTCCTCGCGATCCTGCTCAGTGTGATTGCGGCAGCGATTGTGCTGCTCGGCATCTTCATGGCCCTGTGGGAATACTGGGAGCGTGAACAGAAAAGGGAGAGTGGCAATTCTCAATCCGGCCTCCTCAACAGTCGGCTCTTCTTTTTCCTGGAATCCATCACATGGCTCCCTCGGCAAATCTGGGGAGGCCTGATGCTTGTCGCAACACTCCTTTTCTTCGGCTTCGTCTTCGCTGGGCAGTACATCCTGGCCTTTGCTTCATCCAATTTGACCGCATGCGCTTTCGTATTATCTCTCTCTGGACTCGGGCTCTTGGCCTGGGTACTCTTCAAAGAGTGGAGGGCGGAGTTCTCGTTGGCTCCATGATGTTCGCTTAAGTGTCAACAGGCAACCTGCTTGACGCGCTGTTTCTGCTCGGGCGTCAGCCGCCACCAAAGGTCTCGCAGCTTGGGGTTGCCCCGCTCGTCCTTCCGGCGGAAGTCCGGAAACGAGAAGCAGGATTCATAGTTCTGATTCTCGTCGACGTGCTGCGCGTCGGGCTTGCCCTCGGAATACTTCGAGGCGATCTCGGGATCGTCGGTGAAGTAGAAACGGCCCGAGGTGGTGGGATTGACCTTGAACTTGTCACTGACGCGGTCAGCGCGATAGTCTGCACGGAAGACGCGGAGTGGGTTATCTTTCATCGAGTGGTGGCATGCGGTGGCTCCTTAACTACCTTCTTAAAGAGAGTTACGAAGTCTGCGTGTAGGGGGGAAGCCTAGCTGGCGTCGTCGCCATCGTAGTGAAACACTTGCACATTCGGACCACCTAGAAGCTTGGCAAACTCAACGTTGGTGGGGAAGTCCATCTTTCCTGGGGCATAAACAATTTCCTGGATACGCTCAGAGCGCTGTGAAGGAGTCATCGCGGCAACTTTGGCGGTCAGTACTTCGGCGGCGGTCTTGGTCATCGGCTCTGTCATCGTCATCTTCATGTCATCATCTCCCTAGCAAGGGGGAAGTAGTCGCGATTACGCGATATAGTGGGCTGTGGGGCCGCACATGAGGGCTGCAAACTCAAGCTTCTCTTCAATATATAGCTCACGGTTGAGGTCGGCTAGCTCATTCGCGCGGGTGACGGCCTGCTCGGGAGTCAGAGAGTTTGCTGCCGACACGATGCTGGCGGCTTTGCTGGCGGTGGCCTGATCGCTGCCTGACTCCTCCTGGCTGGAGAGTTCTGGCTGGGCCGTAATTGGTAGCTTCCCGGCCCCGGTTTCATCGCATTTGGATCTTCGCCGTACTGGCCGTAAAGTTGGGTTGCATCGATTGATTCAACGAGACCTTCCGAGTATAATGCCGTCCAAGCACTATCAAAGCGTTTTCCTAGTTACCTAAAGTCTCGAACTGTCAGTACAGGGGGGGCGATGTTCGTTGCGAAAAGGGAGATTCTTGGCCGATGGGTAGCTGTTTTTGAACACGCGCGCCGAGACCGTAACCTCAAGTTGAGTTCCTTCGCTACCCGTTGCGTGCGAGCAGGTGAAGTACACGAGTTCCTCGTGTGTGCTACCGCCGACTCCACCAGCGTCATCGATCACGTTGGCTACCTTGGTTTCGGCGAGTTTCTATGTGCGGGTGTCATTTGTATCGGTGATGAACTCTGGCTCAGTGAACAAGATGTCTTTGGCAGGATCTTAGGTTTCGATGAAACCCACATGCCAAACCACCAAAACGTAGTCGTTCAAGCCGAATCGATAACAACCGGTGCTGGGTACGGATTGGTTCCCGATCAGATGTTTCATGTTCGCTTCCCCACTTTTGCGCCTGGGAATTGTTAACCTATGAGCCAGTTTGCCATGAAACGTGCCACCGTAACAGCCTCCAGATTTGGATTTCGCTGCCTCAGGTGCGGAACAGTGTATCAGAATATCGGAGCGCAACTTTGCACGAACTGCCGTGGTGCCGTTGATGTCTTTTACAATCTGAATAATGTTGTTATCCGCTCATCTGCGAACCCACTTCACAAGTATTTTCAGTTGCTTCCCATTCAAAGCGAAGAGCATCTTTTGTGGCTCGGAGAAGGCAACACACCTTGCTTTCGGGCGGAAGATCTCGGTGCTTCTCTTGGCCTTGATCGTCTTTTCCTAAAGAACGAAACCGCCAATCCAACTTGTACAACAAAGGACAGAATTGCCTCTGTCGGTCTTTCCTGCCTCCGCGAGCTAGGTGTAGCCGACTTTGTTGTGAGTTCGACTGGGAACAGTTCGACCTCATATGCTCGGGGAGTTCAGCTCTTAGAAGGTTTTCATGTCCACATTTTTGTTGGTGAGGAGTTCTTGGGCCGTCTGGGATATGCCGATCACCCTAACATTCAGACCCACGTTGTCTCTGGAGCGTTCGATGCCGCAGGGCGCGCAGCTAAGGAATTTGCGGCGAAGGAACGACTATGGTTTGAGGGGGGTTTCTTCAACATTGCCAGACGCGAAGGATTGAAGCTCGCTTACTTAGAAGCATATGATGAAATGGCTTCTGCAGGAACTTTCCCGCACTTCGTATTTCAAGCCATTAGTAGCGGTATGGGCTTGTTCGGCGCGTATAATGGCGCGCGTGATTACTTGATATTAGGCAGGATTCCTTACTTACCGCGCTTTATTGGAGTGCAACAGGACAGTTGCGCGCCAATGGCTCATGCGTATCGGGACGGCTCTGCTGAGATAGAACAGCGTCACATCGTGCAGGAACCAAAAGGGTTGGCAAGCGCAATCCTACGCGGTGATCCCTCACAGATGTACTCCTATATCAGAGACGTCGTTCAAGCCTCGCACGGCTGTCTTCTAGAAGTGAAAGAGAGTGAGATCGTCGAGGCGCAGAGACGCGTCTTCGAATACGAAGGGCTTTCAATCTGCGCTGCCAGCGCTACAGCAGTCGCGGGCATGATCCGCATGGTCTCCGCAAAAGCGATCACTTCTTCCGACACTGTCCTTGTGAATATTACAGGTGCAGATAGGCCCAAACGACCGTTCCCCAAAGTACTGCACCCGTGAACCAATGCGCTTAGGTGGAGGATGTCAATGGTTGTCACTGCGTCAAACCGAGTTGCCATGTATGGCATGGCGAAAGTCCAACGCCTGTCGGCATCCTTGTGGGAAGAACTTCGGAGCATAGCCACCGAGGGAGAAATGGCGAACTTTCTCGCTCGTAATTGCTCAGTAGTTTCTAGCTATATCGGTTTTACAGATCTCAACAGATCTATCGAATCAGGTCGCATGTCACCATCTCTCTTTGCGCATTGTTATTCACGCCTCAGCTCAGCAATCCACCGAGCAGGAGGCTCACAATGCATCCGCTGGACCTCCTATGTGTTCGATAACAGAAGTACGGATGATCTTGCCATTATCCATTGCGGGAATGAGCCAGATAAAGAGCCGACACTAAGCATAATCGACGCCAAGTGTGATTTTCCGATGTCACCCTTCTATCTTCGGATCGGCGGGTTACTCCGCGACACTATAATTCAGAGTGCCATTGCGGCTGCGGACGCACTTTCGTCTGAGCTTCCCTATATTCATGAATTAGCGGCCTCCGAGGCAGATCTGGAGTCGGTGCTTGAGGCTGCTCTCCGGGGCCTCACCTCGCCGCCCGCCAAGCTGACAAAGAGACGCGAAGGGGTCCTGTTTGGAAAGCTTGTGACGAAGGTAGATTTTGGATTCATGCGTGATGATGCAGATGTCTTGAAACCTGTGGTGATCGACGTTAACGATCTCCATGGTGGACTACAGTGGATCGACGACTTTCGCCAATACTATAAGAACATCAGTGATGACGCCCTCCTAACATCGCCGGAGCACTCAATTATAGACAGATTCGTCCATGAGTATATTGCAGCCTACAGAGAGTTACGCGGTCAATTGCCAGAGCGAGTCCTGATCGTCTTGAGTCACCCCGGTAGATGGAAGAGCGACAACGGATACAACTACAAGTGTATAGCGAAGGAGTGTGCCCGTCAGTTAATCATTGCTGGCTGTGAGGCTGAGGTCCGCATTACTTACCTGGAACAGTATATAGAAGGACTCAAGTCCATGGAGCGCGGGAAGCCTATCTTTAGGTTGTTAGATGATGCTGGACGCGTGTGCGATGATGTTATGACCAACGTAGACCTCGTTCTCCGCAACTATCGAAAAGTACCAACCAACGAGGGAGATGGCACATTTACTACGTCTGAAGTTTTCGTCGGCAGGCAGCTCACTCAGAAACTCACCATCCTTGAAGACGAGTATCTTCGAGTTGTCTTCGACAAGCGATTCATCCGCGGACTCGCGGATGCTCAGCGCCTACCGAGTGACCTGTTGATTCCAGATCGCATAGGAACCTATTCCATCAAAGAATCTGAGAGTGTGTTAACAGCTTCGGTAATTCGTGATGCAGCAGAGCGACATATCAACGATATAGTGATTAAGCTAGCAGACAAGACCTCTGCGGGAGAAATTCCCGCACTCTTCTTTAACCTTGCGAATACTCGGCATTTGGAAATGATGGAAAAGCAATTGTACGAGCTGAAAGGTAAAGTAGATGACGTTCCAGAAATCGTTGTTGATGCGCTTGTCGGGGCTCCCGTCGTGGACGGATGCAAACTTGAGATCCGCACTCTCGTCTACAGAGAGAAGGGCTCATCCAACCCAAAGGGTGGGTTGCGGTTATACGGGGAGGAACGAAGATCATGATCCGTCTCGGACTGGTTGGGTGCGGTAAAGTAGGATCCGCGATAGCAACCCGGCTCGGAATTCTTGAAGAAGACTACGAGTTGTTTGTGTATGACAGACATCCGGACAGAGTAGACAAGTTATGTAAAATGGACTGCCACTGCACGGCGCGTTCAAGCGTTGAGGCCATTCGAGTCGAAGAACCGGCCTACCTAATTGAAGCGGCTAGTCGCGAGTTTGTTGCCAGAGTTGCACCCGATCTGTTGTCAAAGGGCCTTAGCGTGATCTGCTTGAGCAGCGGGGCGCTCTCGGACGCATCTGTGCGTCAACAGATTATGGACGCCGCACGAGCAGGAGGGAGCAAGTGTTTTGTTCCGGTTGCCCCTCCTGCGACTGATGCGGTGACAGTCCTTTCCTTGACCGGGCTCTCTAGCGCCAAGTATCGAAGTGCAAGGGGCATTGGTCATCCGCGGGCAGAGCCTGGGAGAGAGGGCATCTATTTTTCTGGCTCTGTGCACCAGGCGATGGCACAATACCCTCATGCGTTGAATCCTGCCGCAGTTCTGGCCGAAGCAGCCAATGGCTACGATGCAACCTTGACGGAGGTCGCATTCGAATCATCAATTGAAGGCTATGAGTTTCGAACTGATGCTTGCTCCGACGTTGGGAACGTCCGAGCGACTCTGTCTGGACCGGTGAATGGAGATTGGACATTTTCAACTTGGGCAGTTTTTTCCACAATTGCACTACTGAGGAAGCTAATGAGTCCCCTTGTGATTGGACCTTGAATGCTCGCTGAGTCCCAGCCAAAGTGGGTTACGAGGCGTGATCGCACAATGAAACTTCTCATTATCGGTGCAACTCGTGGGATCCCAGCAAGAGTACAGGAATTGGAGAGCGTCTCTAGTAGGCCGAGATGCTAAGTGCCTCGTTTCAGCTTGATGGTCCACGATCTGTCAATTGCTTTCGGTCGCATTCCTGAGTTAGCCCTTGTCGCTCTGGAGGCAGATTAGGGGAGGGACGAGGCCTACGCCTCGTCCGCACCGTCGCTGGGATCGTCAGCGGCTTCGACCTTCGATAGGCATCTCATGCTGGAAGCGTGGATCTCGGCGATGGTGTGCTTGAATGGCTTGCCCTCGCCATCTTTCTCGACCGTCTGGTATCTGATCGTATCCATCCGAGCAAGTCCACTCTTTTCCCGTGTGCTGGAAGGTGATGTACTTGGTTCATGATTGAACCGAAAGCACATAGCACGAGTCGTCGCCGCCATGAAGAAGCTGCCCGGTTGGTAGTGGAGTATGAACGAAGTGGATTGACACGCCGCTCATTTTGCCATCAGCATGGTCTTTCCCTGGAGACGCTGGACATCGTTGAACTGGCCCTTTCCTCGTTAGCTCGATGGTTCTGGGCTGGTTGACTCTCAGCGTCGAGTGCCTGTTCGCGAGCGCGGGTGGGGTCGTGCTGCCGCCGATGAATCTTCACCCTGACAATGGTGGTCCAAAGGGCTCACGGAGATCCAGCAGCTAAAAGGCTTGTTTTCAGCGAGAATTCGAAGGGTATTCTCATGGTCAGAAACGTACAGGTTGCGGACCAGTCTCGTCACAGTTCCCTGATGCCGCCAGTCGACTTTGTAGCCCGCCTTGTCCTGCAGTTCTGGCTTCGTCGCTGACCGACAGGTCGGATCTAGAGCGCCCATACTCTCGCTTGGCGATACGGGCCATCCGCCCACCCTTAAACGCACACCGCCGAGTCGATTTATTAAGGTGACTTCTCGTCTTTGAGCAGTCCGCCAAAATATTCCGTCGCCAGAATCCTATGTTTTTCAATCCTCTCCTTTGCATATTGGACCCCGACTGAATGGGTCTCCGATTTGTTGAGGTAGAACTCAATCTGATCGTATAGCTTCCCCGCAACCTCCCGTGCCGCCTCATCTCCGGTCCACCACTGATAAAGACTGCTCCTAAATCCGCCCCCTGTGCCCTCCGTAAGTTGCGGATAGCTCTTGGCGGAATCATCGACAAAGATTCCGAATGGTGGTGCACTGCGCTCGGCCTCATAGGCAAGAATCATCGCGGGGCTAAGCACCACATGGCGACGCACATCATCGAGGTCGGACTCCTTGAACATTTCGCGAGTCGTCGTGTATCCATGGTAGGTTCCATAGAATGCTTCGTCGCCTGTGTCGGTACCATGCAGCGTTGGGCCAAAGGCAAGGCCAGCACGCATCATGTGCATATGTTTAATACTTGGCTTATTGATGAACTCCCTTGCGAGTTCGCAGAACGCGGATTTGAGCACTTCCTGCATATCTGCTCGGGTGGGGCTTGTAACGTAGACCCCGTCCATGACGGGGTAGCACCTTACGGCCCTGAGGTTGCGCCTTGCAATTGAGAATGCTGAGTGAAGCTTGAATACGGAATTTGCAGCCTGATGAAGCGACCTAGCAAGGCATTGCCCCGTTCCCATTCCGTCGCACCATGCAATGAACTCACCGCGCGGACTTGGCAAATGCTTCGAATCGAAGTAGAGATGTGTTTCCATTGTGGTCTCGCTCTTTCTTAAGGGGCTGTAATCAGTCACCATTCTTCGATGGCCCCTTGTCTCAAACTCGGCTCGGAGACTGACACATCGGTGAACTCTGGGGGCTGGCTTCTCGTTACCGATTTTAGGCCGTACGGAGAATTGGCGTCGACGATGGTGGCCGCCCGTTCCCAACTTCTGAGCGTTGGGTTACCGAAGCAGCACCGAAAAATCGGGATCAATCCAGCGGCTCCCATCATGAGCGTCGATCCGGGAAATACACGAAAATGATGGCGTCTGCGGTGCAGAGAACCATCGATCAAATCTGGAAATCCGCGTTCAACAACTCCTCATTTAGATCCTTTGCCGCCTGATTCCGTGCCTCCGCGACCGTCGTCATGTCCGCGATTCCGTTGTCCCGGGCAGCCGCAAGCATCGAAGTGAGCGAGACGGTTCTCGGCAGGATGCTGGGGTATGGAACGATTGTGGTGATCGGAACGGGAGTGACTCCCGTGCCCTTCGACCGGGTCGCCCATCCGCTGGAATTCCGCAGCCGGGTGCAGCAACAGATTTAGAAACTGCCCTAAGGTCCTCGCCGGTACCCCCAACCTATATGTCCCAACTCACAAACGCCTAAATTGAAAAGTCAGAGTATAGGCTATGAACGCACTGTGATCTTCAAAACAGCCGCAATATTTCCTTCTCTACGCCTGCACCCTGAGCCAAGAGATTTGCAAGGTCAAATGCAAATTTTTGGGTTGTGCCACTTTCCCCTGAATCAGTCGTTGCAGGACGTACATCAACCGCTTCGGATGCTGCTATCCCCGCCAAGAAATTGACATGTTGCGGCACGCGTACAGCATCGACGGGTTTCTGTATGTAGCGTGCCACAATTTCCGCGAGTTCGGGCGTATATGCAGGATCAAGAGATGGAAGGCTCTGATCTTTCTCAAGTACGTCTCTCTTACGCAACATCTCCTCCACCCGCCGCAAGAGCTCACGACGGCTCTTATACACAGACGGGCCTCCAAAGAGATAAGGTGGAATCGTCTCGGTCAATCTGCTAGCGCCCGAAAACGTCACGTGTTCGCATAGCTGTAACACCGAGAGGGCGAAGACTGAAAGCAAGTCTAGAAACGCAAATCGTCCAAATGGCGTGGCATTAAGACCCTTCGTATACTTGCGGGTAACACCGACTAGATTCTGAATGTTTCTGAAATCCCTGTAGTACCAGTATTCGCCCCTCGTGTATCCGAACAGCCCGGTCAGATCGTTGCGCTTTGAAATCATCTCCTTGAGTGAGACGTACACATCCGTTTGGAAATGAGCAGGAGCTGGCCGGAGACCCACTTGCCTCTTCTTCCATAGCTTCCATTCGTCCAAGGAGAAGAGAGCGATGTTCAATTGTTGAGCAAGCCCATACATGTGGCTGTCTATGTTTCGTTCAGAGAATACAGCGTATCCGCGTTTCGCATGAAGATACTGCATAACACCAGCCATCATTAGGGTTTCTTTTATGGGAGAAAGCCCTTTAGACGCGCCTGCCTTGCAGCTTACGCACACAGTATCCGCGTTGAAATCCATAGCGAAGGCTGTGGCAAAGACATCCACGTCCGTTATGTCTGTTAGCTTCTGAACTCCTCGTGGGTCGTAAGCCGGTTCAGAAAGCGCAACATTCGTCCGTACGAAATAACCCGCGGCGCAAAGAGCCTGCGCCGTTTCTAGCTTTAGCAGGAAGTCCTTCTCAGAAACAGAGATGGCGGGCTTCGGTCGTGCTATGTAGTCGCGAGGGACCTGTAAACGCTCTGGTTTCGCTTCTGAATGTTGCGCAGGAGCGACTTTGTCGCTGCGATCCTCCTCCCCTCGTTCAGAGAATTGAAGGCGTCCCTCGCGGTCTTCGATTGACCCCTTAGTTTCTTCTGAGGATCTCGACGAGATCTTCGAGTTCGTCATCTCCAGCTCTCTTTCTTTTGTGTGCCAAGCTGATTCCGTCAAATTCGTTTCCTATCGTGCCTGGAGCGCTGAGCTGATCCGCTCTGGGGATCGTCAAATTACGCTCCTCCATAATCTGATTCCGGTTTATTAGCTCAACGGCTAGGCGCACTGCGCGTTGATTTTCTTCGCTTGGAATAAGTTGAAACGCATACCGAGAATCTTCCTTAACGATTCGTCCAACTCCCCTCAGCACTAGCTGACCATATTGTTGCTTGGCTTCACTATGAGCCTTCAGGGAGTAGTTCTTCTGACTATCCAAGAGGGAGCGCAATAGCGCGTTAGGATACAGGATCTTGCTGGCTCCAGCGTACCTCTGACCATAGCGCACGCAAGCGACGATGGCGCGTGCCTTGCTTAGTATCTCCCTTTCAGAGGGTTCAGAGATGAGTGCCCCACTATACGGAGTGAACGTAAACGCCTTTTCTCCTGAGACTGAATTTACCGGAAAAGTGGGAAGAAGGCCAATCGTGATGGCCTTGGTTGCAAGTTGCTGTTCTTTGGTGGAGAGTTCCAGAAGCGTCAACTCTGTCCCCGATGCGGCACCCTGAATCTTCCCCATGATCTGCCTTAGCCCGGCATTGCTCCCAAGCTGGCCGACAGCAGAAGATACACGTTTGGGGTCAAGATCCCAGAGCATAGGAGCAAACAGCATCGGTTCGCCAGCGCCCACTTGCAAGGTCTCGATCAATCTCGCGTTGCTCGCCACTTGTTAGCGGTCATCAGAAAACGTAGTTTTCTGAGCATTGGCCGGTATAGGGCAGCTTGATATCATCCGCGCCGAAGGCGCGCGTCATCGGTCGATCATCAGCAGGACTGCTGGAAGTTGTAAGGTGTTTTCGGGAGAAGGCGGACGAAACGAACCCCGCTGTTGAAGCAGCGGGGTTCTTTATAGGCAGCCTTCATGCCAAAACGAAGACAACCGTGAGTTAGTTTTACGTTGGCATGAACCGTTGCCGTTGTCAAAGGCCGTCTACATGCACGGATGGCGGTTCATGGGGAAGTTGCTCTCCGGCTTAGGTTTTGCCATAACTCCGATTGCCGGGCGATGTTTTGGATTTGCAAGTGCTGCGATCGCGGCCAGCGTTATTGCAGCGCGCAGTGTCGCGGTCAGGCCCGTCGTCGGCAACATCGCGCCGCAAACCGGCGGCATCAGCAGAGCGTGGAGGGGCGGCTGGATCATCGCGACCGGCAGCGTGCCTATCGTTGCCGCCGGTTCCGGAGCCGCGTGACGGATCAAGGTTCCCAATCGATCAAATCTCGGTCACCATCGGAGAGTGGAAAAGCGGTCACGATGCCGACGCTGGTGCCGTTGCGTCTTCGGTCGCGCGAACAGTCTGGCATTCGACTGTGCTGTGCGGTCTGTGGCCGGGTTGGCCGCTTCGTTGATCCTTTTCCGCGCACATCTTCTCGCAGGTGAGCTGAGATGATCGATCCAGAAGTGCGGGTTCAAATCCGCCGCTACTTTTACGCCGAGCACTGGAAGGTGGGCACCATCGCCGAGGCGCTCAGGCTTCATCCCGACACTGTGCGTCGTGCCATCGAGGTGGAGCGTTTTCATCGCGCCGAGCAGTTGCGCGCCTCGATGCTCGATCCCTATCTTCCGTTCATGCGCCAGACGCTGGAAGCGCATCCGCGCCTTTGCGCCACGCGTCTGGAGCAGATGATGCGGGATCGCGGCTACACGGGAAGCATCGAGCAGTTGCGTCGTGTGGTGGCGCGTCTGCGTCCGCAGCCACAAGAGGCGTTTTTGCGCCTGCAAGTCTTCACCGGCGAGCAGGCACAAGTCGACTGGGCGTCTTTTGGCACGGTCATGGTGGGTCGCGCAAAACGCGCTCTGAGCTGTTTCGTGATGACCTTGTCCTGGTCGCGGGCGCTGTATCTGGAGTTCTTCTTCGATCAAACGATGGAGAACTTCCTGCGCGGCCATGTGAACGCGTTTCGGTCTTTTTCCGGCACGGCAAGGATAGCGCTCTACGACAACTTGAAGTCTGCGGTGCTGGAGCGGCACGGCAGCCAGATCCATTTCAATCCGAGGCTGCTGGAGTTGGCAGCACACTATCACTTCGAGCCGCGCCCTTGCCAGGTGCGGGCCGGCAATCAAAAGGGTCGTGTTGAGCGGGCGATTCGCTATGTGCGCGATTCGTTCTGGGCGGCCCGCACCTTCACCACGCTGGGGGAGTGCAACCGTCAGGCGCTCAAGTGGCGCGACGAGATCGCCCATCAACGCCCCTGGCCGGATGATCGCAATCGTACTGTTGCTCAGGCCTTCCTCGACGAACAGCCGCGTCTGTTGCCTCTGCCGCTGCATCCGTTCGACACCGACTGCGTAGTCGCGGTGCGTACGGCCAAGACCATTTATGTGCGCTTCGACGGCAACGACTACTCAATTCCGCCCGAGGCAGTCGGCCGTTCGCTGACGCTGGCGGCATCCGATACCGAGGTGCGCATCCTTGACGGCTCACGGGAGCTGGCCCGCCATCGCCGCAGCTATAACCGTCAGCAACTGGTTCTCGATCCGGCGCATCAGCAGGCCTTGCTGCGCACTAAGCGCAAGGCGCGCGAGTCCACGCGCAATGGACGTCTCGAACTGGCCGTTCCCGAGAGCGCGGTCCTGTTGGAGCGAGCCTTCGCCGAAGGGGAATCGGCCGCGCAGCAGAGCGCGCAACTGCTCGTGCTGCTCGATCGCTATGGCACGCGGGCGATGCGCCGCGCCGTCCACGAAGCGCTTGAGCGCAACACGCCGCGCGCCGCTTCGGTGGCCTTCCTGCTGCGTCAGTCTAATCACGCTATGCCGATGCCGCTTGATCTGAGTCGCCATCCCGAGGCTCAGAACCTTGATGTCCGCCCACACGACCTGGAGACCTACGATGAGCTTGCCCACCGACGCGACGATGATGAACCCGAGCGATAACCTGCGCGAACAGTTGGAGCGGATCGGCCTACGCGCCGTGGCCGCGCAACTAAACGACATGCTGGCAAACGCAACCAGGCAACGCTGGTCACCGCGCCAACTGCTCGAACAACTGGTGCAGGTCGAAGTTGCCGAGCGCGCTCACCGCAGCCTTGAACGCCGCCTGCGCACGGCCGAGATCCGTAGGTTCAAGCCCATGGCCGACTTCGACTGGACGTGGCCCAAGCGCATCGAGCGCGATGTCATCGAGCGGGCGCTGACGTTGGACTTCCTGGCCGAGGCGCGCAACCTCGTTCTTGTCGGAGCAAACGGTCTTGGCAAGACCATGATCGCGCAAAACATCTGCCATGCCGCCGTGCTGGCTGGCCACTCCGTGCTCTTCCGCACCGCCTCGGCGCTGATCGAGGAACTGCATCGGCAGACGCCCGAAGGACGCCTGCGCAAACTGCGCGCCTACGCCAACGTGGCGCTGCTGTGCATCGACGAGGTCGGCTACCTCTCCTTCGATGACAAGTCGGCCGACCTGCTCTACGAGGTCATCAACCGTCGCTACGAGCAGAAATCCCTGATCCTGACCACCAACAAGCCCTTCAAGGAATGGAACGAGGTCTTTCCCAACGCAGCCTGCATCGCCACCCTGCTCGACCGTCTGCTGCATCACGCCGAGGTGACCGTCATCGAAGGCTCCAGCTACCGTGTGCGCGAAAGCGAGCAGGAGGCCACGACCCGCCGCAGGAGGAAGAAATGAATCATCCCGATGCTTCGGCCTCTTACATGGCCTCGGTTGTCACCCTCTATCTTCAGATGCCGGACACGCCCATGCGTGTGAGCGTCTCCGATCAATGGCTGGCCCGCCACTTCCACCAAGATGGCATACCGCTGGAGACCGTCGAAACTGCTCTGCTGCTGGG
>Ga0302320_10016822_pt1 | contig 14898 bp, 16 predicted proteins | sample Bog_T0_3_FD_202130 | JGI IMG/M metagenome (GOLD analysis project Ga0302320, IMG submission 202130) | Peat permafrost microbial communities from Stordalen Mire near Abisko, Sweden - Bog_T0_3 | ecosystem: Environmental > Terrestrial > Soil > Wetlands > Peat | place: Sweden: Abisko, Stordalen Mire... | reverse complement strand
CGAATAGGAACACGCAGCCGGCCTCGGTCAGGATCGACGCCAGCGATTCCATCGGCGCATCGACATTGACGCCCAGCGCGGTCAGCACATCCGCGCCTCCGGTGCGCGACGACAGCGCCCGGTTGCCGTGCTTCGCAACCGGCACGCCGCAGCCCGCCACCACGAACGTCACGGCCGAGGATACGTTCAGCGTGCCCGCGCCGTCGCCGCCGGTGCCGCAGACATCGATCGCGTCACCCGGCGCCTCGATCGCCGTCATCCGCGCCCGCATCGCCCGCACTGCGCCGGTAATTTCGGCTACGGTCTCGCCGCGCAGCCGCATCGCCATCAGCAACGCGCCGATTTGCGCCGGCGTCGCCTCGCCCGACATGATGATGTCGAACGCCGCCTCGGCCTGCTCGTCTGTCAAGGTTTCGCCGGCGGCCAGCCGAGCGATGAACGGTTTCAGGTTGGCGGACATGGCTCAGGCGGCGCGCGCTGGCGCGTTCGTGCCGCGCGCCAGCGCCAGGAAATTGGCCAGGATGGTGTGGCCGTGCTCGCTGGCGATGCTCTCGGGATGGAACTGCACGCCCCAGATTGGCAGTGTCCGGTGGTGCATCGCCATGATCAGACCGTCCGATGTCCAGGCGGTCGGCACCAGCGAATCGGGCAGCGACTCCCGCTCGACAATCAGGCTGTGGTACCGGGTCGCCCGGAATGGCGACGGCACGCCGGCGAGGATGTCCGTCCCGCCATGGGTAATCTCGGAAACCTTGCCATGCATCGGCTCCGGCGCGCGGATCACCTTGCCGCCGAATGCCTGGCCGATAGCCTGATGGCCCAAGCAGACACCGAGGACAGGGACGGTGCCAGCCGCCGCGGCGATCAGGTCGAGGCAGATGCCCGCCTCGGTCGGCGTGCACGGGCCGGGAGACAGCACGATCGCCTCCGGCTGCATCGCAAGCGCGTCCGCCACCGACAGCTTGTCGTTCCGCCAGACCTCGCAGTGGGCGCCAACATCGCCCAGGAAGTGATAGAGGTTGAAGGTGAAGCTGTCGTAGTTGTCGATGAGAAGGATCATGGCCCCAACGCTTTGGTCGCAGGATATCTTTGGTCCGGCCGCGCGCGCCGGTCAATCATGGAACGCGGCCGCATCGTGAAACCGCTCTGCACCGACGCAGCCAGCGCAAGCGAATCCGCCTGTACCATGCGGCGAATCATGGTCATGGGACCGCCCGGCGCCGGCAAATCGACCCTGGCCCGCCAGCTTGGCGCCTTCTTCGGCCTCCCAGTGTTTCATCTTGATCAGGTCTGGTGGCGGCCCGGCTGGATCGAGGCACCGCCCGACGCGTTCCGCGCCGACGTCGAGCGGATCGCGGCGCTGCCGGCATGGGTGATCGACGGCAACTTCACCGCCACCATTGTGCCCCGTCTCTGCGCCGCCGACACGCTGATCTACCTCGACTGCCCGAACTGGCTGTCGCTGCTGCGCGTCATCCGGCGAACCATCAGCGGTTACGGGCGAATCCGTCCCGACATGCCGGCCGGCTGCCTGGAACGGTTCGAGCTGGAATTCCTGCGCTTCGTATGGGCCTACAATCGTACGCGGCGGGCACGGAATCTGGCGCTGATCGAAAGCTTCACCGGCCGGAAGATCATTCTTACCGGCCGGCGGGATGCGCAGTGCTTCATGGACGCATGCCGGCCGCTGAAAGGATGACCCCACAATGACCCGGCTCCGCCTGCTGTTTGTAGCGCTTCCGGCCCTCCTCGCCGCCACGCCTTCCCATGCGGAACCGGCGCTTTGGGCCGCCAGCAGCCCCACGGCGACGATTTACCTGTTTGGCACCGTCCACCTGCTGACGGACCGTGTCGCGTGGCGCTCGCCTCGCATCGATCAAGCGCTCGCTGACTCCAGCGAGCTCTGGCTCGAACTGGCGAACGCATCCGACACCGCCGCCACCACGCCATATATCCTCCAATACGCCACCGATCCGGTGCATCCGCTCTCCACCAAGCTGAACGACAACGAACGCGCCCGACTGAAAATCATCGTCGATCGCAGCAGCCTGCCGGGGATCGACCGGCTCGAACCATATCGCCCCTGGATGGTGGCGCTGATGATTTCGCTGAACCGCTTCAGCAGCGCCGGCTACAGCCTCAAAACCGGCGTCGAGGCGGTCCTGTCCGCCGAAATGACAGGCTCCGGCCGCCCGGTCCGCGGCTTGGAAACCATCGAGGACGAATTTCGCTACTTCAACCACCTGTCTCCCAGCGCCGACGTGCAAATGCTCGATGAAGCGATGGATGACATCGACAGCGGCACGAACAAGCTCAATGCCATCGTCGCCGCCTGGCAGGAAGGTTACGTGGAAACCATCGGCAAGCTGATTGATGCCGAGATAGCAGCCAAACAGCCCGATGCCTACCAGGCCCTGATCGTCAACCGCAACATCGCCTGGGCGCGCAGTTTGCGTGACCGTCTCAGGCGCAAGGGCACCTTTTTTGTCGCCGTCGGCGCCGGCCACCTCGCCGGTCCGGACAGCGTCCAGGCACAACTTGCCCAATTCGGCATCGCCACCAGACGGGAATAAACAAGCCGAGCGCTCACTTGCAACACCACACGGAACCGCCAGTTTTTTCACCGTCACGAGAGGACGCTTATGGCCGACGACGACATCGAGATCACCGGCAAGATTCGGGACAAACTGATCGAGCGGAAGCAGGACTGGGCCCGCGAGGGGCGCCTTCTCACCGGCACCACAGCCGACCCCGATCGCGATCGGCTGCCCCCCGGCCAACGCTTGGTCAAGGACTGGCCGGTGCTCGACCTCGGCGCCCAACCGAACGTCACCGTCGAAAAGTTCCGTCTCGACGTCGACGGCGCGGTCGAAACCCGCCTCAGCCTGCGCCTCGACGAGTTCATGGCATTACCGATGTCCGAAGACATCTCCGACATGCATTGCGTCACCCAGTGGTCCCGTTACGACAATCACTGGCGTGGTGTCTCCGCCCAGGCGCTCCTGAGAATCGTCGAGCCGCGGCCCGAGGTGAACCACGTCATCTTCACCGCCTATGACGGCTACACCACCAACATCCGCCTTGATCAGTTCGACCAGCCCGACGTCTTCCTGGTCCATCAGTGGGAGGGCAAGCCGATCACCCGCGAACACGGCGGCCCGGTCCGCATGCTGGTTCCGCGGCTGTATCTGTGGAAATCCGCCAAATGGCTGCGCCGCATCCATTTCACGATCAGCGACCACCCCGGCTTCTGGGAGATCCGCGGCTACCACAACAACGGCGACCCCTGGCTGGAGGAGCGCTACAGCTGACCCCTCCGCGCGACGTCAGCAGTCATCAACGCGATCATCTTCCGGGCGATCCAGCGAGGGCCAAGCCAGCCGCTTCGCCTAACCCAGACGCGCAACGATATCCGCCACCACAGCCTCGAACATCGGCGTCGTCAGCCGTCCGGTGTTCGTGTTCAGCCGGGACACGTGGTAGCTGTCCACCAGCAGCAACCCGTCCGGCAGCGTATGCAAGGCTCCATGAGCAAACGGGACATGGCTCGCCCGCAGACCGCGCGCCCGCAGCACCGCCTTGTGCGACACGCCGCCCAGCGCCAGCACGACCCGCAAATGCCGCATCGCCGCCAGTTCGTGGGTCAAGAAAGGGTTGCAGCCGGTGATTTCCGCCGGGGTCGGCAGATTGGCCGGCGGCACGCAGCGCACCGCGTTGGTGACCCGGCAATCGCGCAGTTCGATCCCGTCATTCGGATCGGCATCGTAACATCCACCCGCGAAGCCGTATTTGATCAGGGTTTGGTACAACAGCACGCCGGCGAAATCGCCAGTGAACGGCCGCCCCGTGCGGTTCGCTCCGCGCACCCCGGGTGCCAGCCCAACCACCAGAAACCGAGCCTCCAGCGATCCGAAGCTGGGCACCGCGCCGTTGAACCAGACTGGGTTCGCCGCGCGATTGGCCGCCCGGTAGCCGACCAGCCGCGGACACAGCGGACAATCCGCCGCCGGCGCCTCAAACCCCACGCGACCGCCCGCTCAGGTCACTTCGTGTGGATCGGCATAGGGTTCGGCCGGTGTGTTTCGAGTCCCCATCGTACGCTGCCGCGGTTCGGTCTGCCGCCGCGTGAACTCCGGCGCGATGTCGGCCAGTTCCAGGAACTGATCGCACTGGCGGCGCAACTCGTCGGCCACCATCGGAGGGCTGCTCCGCACCGACGATACCACCGAAACCCGCACTCCTTTCCGCTGCACCGCCTCCACAAGCCGGCGAAAATCCGAATCGCCGCTGAACAAAACGACGTGATCGACCTTTTCCGCCAGTTCCAGCATGTCCACCGCGATCTCGATGTCCATGTTTCCCTTCACCCGCCGGCGTCCCGCCGCGTCAGTGAATTCTTTCGCCGGCTTGGTCACCAGCGCATAGCCATTGTAGGCCAGCCAGTCGGTCAACGGCTTCAGCGGCGAATATTCTTCCGTCTCCAGCACCGCCGAATAGTAGTAGGCGCGGATCACGTTCGCCTTTTTCTGAAAATAAGTCAGCAGGTTACGGTAGTCGACATCGAACCCGAGGTTACGCGAGGCCGAGTAAAGATTGGCACCGTCGATAAAAAGCGCGACACGTTCGTTGGGCAGAAAAGGCATCGGAATAACCTTGCGGTTTTGGTTGCAAATGCGTGGGACAAACTCTGAAGCGGTATGTCCCGGATAAATCGGCGGACGCGAGTAGAGCGGTCACTATAACCATGAGTCAATTTTGTGAACATCGAAACGGTGCCTGGATCGCCCATTGTTGTATAGTGCTTATCGGCGTCGGTGCCAATCTTTCCGGTCCCGATGGCCGCTCGGCGCTGGCAACCTGCAAGCAAGCCGTTGCCTTGCTGGATTCGATACCGGGCCTGCGCCTCATCGCCTTGTCGCGCTGGTTCGAATCGGCGCCTGTTCCTCCCTCCGGCCAGCCGCCCTATGTCAACGCCGTTGCCTCAGTGCGTATTGAACCGGGCGTGACGATCGACCCGGCGGTGTTGCTGGCGCGCCTCATGGAGATCGAGGCCGCTTGCGGCCGCCAGCGCAGCACACCCAATGCCGCACGGACCCTGGACCTGGACATCATCGCGGTCGGAGACATGATTAGCGACACTCCCGATCCGATCCTGCCGCATCCACGGGCGCACCTGCGTGCGTTTGTCCTGGCGCCCCTCGCCGACGTAGCGCCGCACTGGGTGCATCCCGTCCTGGGCGGGACCGCCGCCACCCTGCTCGCTGCATTGCCGCCGCAGGAGATCAGGGTGCTCGCAGCGCCTTGCGGCTGAAGGCCTGTGCGAACCGCGCGTCGGTGTCGGCAACCGAAAATGCCTCGGGATCGAAGGCGTCGCCAAGCCATTCAAGCTGTTCGTCATGCTGGGGATGGTTTGGATCGGCGAGGATTTCCAGCAATTCGGCGTAGCCCCATATGCCGCCGCAATCCTCGGGCGGACAGGCCCGCGCGCCGGCAACACAGGCCGGGGCCGCAAGCGCGGCGGACGGTGGTTTCTCAATCAGGATCAAATGTTCCCAGTCGTCTCCGAAATCATAGGTGTAGGTGAAGCGGGTGATGCCTGAATTGACCAGGGTCTTGAGCGTCAGGCGCCGCTCATTGGCGACGTCGTCCGTCGTGTCCGGATCGCCGTAGTGTTCGCCGCCGACATCGAAATCGTGCAGGTGGCCGCCGTGCCACCCCATGGCGATCTGGATCGCCGTATGCAGATCGGCCAGGGTCATGCCAGCCGGCACCAGAATGCGGCGCCAAATCGGCGGTTTGCTGTTGCGCAGGGTGACTTTCAGGCTGAGCACGGCGGTGGTGGCGGACTTCCTGGGTGCTGCGGTTTTGGCCATTTGTGCTTCCGGATGTCAGGGATACAGGTTCTTGTTCAGCAGCGTCGACAGTTCGGCCTCATGCTCGTAGGTGGGCATGAGCCGATCCAGCACCGCATCGCGGCGCGCGGCGGGGTGGAAGTAGATCTCACTGTCGCCCTCGGGGAGATTGGCCAGCAGCGTCTCGACCCGGCCGGCCGTCATGTGGCCGCTCCAGGCGAGGCCGAAACAGTGGTCGTTGGTTGCGACCCTTGCAGCTTGGGCCTGGCGCCGAAGGATGGCGGCCCAATGGTACAACAGTCTGTCGCCCAGGGTTGGCTTCGTGCCGCACCGCGCCATGACCGCGGGCGGTTCGGCCGGAATGCGAATGCGGGGCAGGCCATGCTCCGCGCCCGCCTTAAGCATCATCGCGCCGACGGTGGGGTGCAGGTGCATGTGCTTGTGCGCGTTGGCGTGGTCCAGGGTCAGCCCGGTAGCGGCGAAGGCGGCGAACTGCGCTCGGATTTCGCGTTCGAGTTGGCGCCGTATGCGGGGGCGGAAGAAGTAGTTCAGTCCGAGGGCAAGCTGGCCGGACGGGAACTGACCGGTGGGACCGACGAGATCGGGAATCTCGGCGTGGGGCAGGGTGGATGGCCCTTCGATCACCACAAGATGCAGTCCCACAAGCAGCGACGGGTTGGCTCGGGCGCGACGGACAGCGTCAGCGGCGGCGGGAGCGGCCACCATCAGACTCGCGGCCTGCAGGATGCCTTCGCGATGGGCTCTCTCGACTGCCTCGTTGACGGATTCGGACAGGCCGAAATCGTCGGCGGAGAAGGTGACGGTCTTCACGCGGGAGCCGCCGTGGCCGCGAGCAGATGCACATCCCGTGGCGTATCTAAAATGGGTGAATACATACCGTGCAGGTTAAGGTCGGCCGAAGACTCCCGAAAGAGGCCGCGCGACGCCGCCTCACATGACCTGGCTGGGTTCTCCGTCGCCATACAGCGCGACCGAACCGTTCTGCCCCGACAGCCGGCGCATGCCCTCTTCGACCCGCGTCACGCGGGTGACCACATCGGACACCACCGCACCGGCGTTGATCGTCGCCGCGCTCTTTGCTTCGCTGATCACCTGCGCCTGTTCGGCTTCCAGGCGGATCAAACGGTCGTCCACTTTCCGCAGCCGGCCATCCAGCGCCGTAACTCCTTCACGGTCTCATGCAGCGGGCAAACATCCTGCGTCTCGCGGGCGAAACGGTACGACCGACCCTCATGCCGCGTGATGCCGCTCCCGCAGGAACTGAAAGAACTCCACCCCTTCGCGCAGCCGTCGTTTCATCATCTGTGGGCTGCGCACCATCTCGCTCACGATCGAGGCAATCTTCGGCGCTCGGAAGTAAAACCGCTTATAGAACGTCTCGACATTGTCGAAAATCTCGGTGTGCGACAGATGCGGATAGTGCAGCGGCGCGATCTGCACACCGCTGTCATCCACCAGTTCGGCGTGGTCAGCATCCAGCCAGCCGTTCTCCACCGCCTGCTTGTAAAGGAACGTCCCCGGATACGGCGCCGCCAGTGACACCTGTATCGTGTGCGGGTTGATGTCCGTGGCGAAGCGGATCGTCTCTTCGATCGTTTCTTTGGTCTCGCCCGGCAGCCCCAGGATGAACGTGCCGTGAATCTTGATCCCCAGCTCATGGCAGTCCTGCGTGAACCGCCGAGCCACCTCGATCCGCATGCCCTTCTTGATATTGTGCAGAATCTGCTGGTTGCCGCTCTCATATCCCACCAGCAGCAGCCGCAGCCCATTCTCCTTCAGGACCTTCAGAGTCTCCCGCGGGACATTCGCCTTGGCGTTGCACGACCACGTCACGCCCATCTTGCCAAGCTCGCGCGCAATGGCCTCCGCCCGAGGCAGATTATCGGTGAACGTGTCGTCATCGAAAAAGAATTCCCGCACCTGAGGGAACATCGCCTTCGCCTGACGGATCTCCTCGGCGACATGACCGGGCGAGCGCACCCGGTAGCGATGCCCGCCGACCGTCTGCGGCCACAGGCAGAATGTGCAATGCGACTTGCAGCCGCGTCCGGTGTAAAGCGACACATACGGGTGCAACAGATAACCGATGAAGTAGTCCTCGATCCGCAAATCCCGCTTGTACACCTCGGTGACGAACGGCAACGAATCCATGTCCTCCAGCGTCGCGCGTTCCTTGTTGTGGATGATCACGCCGGCATTGTTGCGGTAGGAAATCCCATCCACCGAACCCCAGTCTCGACCCTCGGCAATCTCCTTGATCGTGAAGTCGAACTCGTTGCGCGCGACGAAATCGATCACCCCGCCCTGCGCCAGGCTTTCCCCAGGCTGCACCGCCACCTTGGCGCCGACCATGCCGATCTTCAGCGACGGATTGGCCGCCTTCAGCGCCTCCGCCACCTTCACGTCCGACGCGAAAGACGGCGTCGAGGTGTGAATCACGCACAGCTCATAATCCCGGATCTGCCTGGTTACCTCGTCCAGCCCGATCCGCGCCGGCGGCGCATCGATCAGCTTGCTGCCGGGAACCAGCGCGGCCGGCTGCGCCAGCCAGGTTGGGAACCAGAACGACTTGATCTCTCGCTTCGCCTGGTAGCGCGAACCGGCACCGCCATCGAATCCGTCGAAGGAGGGCGGCTGCAGGAACAAGGTCTTCATCATCGGTCGGTGGTTTTCCTCGATGGGGTTTCGCTGGAACGTGCAAACACGGCGCGCAGCCGGACAGGCTGAGCGGGAGATGGCGGCGGCGTGTCCGCATGCAAGCCGTGTCCGCGCCAGTCCACCCAGCGCCCGCCATAGCTGGCCACCATCACGGCGACCGAAAGCACATCGCGCAGCGGCAGAAGCCAGACCGGAGAGCAGAATGCAAGCGCCGCCGTGTCATCGCTGGCCTGCGCCACACCGCTCCGGTCGCGCCGCCACATCCACTCCAGCGCGCCGTCCACGCTCAGGCCGGCCACCGCCCGCACCACCCATGTAATCAGGAAAAACCCGATCGACCACAGCGCCCCGCCGCTCAGCACCACTCCCAGCAGCGCCCAGGCCAGCGGATACTGCACCACCGACGCCGCAAATCCCGCCGGTTCCAGCGCACGGATCGTCCGCGCCCAGCGCAACTCATGCCGGCACAGCGCCCGCAAATCGGTCTCCGGCACGGTCGTCAGAGTCAGCGTGTCAGCCAGCGCCACGCGCAGCCCCAACCCCACAATCCGCCGCCCCAGCACGTTATCGTCGGCCAGGTGATCGACCAGGACGGCAAACCCGCCGACCCGGTCCAACTCCCGCCGTTGCAGGCACATCGTCGCCCCCAGGCAATCCTGCCGCCCCAGCGCCCGCGCCAGCAACGCACCCGGCAGGAACCCGTAGGTGATCTGGGCGGCGCCTAGCCGGGCGGGCAGGGCAGGCGCCCCAGACGTCCCGGCAAACGGCAGGCCCGCATACAGCGTCGTGACCAGACCAACACCCGGCTGCTCCAGCGCCAGCATCAGGCTGTCCAGGTAATCCGGCCGCGTATGAATATCGGCGTCGGCCACCACCAATACGTCGTGCCGCACCGCCGCCATCATGTTGATCAGGTTGCCGACTTTGCCGTTCCGCCCGTGCCGCGTCGGATCGACCACCAGCGCCGCGTCCACATCCGGAAACCGCGCTTGCAGTCGGCGCACCACCGCCACCGCCGAATCGGCCTCATGCGCCACGCCGAAAACGATCTGAAACGTCGGATAGTCCTGCCGGAACAGAGTCTCCAGCGCCGCCTCGAGCAGCGGCTCATCGCCATGCAGCGGCTTCAGCACCGTCACCGGCGGCCGAACCGCAGGCGTTCCAGCCAACCGGCCGGCAAACCGAGCCACCAGCCGGGACGCCGCCAGCGCCTGGGCCACGCCGATCCCGGCCAGGACCGTGGCAATCCCGGCCAGGATAGCCATCATGAGGCCAGCGCGCCGTCCGACAGATCGGCGATCTTGCGATGCAAGCTCGCGATCAGGGCGTCGGCATCGCCGGTCGCCAGGATTTTCCGGAAGTCGGATCGCTGTACCGCCACCCGGCTGATCGATCCTTGCAGCAGCACGTCCACCGCACGCCAGGCGCCGCTGTCGTCACGCATCACATAGTCCAGCCGCATCGGCGCGCCGCCGCCCGTCACGATCTCGGTCGCCACGATCCGGTCGGAGCCAGCATCCCGCGCGCCCGGCAGAATGCGGAACCGCTCACCGTCATAGCGGTCGAAATTGGCCACATAGGTGGCAACCGTGAACCGCCGGTAGGCCCTTAGAAGGCGCTGGCGGACAGCGTCATCCATGCTGTCCCACCGTAGGCCGACCGACACCTTCAGCACCGTCTCCAGGTCGAACACCTGATCCACCACCGGTGCCAGCGCGTCGAATCGTTGTGGAAATGGCGTGGTGTGACCGGCCCGCATCGTCGCTTCCAGTGCACTGTGCAGTTCGCGCAACGGCTGATCCAGCGGATCGGCTGTCTCGGACCGCGCCACCCGGACCGATGCAACCATCGCCCCGACCGTGGCTGACCGCAGCCACCCGCGTCGCGTCATGCGGATCATGGTGTTCTATGTCCTCGTCCCCTGGTTGTTACCCCCCATTATATCACCATGCGTCATCGGGACGTGATCACCCGGGTCGAACCGGTGTTCGGCGCCTCGATCCCCATCGCTGCCAGCGCCACCGCGACGATGTCCTTCGCCGACAGGCCGGCCTCCGCCAGTTGCCTAGGCTGGGAATCCTGATCGATGAACAGATCGGGCATCACCATCGGCCTGATTTTCAACCCGGAATCCAGCAGTCCCTTCCACGCGAGGTGCTGCATGACCTGGGCGCTAAAGCCGCCGATGGAAGCCTCCTCGATGGTGATCAGCACTTCGTGATGACGCGCCAGTTGCTCGACCAGCGCCGTATCGATCGGCTTGGCGAAGCGGGCATCGGCAACCGTGGTCGGGAAGCCCCGCGCGGCGAGTTCGTCCGCCGCCTTCAGCGCGTCACCCAGTCGGGTGCCCAGCGAAAGGATGGCGATATTCCGGCCTTCCCGCAGCAGCCGCCCTTTGCCGATCGTCAGCACCTCACCGGCCTCCGGCAGGATGACGCCAGTGCCCTCGCCGCGCGGATAGCGGAACGCGCTGGGCCGGTCGTCGATCGCAGCGGCGGTGGCGACGACATGCACCAGTTCCGCCTCATCGGACGGCGCCATGATCACCATGTGCGGCAGGCAGCCCAGATAGGACAGGTCGAAGCTGCCGGCATGGGTGGACCCGTCGGCCCCGACGAAGCCTGCGCGGTCCATCGCGAACCGCACCGGCAGCGACTGCAGCGCCACGTCATGCACGATCTGGTCGTACGCCCGCTGCAGGAAGGTCGAGTAGATCGCGCAGAACGGCTTCATCCCCTCGGTCGCCATGCCGGCGGCGAAGGTGACAGCATGCTGCTCGGCGATGCCGACATCGAAACAGCGATCCGGGAACTGCTTGCCGAACAGATCAAGCCCAGTGCCGGACGGCATCGCCGCGGTGATCGCCACGATCCGCTTGTCCTTCGCCGCTTCCGCGATCAGCGCGTCGGCGAACACCTTGGTATAGGCCGGCGGACCCGGCGGCGCCTTCGCCTGCTCGCCGGTGACCACGTTGAACTTCGACACGCCGTGATACTTGTCCGCCGACCGCTCCGCCGGGGCGTACCCTTTCCCTTTCTGGGTAATGGCATGCACCAGGATCGGGCCGGTTTCCTCGGCTTCGCGGACATTGCGCAGCACCGGGAGGAGATGATCGATATTATGGCCGTCGATCGGGCCGACATAGTAGAATCCCAGCTCCTCGAACAGCGTGCCGCCGGTCAGGATGCCGCGGGCGTATTCCTCGGCTCGCCGAGCCGTGCGTTCGATCCCGCGCGGGAACCGCTTCACCATTTTGACAGCCAGTTCCCGCAATGACAGGAAACTGCGCGAGGACATCAGTCGCGACAGATACGCACTCATCGCACCCACCGGCGGCGCGATCGACATGTCGTTGTCGTTCAGGATCACGATCAGCCGCGACTTCAGCGCGCCGGCGTTGTTCATCGCCTCGTACGCCATCCCCGCGCTCATCGCGCCGTCGCCGATCACGCAGATCACATTGCGGTCTTCCGGCCGTCCTTCCTCCTTCTCGCCGGCCCATTCCGAGGGGTTGACCTCGGCATAATGCGCCGCCTTCAGGTCGCGCGCGACTGCCATCCCCAGGCCGGCCGAGATCGACGTCGATGAATGTGCCGCACCGAACGGATCGTACTCGCTCTCCGACCGCTTGGTGAAGCCGGACAGTCCGCCGCCCTGGCGCAGGGTTCGGATGCGGTCGCGCCGCCCGGTCAGGATCTTGTGCGGGTACGCCTGGTGCCCGACATCCCACAGCAACCGGTCGCGCGGCGTGTCGAACACCGCATGGATCGCAACCGTCAGTTCCACCACCCCAAGCGAAGCGCCGAGATGTCCTCCGGTAACCGAAACCGTGTCAACCGTTTCCGCCCGCAACTCGTCGGCAAGCTGTCGAAGCTGCTCCGCCGAGAAATTACGCAGGTCGGCCGGGTAACGAACACGGTCGAGTAACGGGGTCGTGACTGGGCTCATCAAATCTCCTGTTCACGGTCAGCTTCGCCTGGCCACCACGAATTCCGTCAATGCCCGCAAGTGCATCGCCCGGTCGCCGAACCCGTCCAAATGGGCCGCGGCCTGTCGCGCCAGCATGTCGGCGTGGGCTTTTGCAAGGTCCACACCCAGAACCGACACCATCGTTGCCTTGCCGGAGGCGGCATCCTTACCGGCTGTCTTCCCGATCTCTGTCGCATCACCTTCGACATCCAGCAAGTCGTCGGCGATCTGAAACGCGGCTCCAAGATCGCGCCCGTACGCAGCCAGCAAATGCCGCTGTTGCGACGTGGCCCGACCCAGGATAGCGCCGGATTCCGCGCTGTATTGTATCAGACGGCCGGTTTTGAGCGCTTGCAGCCGCGTCACCGCAGGTGCATCAAGCGACTGCCCTTCCGCCACCATGTCAATCATCTGCCCGCCTGCCATCCCCCGCGCACCGGCCGCGGCGCCCAGCGCCAGCACCAGTTCGCAGCGTGCCTGAGGATCGGAATGCGTGTCCGCCTCGCCCAGGATCTCGAACGCGCGGGTTTGCAGCGCGTCGCCGGCCAGAATCGCCGTCGCCTCATCGAACGCCTTGTGTGTGCTCGGTTTGCCACGCCGCAGGTCGTCATCGTCCATCGCCGGCAGGTCGTCATGCACCAGCGAATAGGCGTGCACCATCTCCACCGACGCGGCGACCCGCGCCGCACAGGTCTCTGCCACGCCGAACAGCGAAGCGGTTTCCATAACCAGGAATGCCCGCAGCCGCTTGCCGCCGCCCAGCGTTGCATAGCGCATCGCCTCCGCCAGCCGGCCTTCCGCACCCTCAACCGGGGGCAACAGAATATCCAGAGCCTGCTCCACCACACGCGCGACGCGGGCCATTTCCTGCTGCAAAGCATTCGGGGCGAGGGAAACAACAGACGTCACACGCAGCCTCGTGACCAGCGACTCCGCCCATTGGGAGTCAGTTACGAAGCGGGATAACACGCCACGAAGAAGTTGCGGAGGCCAATTCAAGCGCGATCCCGACGATAGTTGCCAATTTGCCACGCTTGGTGCGGTTCAAAACCCGCCCGGGGCCGCCATGGCGCGCCGCTCACAACAACCCGACAGCGCGGTTTCGTGCCGAATTGCCAGGACCAAAGCCAGTTTGCACACCCGTTCGATTTGCCGTCGCCGGGCACCGCGCGACACCGGTGCCGCCGCCCGCCCCGCCCCTCAATCCGTTAATAACTGCCCGGCGTTGCAGCAAAACGCCCGAACTGCCATATCCGACCCGGTTAATCCCCAGCGGGCCAGTCGGGTTTCACTTCGGGTCTTGTCTCAACTTCGGAGAGTTTCTGCATGATTCGCGTCGTCCTCGCCCAGCCCCGCGGTTTTTGCGCCGGTGTGGAACGGGCCATCGAGATTGTCGAACGCGCACTCAGGAAATATGGCCCTCCGATCTATGTCCGTCACGAAATCGTGCACAATCGCCACGTGGTGGAGGATCTGCGCACCCGCGGCGCCGTTTTCGTTGACGAACTCGACGAGATCCCGCCCGGTTCGATGACCGTGTTCTCCGCCCACGGCGTCGCCAAGCGGGTCGAGCAAGCCGCCGCCGAACGCGGCCTTCCGGTGATCGACGCGACCTGTCCTTTGGTTGCCAAAGTGCATAACGAGGGCCGTCGATACGCCCGTCAGGATCGCGAGATCGTGCTGGTGGGTCATGCCGGCCATGCAGAAGTTGAGGGTACGATCGGCCAGGTGCCCGCCAAAGTGCACCTGGTGCAGACTGTCGAGGATGTCGGCCTGCTCGACGTAAAGGATCCGAACAAACTGGCCTACATTACCCAGACCACCCTATCGGTGGACGACACCCGCGGCATCATCTCGGCCCTGAACGACCGCTTCCCGACCATCGTCGGGCCGGATGTACGCGACATCTGCTATGCCACGCAGAACCGCCAGCAGGCCGTGCGCGACTTGGCGCGCTGCGTCGACATGATCCTCGTCGTCGGCTCGCGGAATTCTTCCAATTCCAACCGCTTACGGGAAATCGGTCAGGAATTGGGCAAGCCGTCCTATCTGATCGACGATGCCGATGCGTTGCGCGCCGAGTGGTTCGTCGGCATCACCTCGGTTGGTGTCACCGCCGGCGCCTCAGCCCCGGAAACCCTGGTGCAGGGCGTCCTAGATGGTTTGCGCCGGTTCGGCGATATCAAAGTGTCCGCCCAGGATGGCGTCGCCGAGGATGTCCGATTCCGCTTTCCCCCGGAATTGGCCGATCTGTCCGTCGGCGTATAAGGAACCCACTCAGTATGTCCGTTCCGTTGAACCAGGCCCTGCGCGTGGGTGCCTATGTTGTCAGGCAGCACCTGACCGGCCGCAAGCGCTACCCGCTGGTGTTGATGCTGGAACCGCTGTTCCGCTGCAA
>Ga0302320_10016821_pt1 | contig 14898 bp, 14 predicted proteins | sample Bog_T0_3_FD_202130 | JGI IMG/M metagenome (GOLD analysis project Ga0302320, IMG submission 202130) | Peat permafrost microbial communities from Stordalen Mire near Abisko, Sweden - Bog_T0_3 | ecosystem: Environmental > Terrestrial > Soil > Wetlands > Peat | place: Sweden: Abisko, Stordalen Mire... | reverse complement strand
ACCAGACCGGCGAAGTGGGCCATGTCGATCATCAGATAGGCTCCCACTTTGTCCGCGATCGCCCTCATCCTGGGGAAATCGAACTGCCGCGGATAGGCACTTCCTCCGCCCACGATCACCTTCGGCCTCTCGCGCTCTGCGGTCGCTTCGAGTTGGTCGTAGTCGATGGTCTCGGTATCCCGCCGCACCTGATACCCAACCACCCGATAGAGCTTGCCGGAGAAGTTAAGCTTATGGCCGTGGGTCAGGTGGCCGCCGTGGGCCAGATCGAGGCCCAGCATCGTATCGCCCGGCGACATCAGCGTCATGTACGCGGCGGCATTGGCCTGTGAGCCGGAGTGCGGCTGCACATTGACGTGTTCGGCGCCGAAGAGCTGTTTGGCGCGGTCGCGCGCCAGGTTTTCGACCACATCCGCGAACTCGCATCCGCCGTAGTAGCGCTTGCCGGGATAGCCCTCGGCATATTTATTGGTGAAAACTGTTCCGGCCGCCTCCAGCACCGCGCGGCTGACAAAGTTCTCCGAGGCAATCATCTCCAGCCCTTCATGCTGGCGGACGATCTCATGCTGAATCTGGCTGGCAATCTCTGGGTCTGCGGAGGCGAGGGTGGCACTCAAATCAATCGGCATTTCTCTATCTTAGAGCAGTCTCGCAGCGCTGCCGAGTCCGCCACCCGAGACCTGCGTCGGGGAGAGACCTCCTGCCGCCTTCGGGCCGGGCGCTGACGCCGACGGGGGATGGGGTTAACCAACCCGGCGCGGCGATCCTACACCTGGTTAGGCGTTGTTCAGAGCGTAATAAAGCTCCGGCACAATCGAGGCAGCTATGATTCACAGCATTCTGGTGGGCACGGTCTACGTGGTAATGGTGCTGGCGCCATGCGTCATTGCGATGTTGACCGGCGTCGACGGGACGGAAAGGACGCGGTAGTTCGGGGTCCGCCCCGCTGCTGGGCCGTCGATCAGCCGCGCGCCGCGAGGTCGCGGAAGGCCTGGTAGACGAACGATCCCAGGTACCAGCCGTCCAGGTATTTGTAGGGCGTCTCGCCGGTGGTGTAGTGGCCGCAGGGCAGCACCTTGGAAACATAATCGACGCCGCGGCGCTGGAAGTTGTCGAGCACGTCCAGCGAGAGATGCAGCGGAAATGTCAGGTCGTAGGTTGCGTGGACGACGAGTGAGCGCTTTGGCGTGGTGGCGAACCGTTCCATGTACGACATTGGGCTGATGCCCAGGAACATCTGCCTCACCTGGTCCTGGGTCAACCCCGCCTCGGCAAACCCGGCGCGCACGTGGCGCGTGCTCTGTCCCTCCCAGGCGACATCCCCAAACCAGGTAGACGCGTGGTTGAAGGCGCAGACGCGCAGGCGCGGGTCGTGGGCGGCCGCGACAAACGCATAGCAGGACCCCAGACTGGTACCAAGCACGCCAAACTGGGTGTAGCCCAGGGTCTCCAACCAGTCCATGCAACTGCGTATGTCGACCACTGCCTGCCGGCAAGCGGCCGTAGTACGCCCCACATTCGCACTGACGGCGTAATCGGACCGCTCCAACTCCTGGGGACGGCGAATGTCGTGATAGGGCTGGGAGAGCCGCAAGGCGGAGATTCCGAACCGGTTGAACAGCCTGCACAGCACATTGTGGCTGATGGCATCGGCGTTCCACTGCGGCATGACGATGATGGCCTGTTTGGGCCTGCCTGGTCGCCGCTTCGACTCAGGCGCCGGATACCAGCGCGCGTTCATCTGGTCGTTCTCCGGGTAGGGCGTGCGCACTGCCGAGGTGAACCGCAGGAAGGGAGCTGGTTCCGATTCGCCGGCCTCCGCCTGGCGTCTCATCTCGGCTTCCTGGGCCAGCGTCTCGGGCCTTACGTTGGTGGGGAAGAGCAGCTGATGCCGTTGCTCGATGCGAAAGTCGGTGGGCGTCTCGTATCCGAAAAAATCGTCGGAGCGCCGCACAATCTCCTGGTTCAGCGCAATCATGCGGTCGAGGTCGCCGGAGACGGCGCCCGCGCTGTCCCCAACTTCTTCCACCAGCGCCACCCCTGGAGGACCTGCCGGTGATCGTGCTCCTGGGATAGGCCGGGAAGCAGGTTCGATAGACCTGAAATCTTGTGAGATAGGCCGGGACTTTAGTCCCGGCAATTCGCCACCCAATGCAAGAGGGGCTTTAGCCCCCGGGACGAGATCTTCTCCCCCGCGTTCAGTTGCCGCTTCGCGCCCGTCGCTGAAGTCCTCCAGCCAATCGAACCCCCACTCCAGCGGCCTGACAATCCGATTCGTATCCCGCGTGGTGAGGTCCGTCTCCCAGCGCGTCATCCACCTTCCGTACCAACCCCAGAGCATGTCTCTAGTCTATCCGGCGCCGACCGAGAGCAGAAGGACACGGGTCACACCGGAGTTGGTGACACTTCTTAGGCATCCCCCTCAGATCGGGAGCAGGCCAGTTTGAATCCCAATCGTGAGAAGATTTCCCTATGAGCGATTTCATCCCGAAGGCAGGCGCAATCAAGATCGGCGGACTGGGCCGCAAAGCTCAAAAGCTGCAAGCCATGCGCGAAAAGGCAGCGCAGTTGAAGACTGGCGAAAAGCCGAGCTTCGAGGCATCCAACACCTCCGTCAAGGCCAAGGACTCCTTCGCCAACACCAAGAAGTCAAGCTTCAACCGCAAAGCTGTATAGCCGGCTGCGCTCGCGGAGCCGCTAATTCACAGTAGGCCGCTCCACATGGTCGACCACGACGACATCGAGCGACCCGATCCCCGGCTGTAGCTTTAGTCCGAGCTGCTCCTGCAACGCCGTAAAGATCGAAGGCTGGGAGTCGTCTGCAGCAGCGGGGGCCGCGGGAGCAACCGGCGCCGCCCCTCCCGGCGGTCCCGTTGGAGCCCCCTGCATCGCAAAGGTCAGCGCGAAGCTGTACTTCCCCGTCAGTCCGGTCTTATCCTTCACGATGCGGCCAACACCCACAAACGTCTCCCCCAGGAAACCCGCCAGCCCCTCCATTGTGAACCCCTGCGCCTGAAAGTTGCCGGGCCCGCGCGTTGTCATCACGGTCATCGGCTTTCCATCCTTATCCTTCGGGCCATTGGGGTCGACGTCCTGCTGCAACTTGGGCCCACCCTTCGCGATCACCAGCTCGTAGTCCGGCACCTGCTTCAGCTCGCGATGCACCTTCATCTTGAACCGGTCGGCCAGCAGCGCCTGTAGCATCGCTTCGATCCGCCGCCCCTTCTCGTCCCTGCTCAGTTTCGCGAACTCCGCCGTCTGCGCCTCACTCATCTTGGCCTGGACGGCAAAGTATTGGGTCTTGGTCCAGTCCGGCAGCCCGGTCACACTGTCCTCGGTCGGAAGCCTTGTGAATCCGCCATAGGCGTTCCACACCAGCGTCGACACGGTCGTCGCATCCGCCTGGATCCCATCCGGCATATACCGGAAACCCCTCATCATCTTGCCGCCTTGCGCGATCGGCTTGATCGACACCACATCGAATGTGGCTAGAGTGCCACTCGCGTCGACGCTCCCCGCGACGGGTTGGGTCGCCGCTCCCTGGCCAAACCCTAGCTGCGCAGTCAGCACCGCGCAAGCTGCCGCAAACGCAAAACGCCTGCCGCCGACGCGATATTCACGCAGAGCTACGCTTCTTTCAGCCAGGGACACGATCTCAACCCCAATTCACCGAGAACATCGCTCCCGCGCGCAACCACACGATGGCGGCGGAATCTCACCCTTCCGTCGTCGCCTTCAAGGCAACCCGGCACCACGCCCGGCGCCGCTGACAGCGGCCCTACTCAGTTCTCAAGACTTGCATCAAAGAGTTCCGTGCGACACTGTGCGCAGTAGCCGCGCCCGGTCCCGTCGCTGTGGACGGCGGCTGCCGGAATGTCGATAAGCCGCCCGCAGTTGGGGCAGTTGGCGTGGAACTCATGGATCAAGTGGGGGAATGAGGCTGAGGATTGGGCTGCGGTTTCCGTGTGCAAGGCTGCACCTCCAGAAATGCTGGTGACCCGTTTTATACGCCCGCGAGTTTGGGGGAGTCAATGTTACTCCGGTATTAAACTGCGGAAAGTTTCAAGCAGCCCGGAGCAAATCTCCTGTGGGTGTACAGAGGGGTCCTTGCGCTCATGTCCGTCTTCTCTCAAGGAAAACGGTACACAACAGAATCTTCCCCTTCGCAGCGACAGGAGATTTGCTCTAAAACTCGGAGATGGCCAGGCAGACCCGCCCGATGAGGTAGTCCGCCGGCGCCTCGCGGGACGCGAGTGTACGGAGTTCCACGGGGGAGGCAAGCGAGAGCGGTCGAAGGATGAGCCTTCCACCGTCGATCTCAACGTAGCGGAGGCCCAGGCCGGTGCTGCGGCGCACCGCATAGAGAGTGGGTTGACGGGCCCGGTAGGGGGCGAGTGAACCGTAATGGCGGTCCAGCACGAGGATGGTTCCCTCGACAATCAGGGGGGCCATCGCCGCGGCCTGCTGGGCGTCCGCCCGGATCCCGACGAAGCGCTGCCAGTCGGTGTGCTTCCGGGAGGGCCGGGTGCGGTTGTCCGGCAGCCGTGCCGCAGCGATTTGAAGGATTTCAATCACTGACTCGGGCCGCACTACCGGCTCATCCATTGCGGCCGAGGCAGAGACGACGGGGATCGCCGCGATCCCATGCCTGGGCGAGGGCACGGACGAGGCTGCGCCGAGCTCCAAGGGGATGATTTGATCCAGTGAAAGATCCTGCGCGGCAAGAACGCGGTCAAGTCCTTCGAGAGACAGGGCACGCTTCTTGTTGAGGTAGTTAGAAATATGGGACTGCCGAAATCCCACCTGCGTTGCCAACCCTGTTCCGGTGAGCATCCCGAGTTCGATGCGGCGCAGAAGTTCGATGCGGAGAAGTTCTTGGAGGTCTTGGAAGTTCATTTGAAGTCGGTTTCCTGCCGAGCCCTATCTGGATGAGTATTGAGCGTAAGAATAACTTTCTGCAATGCACTTTTGCTCAATCTGGCGCAATTTATAGTCCGTGTGCAGTATTGCTCATAGCGCTTGACACCTACATTGCCGAAAGCTATAACTTTGAGACTTTCTATTCCTGTATCGGGAAGATTCTTGACTCCGGATAACTGTGGAAGAGAAGTGCGAGGGGTGGAGCGGCACTTTCCTGGGTAAGAAGTGAACAACGACAAATAGGTGTCGAACCTGCGCCGATGGAGCCGGAAAGAGCTCCCGATGGAGTTTCGACGCCTCACAGCACCCGAGCGAGCCCCTCCGACCGCTGAAAAATTACTGAGGCTCGCCGGGGACCAGTGTGCCTTGGAGAATACACATGAAGTACTTGCGCTTGGAACTGAAAGTGTGTGAAGGATGTGGAGCGCTTTGGCTCCGAAGGGGAATCGGGGATGGGGTCTATTGCAGAACATGCTCCTTCCGGCTCTCGAGTTTTCCCGCTTCAAAAGGAAGACATCCGGGAGGACGGCCGCGCCTCGCGCGGGTCTCTGCCTGCGGCTCGCGCCGGTACCGGGCAGGAGGTGTGCAATGAGCGCCGCTGCCGTGGTGCTGCCCTATGTCTGGGCCATCGGGAGAGAGCAAGCCGCTCTGAGAGCGCCGGTCCCAGCTCCCAAGGAGCAACTCGAACCCCGGATGGCCTTTTACCGGAAGTACACCGAAGCAATGCTGCGGCGGTATGTGCGTCTGTCCATGGAGTCAGGTAAAGTCCCGTCGCTGCTGGGCCAGGAGATGTTTCGCGGAAGGGTGACCAGCTGTAGAGTGGATAGCTTCGATGATGTCGTCATCTTCATTCACGATGTCGATCGGTGCCTGGAGAAGCTGGATCTGGAGCAGCAAGATCTGATCTCCAGGATCGCGCTGCAGCAGTACACGCTAGGCGAGACGGCGGCGCTGCTGGGTCTGAAACCGAGAACCGTCGTCCGCCGGTATGGCCAGTCGGTTGACCGGCTGACCAGAATCCTGCTGAACGCCAAATTGCTGGAGCCGATGAAATGTTGTCAAGGGGGCAGCGCGTAGAAAATAACGGTAAGTGACTGTAGTTATGCATGTTACGCAGAAAAAATAGTTGGCATAGTAGTTATGGTCAACCTGCTATTCTGTATATGTGAGTTAAGAAAACGGGAGTGGCGCCGAGAGGCTGCTGCTCCCGTTTCACTTTTCCGGGAACCTATACGGCTGCAAAGCAATCAAGGAGGCGGAATGGACTATGCTGCGGAGCTTTATCGGCGAGGCGCGGGTCTGGCCCCAGGTTTGGGAAAGACCAGGGCGGTGCGAACCAGTTCCAGAGCGCATCTCCCGGCTGAGTTGGCCATGCATGCCATGGCAGTGGAGTTTCCCTTGGTTCATGGGCACCCGAACCGGCTGCCGTTTGAAGGCATCTTGACGCTGGTGGATGTGGCTAGCGACAAGGCACCAAGCGGGGCCAGGGGTCATCGCGTGGTTCTGACCCGGGCTGCCGCCGAGGCGGCGTTGCCGAGCCTGCTGGGCATGGCAGTGGACTACAAGGCAGGGTGGGACGGGCATGATGCCCGGCAGAAATGCGGGATCATCACTTCGGCTGAGCTGGAGGGCAAAAAGCTCACCGTGGCCGGGTTCCTCTTCTCCCGAGACTTCCCCGAGATCGAGCAGCGGGTTGGGATTGAAGGTTCCATGGGCATGAGCTACGAACTGGCGGAGGCGCATGTCGCGGACATGCGGGCGCAGGTGTGGACGCTGACCCGAGCCACTTTCACGGGTGCTGCCATCCTGCTGCGGGAGAAGGCAGCTTATCGCGGAACCAGCTTCCGGCTGGGCCGGATCGCAATGGGGGAGCGGGTCGCAGCCTCATCGCTGGCGTAGTTGCGGCATCGGTGGGCACAGTAAGTGCAGAAATCCAAACAAGGGTGCGAAAGCGAAAGGACGACTGTGACATTTATCAGCGTTTTGGAATCGATTGGCAAGGGATTTGAAAAGGGATTGCAGTGGGCGGTCACGTATGCCGTGCCGGTGGAGAAGCTGGTGGGCACGCTGTTTCCCGCCGCCGCTCCCGTTACCACCGGCATCGCGGATGCGACCTCGCTGGTGCAAACCGCGGTCCTGCTGGTGGAACAAAAGTATGCGGCGGCCGGCGTGCAGAGCGGAACGGGACCGCAGAAGCTGGCAGAGGTCATTCTGCTGGTGGATCCAGTGGTGACTCAACTGCTGACCCAGGCCGGGATCGCGGCCAGCTCAACCTACATTCAGAGTCTGGTCTCCGCTGTGGTGGCCATCCTGAACGTGCAGACGATGCCAGCAGCCGCTACCGCTGGCGCGCCGGCTTGAACGATACCGGGAAAAGGAGAACGTATGCAGATGGAGATGAAGGACGATGAGCTGGGCTTAACCGCAGACAGGCTGACCGCAGCCGCAGCGATGCTGGAGCAGGCAGTGGAGAGGCTGACTCAGCGGCAATACGCATTCGCGGAGGACGCCGAGGCAACCATAGGCCGAATCGTCGCGACCGTGGAGGCACGCCGCGAGGCAGAGCTGGAGCAGAAGCTGGCCGCCGCTGAACTGACGATCGCAGAGTTGCAAGCGCGAGGGCCGGCGACGTTGCCTGGGGCGGGCCGCAAGACACTGCCCTCGGCGATGACCAATCTTCTGGCCAGACAAGGCGTCACCGTCGACTCGCTGGAAGCCGGGGCTCTCGACGCCGCGCTGATCAGCCTGAGCATCGAGCAGAGGATCGCCGTCAAGGCGCAACTGATGCGGGCAGGCCTTCTGGGCTAGAGCCAGTGAGTCACAGGATTAGCAAGCTAGCAAGTCAGGAGACTGCACCTCAGCTATCCGCTGACCTGCTGACTCGCTGACTTGCTGCATTTACAAAGGCGTGGCCAAGGCTGCGCCGTTCGCACTTAAAAGGGGATGAGGATGAACGCAAAGTTTACTCAGATTCATGCGGCAGCGGATTACATCGGACCGGGAGCGATTGAAGTCCCGTTGTATCAGACGGAGATTCTCGACATCGTTCGCCGGCGGGGCATCTTCGGCCAGCGGATCAAGCAGGTCCCGGCGACGGGCCACCCTTCACGCTACTTCGAGGAGACCGCGATTCCGTCGCCTTCGGCCACCTCAGGATTCGTCAATCCGCGCAGTATCGTCGCGCCGATCGTGAGCCCGACCCGGATCGAGAACAGCGTGCCCTTGAAGGCGCTGGTCGCGCAGATCAACTACAACCTGTTCGACATCGAGCTCGGCCAGCAGCAGTCGCAGTTTGCCTATCTGCAGGCGAAAGACCTTGCCGATACGGTGGACGGCGTCCTCCGCACGCACGATGTCGCTCTGTGGAATGGCACCGACACCAGCCTGAGCTCGCCGACCACGGCGGAGTACTTCGGCGCGACTGCGCAGATTGCGGGAGGCGGCAATACGGTGTCGATCGGAACGACTGCCAGCATTGTGGACGGGCTGAAATCGACGATTGCGCAGATGGTCTCCAACTCCTCGTTCGGAGTTCGTCCCACGGCAATCTATGCGAATCCGGTCCTGCTGGACCTGATCGATCGCGAGATGAAGACCGAGTTCAACGTGGTGCTGAACACCAAGGACATTGGGGCTGGCTTCACGGTGAAGACGCTCTCGACCCAGGCAGGCGAGCTGCCGCTGATCCCGGAGTGGACGCTGAGCTATACCGGAACTCCCGGCAGCGGCTCGGCGGTGTTGCCGGCGTACATCGTCACCGAGGACCTGATCGAATACCACTGGCTGAGCGATCCGAATCCGCGCATCTTCCAGCTTGGCGTACCCGGCTCCCTGGCCTCGCAGTATGTGGTGGTGAAGTTCGGCGCCGTGGTGGTAAAGGGTGCAAGCTACGCGCACTACCAGGTTCTGGTCGACCGCTAGAGCGGATCACTTAACAGCTTGAGCTTGCGGTTGGCCGCTGGGGCAACGGTCCAACCGCAACCACGCACAACGAAGATCGACGTGCCCGTGGATGGCTGTTCATTCGCCATAGCCACGTGAGGGAGCGCGATGGTCAGGGGGCTGACCGTTCGTCCGCGATGTTTCGTTGTGCTTTGGAGAGGGATCGGCAGTCGGTGCCGGTCCCTCCTTTTTCTTGAAACCTTGGGGGCGAAGTGCGATGGGTTACTTGGATCCTACGGAGTATGTGGCGTACGGTTTGGCCGCGGAGACGACCGGCGACTGGGTGGAGATGGCGTCCACGTTGATCGAAGCGCATTGCCGCCGGCAGAGCCTGCTGGTAACGCAGTATGTCGAGCGCATGCGGCTGACGGCTGGCTCGCAGGCGGTGCGGCTGAGCTATCTTCCGCTGGCTCCGCTTGGCTCGGCTGCTTCGCCGCTGGTTGGCGTGCAGGTCAGGTATGGCAGGCCGCGCCGCGGCGAGCAGCAGGACCCCATGCTGGCGCAGGTGGCATGGGCATTCAGTATCCCGGGCAGTTGGAGTGCGCTCGACCCGGCCAGCGTGGATTTGAACGCCGTCACCGGAGACTTGACCTTTCCCATGAACCTGCTGGGGTTGAACTACAACGAGGTCGAGGTCACCTATACCGCGGGGGTCGCTGTCGTGCCCCCAGCCGTGAAGGTCGCGTGTGCCCAGATCGTAAAGAACGCCCAGGCAACGCCTGCGATGAATGTGAAGGGCAGCAAGATGGACACCCTCCAGATGCAGTACTTCGCCGGGTCACTCATCGACGCCAACGTCCAGATGATGCTGGCGCCGTATGTGGCGCAAAGGATCGGGTGACGCGATGAGCGATCTGAGTGTAGCTGCGGCGAGAACGGCCGACGTGCTGCTGCGCGCCCTGGGTGGCCGGACCGTGATGTTGCGCACGCCCGCGTCGGCCGTCCCCGCGGATGTGACCGAACAGTTGGGAATCGCGACGCCATTGTTTCAGGACCTCCCGCTGGCTCCGGTTGCGTATCGCAAAGCGCGAGCTACGGTGACAGAGGGTAAGGCGGCGAAATGGGAGATGTTGGTTTCCGCGACCACGGTGGAAGGCCTGGTGGGATCGCTGGCATATGCCTCGGCGAGTGTGCTGTTTGCGGCAGCCTACGGTGTTCTCTGCGGCGGCGAGCTGCTCGAAATTGTCTCGGCTACGCAGGAGCAGGTCTTCGGCCGGCCTTACGTCTACCGCCTCATCCTCCGCGCGCCTTTGGCCCAGGGGGTCTAGCGGACGCGCGCAGTCTTGGGTCCTGTGAGTCGGCTGAATAGGAGAGCGAGAGAGTTATGCAGAACGCAAAAGACACGTTTTACACGATGCTGCAGGGGCGGCTCGCAATCCTGAATCCATCGCGCACGCGAGTGCTGCGCGGTGTGGTGCGGCCAGCGACGTTGGTGGACGAGAACGAACTGCCGACTGCGTGGATTCCCCTGGATGCGTTCCGCCTGCAATGGACCAGGTTACAGGTGACCAGCGCGTCGCCGCTGCCCTTGGTGGAGATGGAGTGCTCCATCCAGTACGCCACGGACGGAAGCTCCGGCAATGGCGGCATGGATCGAGGACGACTTCTGGCGGCGATGGATGCGGAGCTGGCGACGGCGCTTGCAGCCGAGCCGCACACGGTCGCGAAGATGAACTACGCGACAGCGGGAGCGGGCGTGGCGCCCACGGCGATGGGGACGAACGTGTTCTGGGCAGACCCTGTCTTCGGCGCCGCCTCCACGGTGGGCGAGCGCATGGAGCGCACGGCAACGGTGCAGGTATTCGCCAATCAGGAAGCGGGTGAGTTGTGAGCACAACGATGACACAGGTGGCATCCGTCGCTCCCGTCACGCGCCGTGTACGCGCCTACTTCGCTCCGGTAAATCGCTCGGCGGGTCTGCCCACGCTCTTCGATCCGGCGCAGCTCGGTAGATTCCCGCTGGATACGCCACCCGCGCCCTGGGTCGATCTGGGCTGGGTGTCGGGCTTTACCAGGAAATGTGTGACCAAAGTCGATGCGCTCCGGGCAGGCGCGCCGGCGGCGACGGTGGGCCAGGTCCGCAGCGAAATTGAGGCGACGGTAGCTCTTGAGTTCGAGGTGTGGGGCAGGCTTCAGGCGACCCTTGCCTCGGGATCGCAGCAGACCAATCTGCTGACGACGGTCACGGGCGCAGCGCCCAACGGAAGCGGTGGCGTGGCTGCGGCGCCGGTCCCCTTGCTAACCGGCACGGGACTGGCGTCGACCGCGACCAGCTTGAATGTAGGCACGGCTGCGGCGGCGGGATTCAGCGTCGGCAGCTTGGTCGCCGTGGATGTCGACTACACCGGCCAGCTTGGATACATCGGCACGGGTGTGAGCGCGGCCTATGTGCAATCCGCGAGCGCAGTCGGCAGCGACATTAACTATGTGCGCCGAGTGACGCTGAATGTGGGTGTCGTGGCGGCAATCGCCGCTGGCACGCTGCAACTTGCCAGCCCGCTGTCTGCGGGTGTGCCGGCGGCCGGCATGCAGGTGAGCCAGCTTGCCGGCTTCTGCGATCGCGAAGGCGCGAGCTTCTTTCAGGAGTGGTCCGCACTCTTTGTAATGGCGGGCGCTCAGGGTGATCGAATCCTCTACCACTACCCGCGCTTGCAGGCGATGCAGGGTTCGGCGGAGGCCGCAGAGGCCCTCGCAGTTCCGCTGGAACGAGTCCGGCTGGCCGCGGCATTTCGCGCGTTGCCCGTGAAGGACGCCAACGATGGCGAATCGGTCCTGTGCTTCCGGAGCTATCTGCCGGCGGCGTTACGAGGGATATAGAAGCCCTGACAGTTAGGTTCTTTCAATTTTTCGAAGGAGATGGGCTTCGGCCCGTCCGAGAACTTGCGGATTTGGGAGGAGAGTGAGATGCATTGGAAACCTGGAAGTTGGATCTTGATTGGTGTGCTGCTGACCGCACTGACGGCGACCGGAGTGACGCAGGTCGCAACCACTCAGGTGGCGGACACGATCTATCACGCGGATGGCACCGCGGCAACGGGAACGGTGATCGTGAGCTGGCCCGCATTCACCACGGGTAGCGGCGAGTCGATCCCCAGTGGAAGCACATCCGCGACGATTGCGGCAGGCGGAGCGCTGAGCATTCAGCTCGTTCCCAATGCCGGCTCAACTCCGATCGGCAGCTACTACACGGTCCTTTACCATCTGGACGATGGCAGCGTGAGCCGGCAGTACTGGGTGGTCCCGGTGAGTTCGGCCTCGGTGAAGGTGAGTACGGTGGAGAGCACCGTGCTGCCCACATCCGTGGCGATGCAGACGGTCAGCAAGAGCTACGTGGACACCGCAATTGCCGCGGCGGTGACTGGCCACCCGCTGGACACCACACCCTATGTGCTCAAGGCCGGCGATACGATGACCGGGTCGCTGCTGCTGCCGGCCGACCCCGTGTCGGCGAGCCAGGCGGCAGATAAGAACTACGTCGATGAGAGCGTCGCTGCGTTGAGCGGCGGGATTGGACAGAAGGTCTCGACCCTGCCGTCCGCCTCGCAAGTGGTAGCGCAGCCCACCGGAACGCAGCTCGACGTCAACGAACTGAATGGCGAGGAGTACGCCAGCCAGTATGTCAGCGGGCGCGGAAACAATGGGATCGCCAATGCAGTAGCCAGCCCCGACTGCGCGAACGGATGCGAGGTCAAGGCGGAACAGGACTACACCAACGAAGCGTATTCCGCCCCAGCCTTCAATAGCCAGACCCATATCCAGGACGCACGCGGCGGGAGGCAGGTGGATAGTTATCTGAATCCGCTGGACGTGGTGAATCATGGCCTCTCCACCGCCCAGGCGGTCGACGATGTGTCGACCCAGAGCGAGGCGAGCATCGCCCAGCAGACGGGTAATTCAGTTCCTGGCGCGTTCGGCCTGGCGATCACGCAGGAGGGTCTTGCCGGCGGTTCCAACCTCTTTCCCGAGCAGATCGAGAACCCCGTCCCTTACTTCAAGATGGGGTACAGCGCGCTGTCGGTGAAGGGCACCTACAACACTCAGGGACAACATGGGTTGGTTCCCGAAGAGATCGACTGCTTCGGCGTCGGGGATTGTCTGATTGGATCGCAGTTCATCTACGCTTCCGGCGGCATTCGCGACTCCGCGGACGAGGGCGCGCACCCCTTCGACCTCCAGATTCACGAGGACGCGAGGATCCTTGCCGGGACCTGCGCCAGCGGCTGCACCACCGGCTCAACCACGGTGATGATCGCGGCAACCGCCGCAGCCGGTACGCAAGGCGACGGCCGCTTCCTGATCGACACCAATCCGGCGAAGACGATCACCAGAGCCGGCACCGGCGGCGCCCTCATCGGCGGGACCGCGGGAGAGCCTCACGCGACCGCTCAATTCAGCGGAACCAGTTTCCCGGTCAGCGTCTTCCTGAGCGCCGGCCAGGTGATTCCATCGCAGACCAACAACATGGCCCCCGGGACGGTCACCTTCCCGATCGCCACCACCGGCATTCCCTCGGGATATGCGACTAGCACCGCGGCGATTGGCGCATCCAGCGGCTTGGCGTGCGTGGTCGACCAAACCGCCGCCTACGCCCCAAACGACTATGAGATGGCGCACTACACCATCGTCGATGCGACTCACCTGCAAATGACGCTGAACAAGCCGCACCAGATCCTGGCTACGATCGCCATCGGGGGGCTGTGCGGCTACGGCTTGGAGCAGACCGTCGATACGGCTAACGGGATCCGCCAGCTCTTCCCGGTCGTGGGGACGACCTCCGCGACCAGCTTGTACTATGCGGGCGGGACCACCCCGATCGTCGGTGTCATGAACCAGACCTCGGGCTTCCTTAACTTCAGCGCGACGGTCGCCTCCGCAACTCGCAGCGGAAATCTGGTGACCGTGACCACCGCTGCGAACCTTGCGGCGAATGTGAATGGCCTGACCGTCACCGTCGCCGGGGTCGCCGACAGCAGCTACGACGGGAACTTTGTCGTGACCACCACCGGTGTGAATTCGTTCACCTATTCGCAGAGTGGCGCAAACAGTTCCAGCACCGGGGGGACGGCCTCTGTCCTCACGGGCGGGTTCGCGTTCTATCCCATGGCGGAGGTGCTCAGCGTCTTCGACCAGACCGCGAAGAGCGTCGACGGACAGATGACGCTGGCACCGAACAGCGTTGCATGGGCGGCCAATGACCCGGTGGAACAGCCGCATTACTACCAGGAGTACGTCTTCGCGGATACGGAGTTTGTGGGACAATCGGTGCCGCGACCCTCCGTCACCGCTCGGGCCGGGCTGCAGTATCAGCAGAACAATGGACCCGGCCTCATCGGCTGGTCGATCGCCAATGCAGCGCCATCCACCAACTACCTCGGGTATGGTGGCACCCATGGCCTTCCCGACGGAGCATACGAGGCCACCGGGGTATGGAAGCGCACTATGAATCTGGCCGCGGGCGAGCAGGCCGCTTTTGCCATCCACTGCAATCTGCATGGGTGCGGCAATTGGAACTCTGGCTATAACCTCTTCGAGTTGGACAGCAGCGCAGGGGTAGATACGGTGGGGTACTCCCCAACCGCCAGTTCGCTATCGATCACTCTGGCGGGAACTCCCTACAGCTTCACTCCACAGGCGCTCATCGCGGGGACGATCGATGCAGGGACCTTGAACGCGACCACCATCAACGGCGCCCTGAGCGGATCCAGCATATCCTCTGGGACCATCGCGGCGGCTCGCCTGCCCATCTTTGGGCCGTCGGGAGTTGCCCACGCGCCTGGCATCGTGCCCGATCCCGGAGCAACCGCCGGGAGCACACGTTTCCTGCGGGAAGATGGGACCTGGACGGCGCCCAGCGGCGGCATCTCCCTGAGCGGAGACATTGGCGGAACCGACGCCACTCCGCTGGTGACTGCATTGCAAGGCCATGCGGTCTCCTCGACCGCGCCGGCAGCGGGTCAGTCTCCTCTCTGGAATGGCACTGCCTATGCGCCCACCAGCGTCCCCACGCTGGACTCCAATGGCCGCATCATCTACGCT
>Ga0302320_10016820_pt1 | contig 14898 bp, 12 predicted proteins | sample Bog_T0_3_FD_202130 | JGI IMG/M metagenome (GOLD analysis project Ga0302320, IMG submission 202130) | Peat permafrost microbial communities from Stordalen Mire near Abisko, Sweden - Bog_T0_3 | ecosystem: Environmental > Terrestrial > Soil > Wetlands > Peat | place: Sweden: Abisko, Stordalen Mire... | reverse complement strand
TGGTGGCGTACATCGATTTCTTCACATAGCACCCCCGTTTGTTAAGGGCAACGCGCTCGATCGGTGGGAGCAGAGTTCCTGGACGTCGAAATTCGCGGCTGATCCCATTATCTCCGATATTCCAAAACCCGGAAATCATCCCTCAGTTGTGAGTGGAGTAGGGGATTTTCGTCATAGCTGGGCTCGGCTGCGTTGGCTTTCCTGCTGGAGGCTTTGCCGGAACAGTAACCACCCGGTAATGAGGGGCTGGAGTGTTTCCACCTGCTTTGTTGGCCGTTCCTGCCGCAGTGCTGGCTTTGAGTGCGGTAAGTGTGTTGGAGAGATTCCTGAACTAGCGGCTCATCGTCCGATGAGAACATGGTCAGTGTGACACGCGGAATGATTGACTTCGGGTGACGTTCCGGCGGCGGCTGCGGTTAGAATGCACTCGAACCGGCATAGGGAAGCCTAGTGTTGGTTGGCAGGGAAGTGCAACTCCACGCCTGGTTCCGGAACAATCGATTGGTCAAAGCTATTGGTATGACGAGCGGGCTCTCCCGCAGGTAGTCAGCGGGATATGTCGAAAGCAAACAGGCAGCGAGGCCGTAGTCTGTGGCCCAGATTTCGCTGGGCCACAAGCCAGGTGCGTTGGTGGTTAGTGCGCCGTCACGGTGAAGTTACGTCCTACGGCGGAGGCTGCGTAGTATTCGAAGTTGCCAGCCTGGTGGGCCACGATGCCGCAGTTACCCGTGGCTACCAGGGTTACCGTGCTGCCGGATACGGTGCAGACTGTCGGCGTCGCGGAAGTGTAAGTCACCGGCAGACCGGAAGAAGCCGTAGCAGTCAGGGATACTGTTCCGGTAACCAACGGTGTAGCTGGGATCGGGGCGAAGGTGATGGTCTGCGGCTGCTTGGGAACACCCGTGCCCTGCAAGTTGATGATCTGCGTGGTGTAGGCTGGCGATGGCGCGTTCAGCGCGTTGTCCGTCACGCTGAGGCTGCCGCTGAAACTGGCGATGGCTGTTGGATCGAAACTGACCGAGAGATTGCACGCCGATCCGGCGGCTAGAGTCGCCGTCGCGGCCGACGAAGTGGTTAGCAGCGGGCATGCGGTGGTAGCCGAGCTGTCCAGCGCGAAGTGCGGCGAGATGCTGGGATTGCTACCCGCCATGGGAATCGGAAATGTCAGCGGACTGTTGCCGATGTTCTGCAGGGTTACGGTCCGCTCCGGGCTCGCGACACCTGTGATATTTTCGCCAAAGTTCAGAGTAGGCGCGTTCGCGTAGTTCAACTGTATTACCTGCAAATGGAAATTATCGGAGTAATAGACGTTGCCACTCCCGTCCACGGCAACGCCCGAGGGGAAGATCGCGCCGATGGCGAGCGTGTTGACCGTGGTGTATCCGCCCGCGGCCAGAATCTCCTTCAGCGCACCGTTGCCGCCATCGGCGACAAAGACGTTTCCGTTCCCGTCCAACACAACGCCCTGGGGATACCAGAAGCCGGTGCCCACCGGGCTGGCCGTGGTATAGCCGCTCGCCGCCGTGATCTCCAAGATCGGACCAAAGACCTCATTATCGGCGACGAAGACGTTTCCGCTCCCGTCCACCGCTAATGCAGAGGGGCCGCTGTCGACGCTGAAGTGGTAGCCCAACGCAAGCTGGGCGTAACTGAAATGGGCGGTTGCCATCTGCGCCCCGGCGTGGACTGGCAACGCCATCAGGAGCAGGACCAGCGTCAACGCCAGCAATGCACCGGGAATGAATGCAGGACGATCATTTCTGCTAAGTAATAACGCGCGCATGTGATTCATACTTAAGCTCCTCGCAGGCAGCATAGGGAAGGACCTTGGTGCCAGGAATGGACTTTGATAGCAAGGTTTCTGTCGCCGCGCCATCACGATGGTGGGCAGGTGGGGAGTCACGAGAGGAATCTCTCGCGGCGTAAAGACCGGCTGCATGAGTAGGGAATGGGAACAGAAGCGAAGTCAGATGTGAGGCGCCGTTGTTGGCTGCACATAGCCCACCCCGCGAAGGGAAGTAGCGAATCGTACGTCGCTACTGCATGGACCCAAGGTGCGAAAGACTTCTGCTTATTCAATTGCGAACAGTTGCAGGGGCATAATAAGAGGAAAGCCCAGGTAGCTATTCGCGCGGCTCCCGGCGATGACGTGTCATCCGCGTGCCAAGCGGCCGGGCACGGGGCCTTCGAAACGTCCCGAAGGGGGACTGGAGCAGGCAAACCTATAGCACCCAGAAGAGATTCGCTGCCGTGACTTGTCTCACGCCGGGATGTGACGACTCGTGCCGGTGAGCGACCGGTCCTCGATCCCACCGAGCAGAGCCAGCCGCCGCCCGAGGTTCCCACCGGATTGGCACGGGGAGCTTATGCCCGGCTTGGCGAAGAGCTCTCAGCGCACCCGCTGCCGGGACCGCGGCATTCGTCGACGAATGGCTAGTATTCGCGAATGATCGGACTGCAGCGCATCTCCACTGAGCCCCAGAGAAGTTTCCAACTCTGGTTCGCGAGTACAAAAGTAACTTGCTAGTAAGACCCATCTCCACTTACCTTGAACGCTGTCTTTCTTGCTCTTAATTCCTGGTCCGTTAGGGCCGACGGAACAGGCGGGGTCCATGCGCTGCTCCAGTTCTCTTCTTTTGTCTTTACGCGTTTGGCTAGTAACGATCACGGGGTTGCTCCTACTCTCCGGCACAGGTTCCGCATACGCGCAGGTATCCTCTGACCCAGACGCACTCAGTCTCGAGGAATTGCTGGGTTCGAAGGTGTACAGCGCTTCCAAGTACGAGCAAAAGGAAGCGGAAGCGCCCTCCTCTATCAGCGTGATTAGCGCGGACGAGATCCGGAAGTTCGGCTACCGAACCTTGAACGAAGCCCTGCGGAGCGTGACGGGATTCTACACAAAGAATAACGGCAGCTACATCACGCTGGGAGTTCGTGGGTTTGCCCCCCCCGGCGACTCCAACAGCCGCATTCTACTGCTGGTAAACGGCCACACGATCAATAACAACATTGACGGTTCGGCTCCGCTCGGGGAGGACTTCCCGATCGACATGGATCTGATCGATCGGATCGAGATTGTACGTGGGCCAAGTTCGTCGCTGTATGGAGCAAACGCCTTTTTTGGGGTCGTGAATGTCATCATCCGCACGGGAAACAACCGGGGCACGGTGATATCCGGGGAGGCGGGCAGCCTCGGCACCTACAAGGGAACAGCGATTTACAGCCTCGACCGGCGTGGCACCCAGGCGCTGTTTTCGGCAACCTACTGGGATACCGCCGCTCCCGGCCATCTGGACACCATCGAAGATCCGAGTGGATCTCATAGCAGCCATGACCAGACGCGTCGCGCGTATGCACTGGTCTCCAGCCACGGCTTCACCTTGCAGGCAGCCGCATCCAGCGTGGAAGCAAAGGTACCAACCTCGGCACAATGGTGCGGAGGTTGCCACCAGACCGATACTCATAGCACCAACTTCCGGGGATACGCCGATTTACAGTATGAGCACCCTGTCTGGAAGGGAACGCAACTGACCGCGCGCGCTTACTATGACACCTATGAGGCGCATGGCAAGTACAACGACTTCCGGCAGTGCAGCGACGCGATGTGCCACGGCCCGCTGGTCAACTATGACAACGCCCACGGTGACTGGGCCGGCGCGGAAGTGAAACTGAGCCGCCGTTTCCTCGACAAGCATCGCGTCACGATCGGCGCCGACTACCGCGACAACTTCCGACAGGCGCAGCAGAGCTACTACTACACGCCCGCGATCGCCACGGCACCTACCACGAATTTTGCCTACGACCGCACTTCGGCCCTCTGGGGCATTTACGGCGAAGGCGACTTTCGTCTTCTTCAAAAACTGATTTTGAACGTCGGCGTTCGCACGGACCTTTACAACTACTCAGTCGGAAGCACGACCAACCCGCGCGCCGCATTGATCTTTACTCCGCGGAAGACTACCACCTTGAAGTTCCTTTACGGCACCGGCTTTCGCGCTCCCAGCTTCTCGGAGATGTACTCCGCCGGCATGGCGAGCCTGCCGCCTCCCAACTTAAAGCCTGAGAACATTCGTACGCTGGAGGGGACCTGGGAGCAGCAACTTGGCAAGCGCGTCTCGGTCAGCGTTGACGGATTCTACAACCACATCGGAAGCTACATCGAAGAACAAACGACCATTGTTCAAGGCCCCGACGGACCCATCGATGGCACCAGTTTTTTCAACTCCAAAGCGACCGCGAGGGGCGCGGAGTTGGAATTGAAAGGCAAGCTTCCATCCGGGGCTGAAGGTCGCCTGAGTTACACATATCAGGACGCACGCAATGATTTAGCTGGCTCTGCATTGCCGGATTCGCCGAAGCATCTCGCAAAGGTGGACGTTTCCTATCCTCTATTCCGTAGTATGCTCACGGCTGCAGCAGAAGCTCAGTATATGAGTAGAAGTTCGACCCAATGGGCCGCGACAAGTTACTCAGCACCGCCTTTGCTGATCAACGCCAACTTTTCGAGCCGTCCATTCTGGGGAGGTTTTTCTCTGTCGGGAGGCGCTTACAATCTGGTCGGGCGATCGATGAGCCCCCCGAGAATCGGGTACTTTGAGCAGATCTACACCGTGCCCCTGACCTCACTGTTGCCTGATGACCGGAGGAGCTTCCGCTTGAAATTGACCTGGGCCTCCAGTGAGCGCCGCGCTAAAGATAGAGACAAAGATAAAGTGATAACGAACAAGCAGTTAGAAGATGCGCATTAATCCGGTGATGCTTATGAGAGTCGGTATCCTAATTTATAGGCAGTCGAACAACGCCACTCCGAGCGGCCTGCGCAGGTTTGCAAGACGACGTGGACTCTTGCGTGTTTGTCAATTTCTGATTGCGGGGCTTAGTGCATTCGCGCTGGTCCTGGCTGCTGGAATCGGTACTGGCGCGCAAGCGCAGTCCCTGGAAGAGCACGACGCGAAGGCTGCTTTCGTTTTCAAACTTGTGAACTTTGTCCAGTGGCCGAGCGACGCCAATCATGAGTTGGTGATCGGGTTCATCGGAGCCGATGCGACAGGCGATGCGCTGCAACGCCTCGCCTCCGGCAAGTCAATCAACGGCAAGGGAATTCTCATTCGCCGCCTTTCGCGCGATGGAGACCTGAAGGCGTGCCAGGTGGTCTTCGTGGGTACCTCTGAAAGCAAGAACGTCCAGTCGGTGCTAGACCGTCTTCGTGGTACCAGCGTGCTGACGGTGGGAGAGTCTGAGGGATTTGGCCAGCATGGGGGAATCGTCAACTTGTTACTCAGCGGAGGCCGTATCCGTTTCGAAGTAAATCCCCATGCGGCGGAACGGGCGCACTTGCAAATCAGTTCCAGGCTGCTCTCACTGGCGACAATTGTCACAGACGGCAATTAGGGGGGCAAATGAAGTTCCGCAACTTGTCTGTAGGCCGTAAGCTGCGAATCCTGATGATGGCGGCGAGCACCGTGGCGCTTCTGTTAGCGTGCGCGGTTCTGCTGAGTTACGACGTCGTCACCTCCAAGCGGGCCACCACCGAGCACCTGTCTACGCTGGTTCAGATCATCGGTGACAACAGCAAGGCTGCGCTGAGTTTTGGGGATCACGCGGCTGCCGCCGAAGTGCTGGCCACTCTGAAGGCAGAGCCTCACATCACTGCCGCCTGTATCTTCGACAAGCAAGGGAAACCCTTCGCTTTTTATAATCACCAGGGTGCAGGCGACTCGCACGTGCCTCCGCTCAGGAATCCGGGAACCTACTTTGAATCGGATCGCCTGATGCAATATCTGCCGATGACACTTGCCGGAGAACAGATCGGCACGGTTTACGTTGAGTCCGACACGGCTGAGATGAAACAACGTTACCGCAGCTATGCCGGCATCGTGGCCGCGGTCATGATGTTTTCATGGATCGCGGTGTTCCTGGTCGTAACCCGGATGCGCCGGACCATCACCGACCCACTGAACGAACTGATCGGGGTGGCAAGGGCAATCAGCGATTCCGGTGACCTGGAACATCAGATTGACGTGGACCGCGAGGACGAACTCGGCGACTTGGCGCGTTCTTTCAATAACATGATCGGGTATCTAAGCGAAATGGCCGCCTTCTCTGAAGGTATTGCAGGCGGCGATCTTTCCAAACATGTAGCGCCTCGCTCGGAGCGCGACATTCTGGGCAATGCCTTCGCCAAGATGAGAGAAGGTCTGGGACTCCTGGTGCGCAGCGTGCGTGACGCAGCCACACTCGTGGCGTCTGGCTCTAATCAAGTGGCAGATGCCTCCGAAGATTCCGCCAAGGTCAGCGTACGTTCGTCTTCGGCCATCGACGAAGTCACAAGCACCATGCACGAGATGAGTATCAACGTGCAGAACATGGTGAAGAGCACGCAGATGCAATCCTCCAGCGTCAGCGAGACCTCGGCCTCCATCGACCAGATGATTGCCAGCATTCAGCGCGTGGCAGACACCGCAAAAGTGCTGCTCGATATTTCCAGCCGCTCGCGGGATGAAGTAGGGAGCGGTATGGGGACCATGAAGAAGACCACCGACGGGCTCAACCGTATCAACGTCTCGATCGGTTCGTCGGCCGTCATTATCACGAGCCTGGGCGAGCGCGTGGCCAACATCGGCAAGATCATCGAGGTCATCGACGATATTGCCGACCAGACCAACCTGCTTGCCTTGAATGCCGCCATTGAGGCCGCCCGCGCCGGAGAGCACGGACTCGGCTTCGCCGTCGTCGCCGATGAAGTCCGCAAGCTGGCGGAAAAGTCCGCAGCGTCCACCAAGGAAATCAGCGAGCTGATTGGCGGCATTCAGAGCGGAGCGCGCAAGGCCGTGGACAACATGGAGAAGAGCAAGTTGATCGTTAACGAGGGGCTCGAACTGGGTAATGACCTGAGCCTCGCGCTGCGCAAGATCTCCAACGTGGTCAGTGAAGTCTTCAAATTCTCCCAAGAGATCGGCGCTGCTACCAACGAGCAGTCGCACGGATCTTCTCAGATTGCCAAGGCCACCACGCGCCTCAACGAAATCACGCATGAGATCACATCCGCGGTAGAAGAACAGGCAGGCGGCGCGCAAGCGGTCGTACGGGCAATGGAGCGGATGCGCGAGATGGTGCAGCAGTCCACCTCCAGTTCCACCGAGCTGGCTGCCTCGGCCGAACTGATGTCGAAAATGGCACGTTCGCTGCTGGAGTCCATGGATCGTTTCGCCCTCGAAGACAATGTCGAAGAGCCGCGGCGGCGGAGCGGATCGAAGTTCGCGCTGGCTGGAACGAATCGCTAAACGCGGGAGAATCGTTTGGCAAAGCTCCAGCGGATCGCCGGGTTCCGCGTCGGCATGGTAAGTGAGATCGTGGGGCCGCCGAAGACCGTGTCATTGCCGCCCACTCCGATGGCACCGATCTTTTGAGGCCCGAGAGCGGTGGACTCCAGTGCAGTCATGCTTTGTATTGTTCGTCGCTCACCTGCTCCATCCAATCGACGGTCTTGCCATTGAGCTTCTCCTGAATGGCGATATGGGCCATCGCGGAGGTTGCGGTCGCACCATGCCAATGCTTTTCCCCCGGTGCGAACCAAATGACGTCGCCCGGCCGTATTTCCTCCACGGGTCCACCCCAAAGCTGCACCCAGCCGCGCCCGTAGGTGACGATTAAGGTCTGGCCGAGGGGATGGGTATGCCAAGCGGTACGGGCACCCGGTTCGAATGTGACATTGGCTCCAACAACACGCGCCGGGTCTGCGGGCTCAAACAGCATCTCAACCCGTACCGCCCCAATAAAATAGTCAGCCGGTCCCTTACCGGGAGGTTGGGAACCACTTCTCTTGATTTCCATCTTGTGACTTCCCTTCGTTATGTTTTCCACTCGTCAAAGCGGGATGCGAGATGGTATTCCGAGTTCGAGACCTTGCCGCTTATAGGCCGGTCATTTTCTCCAGGCGTTCCGGATAACGCGCACCTTCAACCTTGATCTTTGAGGCTGCGCTATCGATGTCGCTTGTTTCGAGTCTGCGTTTTTTGCATTCTTTCTCCTTCGCGAATGGCGGCCAGCTAAGAGGCTGCCTGGGCACGCTGCTGTTCGCGCCAACGTGCGGGCGGGATACCTTCCCAAGTGCGGAAAGCGCGAACGAAAGAGTTTGCGTCCTCATACCCAAGAAGGTACGCAGCTTCATTCAACTCGAGGACGGAGTTATTGAGATACCGGCGGGCAAGCTGGTGGCGAGCTTCTTCCAAAACGCGCTGAAATGTGGAACCTTCGTCTTGCAAGCGGCGCTGCAGCGTACGCGAGCTGATGTGGAGCGCGCGGGCGATTTCCTCGATGTTTGGCCGATGGCCGGTGAGTTTTTGCTGGATCTCTCTGCGCAGAGATTCGAGGAAGCCTTCCTCACGGTGTTGCTGCTTCAGTTCCTCGTCGAGTTGCGGCGCAAGGACGGCCAGAAGCTCAGCGTTGCGGGTAACGAACTCGCGCTGCGCGTCGGAGGCGCGAAATACGATAGCGTTTCGCGGGGCTCCGCACAGAATGGGGCAGCCGAAATGGCGCTCAAGAGTTCTCGAATGCGAGCGAGCTTCCATGAGTTCCAATCGCAGAGGCGAGAGTCGAGTACCGGTGCCGTGGCGCGCGACCGAGAGTAGCCACGCAAAGGCCGTGTCTATCAGCACCGGTGGTTCGACGTTTGTGGCGAGGCACCAGTGGAACTGGATGCTCCACTCCTGGCCGTCCGTCTCCTGCAGGACCTCTTCGGGACAGGTGAGCCGTTTGTAATGGGCCACCTGTTGCATGGCCTCGCCAAGGTTATCCGTTGAGAGAGCGGCGAGCGCACTGGGGCTGAAGTGTTCGATTTTCGCTTCCGTGCCGATCAACAGGCCGATCGCGGGATCAGTGCTGACCTCCCAGATGGCGCGCCAAAAGGCAAACAACTCCTCCGTGGTGACGAGCACGCGCGGTTGATCGAAGAGTGCGTGGGGAAGCCCGGCCCTGCGCAAGACCACAGAGACACGGACTCCCAGTTCTTCCAGCTTCTGACACATGCGGCCAGAGATGCGAAGGTGCTTGTTCATCGGGTTACTCAGACTTGAGAGAAGCCATGTCGATGGAGAAGCGGTACTTCACATCCGACTTGAGCAGTCTCTCGTAAGCTTCGTTGACCTTCTGGATCGGAATCACCTCGACATCGGCAGTGATGTTATGCGCACCGCAGAAATCGAGCATCTCCTGGGTTTCGGCGATACCTCCGATCGGAGATCCGGAAAGGCTGCGGCGGCCCATGATGAGGCCGAATGCAGAAACGGCGAGAGGCTTTTCCGGCGCGCCAACAAGTGTGATATTACCGTCGCGGCGCAACAGATCGATGTATGTGCCGATGTCGTGATTGGCAGCAACGGCGTCGAGGATGAAGTCGAAGCTGCCGGCGTGTTTTCGCACCTCATCCGCATTCTTCGAGATGACGACCTCATCTGCTCCGAGGCGGAGTGCGTCTTCCTTTTTGTTCGGTGAAGTTGTGAAAGCAACGACGTGGGCTCCCATCGCATGAGCCAACTTCACGCCCATGTGACCCAATCCACCGAGACCGACCACGCCGACCTTCTTACCCTTGGTAACGCCCCAGTGGCGCATGGGCGAATAGGTCGTGATTCCTGCGCAGAGCAACGGAGCGGCGCCGGCAAGGCTGAGGTTCGAGGGAACGCGAAGGACAAAGCTCTGGTCGACAACGATGCTGTCGGAGTAGCCGCCGTAGGTGACACCTCCGAGATGCTTGTCGGGAAAGTTGTAAGTGAACGTCGGACTCTTGCAGAACTGCTCGAGGCCCGCCTGGCACTCGGGGCAGGTGCGGTCCGAGTCCACCATGCAGCCGACTGCGGCCAGGTCACCAAGCTTGAATTTGGTTACGGCAGAACCGACTTTCGTGACGCGTCCGACGATCTCGTGACCGGGGACGCACGGGTAGACGGTCGGCATCACGCCGCTCCACTCATTACGAACCTGATGGAGATCGGAGTGACAGATGCCGCAGAAGAGAATTTCGATCTGGACGTCGTATTCGGTTGGATCGCGCCGCACGATCGTGGTGGAAGCTAGCGGCGATGTTGCACTGGCGGCGGAGTAGGCTTTCGCGTTGAACATGTAATTAATTTAGATGCTCGCCGCGTTCGTCGATATGCAAAATGCGCCATAGTGCATGCAAAATGCGCCAGAATGGGTGGCGGCATCGCTTCTGCCGTTTGCCAGTTTCCAATGCCAACTCTGAGCCGTTTCACGCCCTTGATCCGCCGAATGCCAGCCGAAAGGCTTGGACTGCGCAAGGTGCAGTCGGCGGCCACGGCGGCCAACGAGCCAGATAACCGCATGGCTCAAAACAAGGTTGATAAGCGCGAGCGGCGCCACCGGTGTGTCGTCGGCGTGGGGGAAACCGTTCGGCAGGATGTTGGAAATGGTGGGGCGAAGGAAATGGCGGGGATGGGCAGACGACCTTAGAATTTGGCTGCTGGCCGACGTTCTCGCAGGTTGTACCCTGACGGCTTATCCACGTATTCAGGATTGATATTTGAACGGAGCGTACCTAACCTTAATAGCTGTTTAGTCGAGACTGCGTTCGACGAGGGTTCTTCTGCATCGTATTCAATAACAAACTGCAACTCGAGGTGGCTCTGTCGCATCTGGATTAGTGTTCCTAATTGAAGGGCGAGATTCGGCCAGTCAAAATCTGAGTTAGCGCACGTGGAGCCATTTTGAACTCAAAGCGCCTTTCATCACTCAGTTCCGATCCCGCTGTCCAGACCGCCGGCATGTCCGACTCAGGCGGTGGAGATCGCAGCCTATCGGGAGTCTTGCAATTGTCCCATGGACGTTACGGCCTTCAAGTCACTCCGATCCACGTCCTTCTGGTTGAGGATGATGACCAGATTGCAGACTCTATTCGAGCGGGCTTGGAATTAGAAGGATTCACTGTCCAGCGAACCCGCATGGCGGAAGAAGGGCTGGGACTTCTTCGGAGTAACCCTGTCGACGTCCTTCTGCTGGATATCATGTTGCCGGGCAAGAGTGGCCTGCACCTGTTGCTGGAGATGCGTGCAAACAGGGTCGATACGCCGGTGCTGATCCTGACAGCCAGGGATACGGTTGGCGACCGCGTTCTTGGACTTGAGTCAGGCGCCGATGATTACCTTGTAAAGCCGTTTGCATTTGGGGAGTTGCTGGCCCGGATTCGAGCTTTGGTGAGACGCATCAGGCCTAGCCAGACAGATGCGCTCCGGTGCGGCGACCTCGAAATCGATGTCGATGCCCACACCGTAACGCGAGCCGGAGGCACGCTTACGCTCACTCGACTTGAATTCGAGGTTCTTAAGTATCTGTGCGCCCGGCAAGGACACATTGTGACCCGCGAGATGTTGGCGCGTGACATTTGGCAAGACAGGAACTATAGCGCGCTCGATAACATCATTGACGTACACATGGTTCGCCTACGCCGCAAAGTCGATGACGTTTCCACCAGCAAGCTGCTGCACACGGTTCGCGGAGTTGGCTTCATTCTTCGGGAACAAGTCTCCTAAGCCTTCCTAGCGTGTGGAATCCCTAGACTTTCGTGCCGGCTACTGAAAGAAAAGCGGCCCCGTCGTTCGCGGACTCATTCGCGTGACATGGGATATGCATCGTAAAGCGAGCCCCGCCCAATGCGCTCCGGCTGACAGACACTTCCCCATGATGACCTTCGATGATGCACTTAACGATTGCAAGACCAAGTCCCGTCCCCGGCTGATCCGAAGATAGGCGCGAAAAGCGCTCGAACACTCTCGCCTGATTTATTTCCGGGATACCGGGGCCACGATCATCGACGTGAATTTCGATGGCCATCGAAGGCAAGAGCTGAGCTTCCACTTCAATACGGCCGCCCTCCGGCGTAAATTTGATGGCGTTATGGATGACGTTGATAAAGGCCTGACGAAGCAGCGTTTCGTCAGCGCGAATGACGCCCTGGGCGCAGACATTTAGGATCAGCGATTGTGACTTCTCCTGCGCCAGGACACTGAGCAGTTCCACGCTCTGCCGCAGGAGTTCATTCACGTTGCACTCAGCCAGATTGAGGTTGATATGATTGGCGTCCATGCGTGAAATCATCAGAAGGTCATCGAGAAGCCTCTTGAGTCTATGGGCTTCTCCGAGCATGCCGCCAATGACTTCTTCGTCGCCCGGCTTACTCCTGGAAACTTGCAGCGCAATCTCACCCTTGATTAACAAGGCAGTCAGGGGGGTGCGCAGTTCGTGAGAAACATCAGACGTAAAGCGCTGCAACTGATCCATGTCAGTCTGGATTCTTTCAAGCAGAGCATTGATGACTGCGGCTAGACGGCCAAGTTCATTGGTCGGATCAATGAACGGAAGCCTCTCGTTGAGCCGCCTGGGCGTGATGCGGTCCGCCATTCGGATCATTCTATGAAGTGGCTCCAGTGCCCTGGATGCGACGCGTGAACCAGCGAGTCCGGCGAGAAGCAAGGCGAACGGAAAGGCAGCACAGAGCACGGCAATAAACTCTTCCAGGTGACTGACCAGCGAACCAATCTCGTAAGCCTGCCTGATCAGCAGAGTAGTATCTCCGATGTTGTGTTCGTGGCTAATCAACAGGACGCGCGTTCCGTCCGCCATCCGGAAGGAACGAGGGGAATAGTCCGCACCTTCGCCCGGAAAGGCGGGACCCCCTAGAGAACGGTTTCCGAGCCGCTCATTGCGATACAGCACCTTGCCGGAGTTGTACTCCCGTATCTCAACCAGTCTTTCCTGCAGCAAATGAGTCGAGGAGTGGTTGTGATAAGTCTCATTCAGGACGAGTTTTCCCTCGCTATTGAAGGACAACAGTCCCTCGGCCGTTTCCACGTTTTGAATTGCGTAGCGATAAAGCTGGCGCGTCTGGCTCCACCAAAAAAGACAGGATGCCAATCCAACGTAGATTACGAGAACCACGGCCACCAGCATGGCGTGGGACATCGCTACGCGCGATTGGATGGTTCGAGTTTTTCGCATCCGTGCCTCGTTCGCAGACAAGTTGAATGATGGATTTCGCGTTTGATGCAGCGTTACGGTTTCCCTGTGGAACTCATGCCGAGTTCAAAGGTTTAGAATCTCCGAAACCGCTCCGACGCTTATTCCTGAATGCAGAGTACCAATAAAGATGCATCGAACGGAATCTGAGTCGCAATGTTCCAGTCGAAAGATGGGAAGGGAATATTGCAGAGGGGAAGGATCAAGAGTTTCCGACAAAACTCCAATCGTCCGAAGGTGGTCCTAATTACCATGCGATGCTGCTTGCGGGAAACCCGCAAGCAACATCGCATCTGTCTGTACAGGACTAGTTAGCAGTTCCGCTCAAGGGTGAGGTTTGCGTACCTCCTGCACGGTAGCGGAAATCGTCGCGGCGTTGGGCCAATGACATTCCCTTCCGTATCGTATCCGGGTAGGACATGGGCCTGGGCGCCGGTCGAACATTCACTGTAACCTATTTGCTATTCGATGCGGGGGCACTCACGATTGGTTTCGAAAAAAGCGATTCCGCGAACTCAGGGTTCACCACAACTTTGCTGAGGATGATTTTTTCCGGCTGGGCCGGAACGTCCTTGATCCCCGGCACTTTTTCGGTCGGCGCAAGAACCTTCGTCTCCAAAACATAGGGAACCTGGAGGCCGCTTACCTGCCGATAATCGCTGAAGTAGACTTCCACCGGGTGATAGACGCCATCCAGACGTCTCGGTTGCCCTTCCATTTTCGCTTCCAGAAAGGTCTGGGCATCAATCCACACATGCAGCGTCTGCCCGCTCTTCATGGTCAGCTTGAGCTTATAGGTATCGCGGTCTTCCACCTTTTCGGCGCCGACCAGCTCGACCTTGGTTCCCTTGGCCGCGTAATCGACCAGGGGACCATCAAGGTCTGACTGCAGCGCTGCCATCGTCTGCTCTTCCGGGGAATACGGCTCGACAACACGCCGATTGAGATATGGTCTCAGCTTCCAGCCATGGCTGCCGTCAAACACCTGTACCGCCGTCTGGCCGCCGAACTGCAGTTCGATCCGCGTTTTGCCGGGGCGCTTCAGGTCCATCACAAACGGCAGTTGAACCTCTTCGGCCGGCCGCGAGGGAAGCGTCGTCAACGCCTGCTGACCGTGCTTTCCGCCGGACAGGGAAGCGGGCAGTGCACCCCGCTGATTTCCCCCAACTCCCATCATTCCTTCCCAGGACATGGTATGAACGCGCCGCCACGCTTCCAGCCCTCCGCGGGCGCTGACGTTTTTGTCCACAACTTCAGCAGCGGTCAGCTTGGCTTGAGATGCAGGAACGTTCGCGGCCACGGCAAGGGAAACGCCAAACGCCATGGAGAGGCAGATTGCCAGTGATTTTCGCAACATGGTATGTGTCCTCGAGTCAGATTTTGAAATCACGTCGAACAAAACTACAAAGCCCAAACGGCTATTCACTTACGCGGCGTCATGCTCCACGCTATTACGCCGTCAGCTACGACGGCGCAGGCAACACTACTCCACCACCAGTCCCTCAGCCTTGAATTGCCCAATCACCACGTTCACGCGATCTCCGCGCTTCACCGACCGGCTTGGGTTGGAGAATGCCATCCAGTAAGACTTGCCCGCCTCAGGAGTGCTGCTCTGCCGCAGTTGCCCGACCTTTTCGAGCGTCGGAATCACCAACCTCAGCCCGGACTGCGGGGCGATCAGGAAAGCATCGATCGTCTTGTCGTTGAGCGACTTGGCTTTGTCCGCGTCCAACACATGGTAGGTAAAGCGAATCAACTCCCCCGACTCCACGGCTTTGACGCTGAGCGAGTCAATGCCCCAAACGACTCCGTAGTACGCGCTGGCCCGCCTCGGTAACCGGTTGGGCTGATAGCGGGTTGGAGAGCCGG
>Ga0302320_10016819_pt1 | contig 14899 bp, 10 predicted proteins | sample Bog_T0_3_FD_202130 | JGI IMG/M metagenome (GOLD analysis project Ga0302320, IMG submission 202130) | Peat permafrost microbial communities from Stordalen Mire near Abisko, Sweden - Bog_T0_3 | ecosystem: Environmental > Terrestrial > Soil > Wetlands > Peat | place: Sweden: Abisko, Stordalen Mire... | reverse complement strand
GCCAATGGCTACTTTTTCGCGGCGATCAATCGCGTTGGCACTGAACCGCCTTGGAACATTGGTGAGTTTTATGGATCAAGCTACTTCGCCAACCCACGCGGGCAGATTTTTGCTCAAGCCGCGCGCGACAAGGACGAAGTGCTGACGGCCGATCTGAACCTGGATGAGATTGCCGAGGTGCGGCGGACATGGCAGTTCTATCGCGATCGCCGGCCCGATCTTTACGGACCGCTTGTTGCCTCCTAGAGCACGATTGGCAATTCAGAGCCTTTGTATGGGCCGTTCCGCAAGATGCAGCCAACTTGAGTTTTTCTCGCGAGGCGTGAATGAGCACTGCGACACTACCCGACGATCCGCAACTGCGCCAGCGCTTCAGCGAGTTGAAGCCGCCGCTCGCACCGCAGGCGGCCGTCATCGAGGCAAACCGCTGCCTGAATTGCTTTGACGCTCCATGCACTGTGGCTTGTCCGACGCACATCGATGTCCCAGGATTTATCAAACGCATTGCCTCCGGTAATCTGCGCGGGTCAGCCCTGCGTATTCTTGACGCCAACATTCTGGGTGGAAGCTGTTCGCGGGCATGCCCGGTCGAAGTGCTTTGCGAGGGGGCGTGCGTGATGCATCGCCATCATCGCGAACCAATCCAGATTGCGCTTCTTCAACGGCACGCAATGGATCTCTTTCATGACTCGGGCGAGGCACTTTTGACGGAGGAGCCTTTACCACGCAAGTTGCGGGTGGCTTGCGTTGGTGGAGGCCCGGCATCGCTTGCCTGTGCCGCGGAGCTTCGGCGGCAGGGTGCATCCGTCACCATCATCGAGCGGCGGGCGCTGCCTGGAGGCTTGAACACGTATGGGGTGGCAGAATACAAGCTGCGTGCGACAGACAGCCTGCGCGAAGTGGAGATGATCCGTCGCATGGGGGTTGAGTTTCGCTTTGAAGCGAGCATTGAATCCGGCGCCGATCTGGACTCACTTGAAGCTGAATTCGACTTCATCTTTCTGGGTGTTGGGCTCGGAGCAATGCAGCGTCTCGGCATACCCGGGGAGGATGCAGAGGGCGTGATGAATGCGCTTGAACTTATCTCCGCTTACAAGACCGGTCACATCCGTGAGATTACGGGCACCGTCGTTGTGGTGGGTGCGGGAAACACGGCCATCGATGCGGCCAATGCGGCGCGCAGGCTCGGCGCTGAGACGGTCTACTTGCTCTATCGCCGTGGAGAAGGGGATATCTCCGCCTTCGATTTTGAATATGAACATGCCAAGCAGGAAGGTGTGCAATTTCTCTGGCGCCGGCAGCCGCTCGCTATTCAACCCGGGAAGCACGGTCGGCTGCTGCTCGATACGGTGCTGGTTCAGCAGGTGGACAAAACACTGCTTCCAATTCTTAATTCGCAATACAGTATCGAGTGTGATCTCGTTGTTCCCGCAATCGGCCAGTCACCGCTCTCTCAGCTTATGCAGGAGTTGCGCCATATTGAAGTGCGGCATGGGCGGATTGTTGCTGATCGCGCTACGGGGCAGACCGGAAATCCCCGCTACTTTGCAGGTGGCGACTGCGTTAACGGTGGTCGCGAAGTCGTAGATGCCGTTGCCGACGGAAAGCGCGCCGCTCTCTCCATGTTGAAGCTGACGGAGGTCGCCGATGCCTGATCTTCGCGTTCGTGGTTTTGCGGGCGGCATCAGTTCGCCTAATCCATTCTGGCTTGCCTCTGCGCCTCCCACTAATTGCGGCGAGCAGATTACGCGCGCGTTCGATGCGGGGTGGGGAGGGGCGGTGTGGAAGACGATTGGCGAGCCGGTGACCAATGTGAGCTCACGTTATTCAGCGACCGATTGGAACGGCCAACGGATTATGGGCTTCAATAACATCGAACTTATCAGCGATCGCAGTGTGGAAACCAATCTTAGCGAGATGGCCGAGGTAAAGAAGCGCTATCCGAATCATGCGGTGATTGCCTCGCTGATGGTTGAATCTACCCGTGAGGCATGGCATGAGATTGTTGCGCGTACTGAAGACGCGGGCGCGGACGGACTTGAGCTCAACTTCGGCTGTCCGCATGGCATGAGCGAGCGTGGAATGGGTTCCGCTGTCGGGCAAGTGCCCGAGTATACCGAGTTGATTACTTCGTGGGTCAAGGAAAAAGCGCGCACGCCGGTGCTGGTTAAACTCACGCCTAACATTTCCGACATTCGCACTGTTGCGCGGGCTGCCAAGCGGGGCGGGGCTGATGGCTTGTCCGCGATCAATACCATTAACTCAATAACCGGCATCGACCTCGACACGCTCATTCCGCGCCCCAATGTGGACGGTAAGAGCTCCCACGGCGGGTACTGCGGGCCAGCAGTAAAGCCCATCGCGCTTAACATGGTGCAACAGGTGATGTCGGATCCCGATGCTGCATTGCCGCTCTCCGGTATAGGCGGCATTGGCGACTGGCGTGATGCTGCTGAATTTATTCTTCTCGGTTGCGGGACTGTGCAGGTTTGCACGGCAGCCATGCATTATGGATATCGCATTGTTGAAGACATGGCCGAGGGGTTGGACAACTGGATGCGATCCAAGGGATTCAACACAATTGAAGATTTCCGTAGTCTGTCATTGCCGAAAGTTACGGAATGGAAGCACCTGAATCTCAACTTCAAAATCGTTGCGCATATTGACGAGCAGAAGTGTATTGGCTGCGATCTATGCCACATTGCCTGCTGGGATGGGGCGCACCAATGCATACATCTCGACCGTGTTTCAGGCCCTATCGATGGGCACGTTGAGTTGCATCCGATCCCCGCTGAGCAGGAGGCGCGGAGCCGTGCGGCTATCGCCTCTACTCCAGTTACGCGCAGGGAGCGGGAAGCCCTTGCGGATGGGCACGGACCTTATTCGACGCCACTGGCGCGGATTCCACGCGTGGATGAAACAGAGTGTGTTGGCTGCAATCTTTGTTCGCTGGTTTGCCCGGTGGACGAGTGCATCACCATGGTGCGTGTGGATAACGGATTACCGCCTGAAACATGGGAAGAGCGCACGCGTGGCGCTAACTGTGCGACGCCATCACAGTAACTTCGAGATACTGCTGGATTCGTTTGTCGAAACCTGGAAGACCGCAAAAGGAAAATAGGCTATGCCATCCGTCCTCATACAAAACGGCACCATCGTCAACGCGGACTCGACCACGCAGGCCGACTTGCTGATTGATGGTGCGGTGATCAAGGAAATTCGTGCGGGGATTCCGGCTGCCGCAGCAGATACAATTGTCGACGCATCCGGCTTGCTGTTGCTGCCCGGAGGCATTGATGCGCACACTCATCTCGACATGCCCTTTGGAGGCAGCAATTCCGCGGACGACTTCCTGACAGGGACACGTGCTGCGGCCATTGGCGGGACTACGACGATTGTCGATTTCGCCATACAAGCGCGTGGAACAAAGATGCGGACCGCGCTGGATACCTGGTGGAAGAAGGCGGAAGGCAAGGCTTGCATCGACTATGGCCTTCACATGATTGTTACGGACCTGGGGGACGCGGGCCTTGAAGATATGGATGACCTTGTGCGCGAGGGAGTGGCCAGCTTCAAGCTCTTTATGGCCTACCCCAACGTGTTGATGGTGGACGATGCGACCATCTTCAAGGCGCTGCGCCAGACCGCAAAGAACGGCGCGCTTATCTGCATGCATGCTGAGAACGGCTCCGTGATTGATGTTATTGTGCAGCAGGCTCTCGCCGAGGGAAAGACTGCGCCTATCTATCACGCGCTTACTCGCCCTACGCGAGCTGAGGCGGAGGCTGTGCACCGCTCGATCGCGATGGCGGAAATGGCAGGCGTGCCGGTGTACATTGTGCATCTCTCCAGTGAGGATGCGCTCAACCAGGTTCGCGAGGCTCGTGACCGCGGACTTCCGGCATTTGCTGAGACGTGTCCGCAGTATCTTCTTCTCTCGATTGAAGACGTGCAGGATAAAGGTTGGGAGGGCGCGAAGTATGTGTTTACGCCGCCACTCCGCGAGAAGAAGAATCAACCGAAACTGTGGGAAGGCTTGCGTAAAGACAACCTGCAGGTAGTCTCCACGGACCATTGTCCATTTTGTTTTGAGGATCAAAAGGCGCTGGGCAAGGACGACTTTACGAAAATCCCTAACGGTGGGCCCGGCATTGAAAACCGCTTGCAGTTGTTGCATCATCACGGCGTGGGACTGGGTAACCTGACACTCAATCGCTTCGTGGAACTCGTCTCCACTGCACCTGCGCGCATCTTTGGCATGTATCCGAAAAAGGGCGTGCTTGCTGTGGGCAGCGACGCCGATGTTGTTCTTTGGGACCCGGTTGCTGCGCACACCATCAGCGCAGCAACCCACCACATGCGTGTGGACTACTCGATGTTTGAAGGGTTTCATGTTCGAGGAAACGCCCGCGATGTCTACTCGCGCGGAGAACTCATTGTCTCGCAAGGCAAGTTCATTGGAACGGCCGGCCGGGGACAGTATCTTCGTCGCGAAGCACGCGGCGGGGCATGGAAATAGATAGAATACAAAACATTCAAGTTACGTAGAGGAGGATCTTTGAGCACCATCGACCCATCCCTATCTAATCGGGACCTGGCTCCTACCACGCCCGCTCAGCGCACCTGGACGACTTACAACTACATCGCCCTGTGGTTTTCCATGTCGATGGAAATCACAACCTACAAGCTCGCCTCTTCTCTCATCGCAAAGGGGATGGATTGGAAGCAGGCGCTTGCAACTGTACTGCTCGGCAATCTTATCGTTCTCATTCCCATGCTGCTCAACGCGCATGCAGGCACCAAATACGGCATACCGTTTCCCGTCTTCATTCGCGCGCCCTTTGGTGTGCGCGGCGCCAACGTGCCTGCTGTGATGCGGGCCATTGTGGCCTGCGGTTGGTTCGGCATTCAATCGTGGATCGGTGGCACTGCCATTCATTCGATGATGGTGGTGATCTGGCCTTCCGTTGCGGGAATCAGTTGGTTGCTTTGGGCTTGCTTTCTTGGCTTCTGGCTGCTCAACATGATCATCGTCTGGCGCGGCGTCGAGTCGATTCGACACCTGCAGGCGTACGGAGCGCCGTTCATGTTCGTGATGGCGATCTTGCTCATCGTCTGGGTACGCATGAGGGCGGGAAGTTTCGGTTCCATGCTTTCCACGCCCAGCCAATTCCATTCCACACACGCATTTCTCGATGTCTTTTTCCCATCCCTCACAGCCATGGTGGGCTACTGGGCTACGCTCGCGCTGAACATTCCTGATTTCACTCGTTTTTCAAAATCCCAATCGGCGCAAGCCTGGGGACAGGCATTTGGGCTTCCTGTCGCCATGACCTTGTATACGTTTGTGGGGATCGCAGTTACTTCCGCCTCGGCTGTTCTCTTTGGCCACCCAATTTGGGATCCGATCGAACTTCTAGGTGCGTTCCATCAGCCTGTCGTCGCTTTTGTGGCGCTGATCGCTATCCTGGTGTCCACGCTCAGCGTCAACATCGGCGCCAACGTGGTTGCACCGTCGAATGACTTTTCCAACCTATATCCGCGACTTATCAGCTTTCGCACCGGAGGCATGATCACAGGTTTCCTCGGCCTGGCTATGTGCCCATGGAAGCTGCTTGCTACGCCCGATAGTTATATTTTCGGCTGGCTGGTGGGTTACTCAGGCTTGATGGGGCCCATTGCCGGCATCATGGTCTGCGATTACTTCCTCATTCGCCATACCTATTTGGATGTGAACTCGCTTTATCATCGAGAAGGCACGTATCACTACACCAAAGGGATTAACCCGCGCGCGGTCGTCGCGCTTGTTCTCGGCGTTGGAATCGCCTTGATCGGCCTTGCCGTAAAGCCGCTTCATTTTCTTTACGATTACGCGTGGTTTGTCGGATTCTTCATGGCGGGCATCGTCTATGTTCTGCTGATGAAGATCCCCGCCACTTCCCCACGACTGTCTCTCGCTGTCGAACAAACAGCTTCGAATTAGCTTAAGAAACGTTGGCGGAAGTTACCTTCGCCTTCCCGTGCTGTTTCACACGCAGGTTGTCGACGGCGTACTCGATGAAACGCGTTTCGAAGTGGACGCCCTGGCCCATGAATCGGCAGGTTGCTATCACCTGGTCGATGATGAACCTGACCTGGTAGTTAGCCAGCTCCATTTCTTTTTCACGTGTGATTTTGTCCACGATGAAGTCGAATGCCGTTTCGTCAAACGGCAGATTTTGCCGTTCGCATTCATTCTTAAAGATGGTCCGGAACACCTCTAACTTGGGACCGGCGACTTCGATCTTGTATGGGAGGCGGCGCAGGAAGGCGGGGTCCATCAGGTCTTCAGGTTCCAGGTTCGTGGAGAAGATGATGAGCTCTTCGAAGGGAATCGTGAAGCTCTTGCCTGTATGCAGTTTCAGGTAGTCGAAGCGGCTCTCAAGGGGCACGATCCAGCGATTGAGCAGGTTCTTCGGAGACACCAGCTGGCGTCCAAAGTCGTCGATAACGAAGCAGCCTCCCAATGCCTTTACGTGAAGGGGCGCTTCGTAGAAATTCGCGTGTTCGTCAAAACGCAGATCGAGCATCTCGAGCGTCAATTCGCCGCCGGTAATGATGAAGGGCCGTTTACATGGGACCCAACGCGCGTCGTATTCGCCGGTTCGGATGAACGACGACATGGCATCGTCGTTTGACGGGGCGGTACTCAACTCCGTATGGACGCTCGGGTCGAATACCCGCATGATCTGCCCTTCCACGGTGACCGCGTAGGGAATGTAGATGACGTCTGTAAAGGCGCTTGCAATGCTCATGGCAACGGAGGTTTTTCCGTTTCCCGGAGGCCCGTAGAGCAGGATGGCCCTGCCTGAGTTCAAAGCCGGCCCGACGTTCTCGATCATGCTATCTTCAACCGTCAAATAGCCAAGGCTACTGCGTATGCGATCGAAGGTGATGGTTTCATTTGTGACCTTCTGCATGTTGACCTGATCGGCAAATTCTTCAATCGTGACGGGCGCCGGCCCGGTATAACGCAGCTGCTTCAGAGCATTCTCTGCCCAACGCTGGCCAGCTTCAGTGAATGTAAATTTTGCATCGAGAAGGCTGTCCGAGTCGCGCGACCCCATGGTCTGAAAGAGTTTGCGATCAACGGCCATCTGCACCAGGTCAGTGACGATGTTATAGGGAAGTTTGATGGTGTCGATGAACTCGCGAACGGTTTCGAGGTGCTCCACGTAAACCATGCGGACCAAAAGGCTGAGCAGATCGATGGGGTCGATCTTGGTTGCGGCAATGTCATGCGGCTCAGCCGGCATCCGGTGAATAAACGATTCCAGCCTTTGTTGGGTGATAGCGCCGCTGGCCACCAGGAGGCTGCCTAGTCTTCCACCCCTTTCGGACTGAATCGCAAGCGCGTTCGCCAGATCATCCGGTGTGACCATCTTTGCCTGGATCAACAGATCGCCCAATCGCATTCGCTTTTTGATGATGCCCTCCCGGTGACCGTAAATTGAGGGAGCGCGCGCACACTAGCGCACGCTTGCAGAAAATTCCTCTGATCCCGAATGCTCAAAGAGTATCAAGTTCTTCCCTGTGATAGTCAACCTTGTGCAAAGTTTGGCGGGCTGCGGAACCTGGACAGGCAAAAGCATGCGATTCTTCGATAGGCCTGATCTGGCCGGCCTTTCCTTCAACTACAAGGAACAACTTCTCGTCATCCGGCTCAGGAAAGAGAAGTGCACGAATTCACATGTATCGAATAAAGAATAATCAGCGGCCGCTTCCACATTCCTCTCCTTCGGAGCAGTTTGGACGCTTTCGCGCAAGACGATGAGAGGCGCGGATTCCAGAAAAACGCAAAGATAATCAGAAAAAGTGTCCGAAATTGAGCAGAAGATATTGCTTGTAGTCGCTAAAACTTTTACATTACCATTCGGCATTACCAAAAATAGTTACCAAGAGCCAAGCACTGAACTGTGATTTTTCATCAGTGGAGGTCGCTTGAGCGACGCAGACCCGACCAAGACGAATCGTCCCCTTGACTCATCTTGATCTTACGGCAGTTCGATGTACGAACCAATTTGCAGTTCGAGTCTACCCTGTGCATCGAAGGTCTTGGGAACCCATGTTTTTGGAGCCCTGGCATCGCGCTGCACCGTTCCCTTCGGCATTCCAGGCACCCCCCGCAAAGGAGCTAATGTGACTGAAACAACTACTGAGTCTGGTCTCTCTGAAAATGGCATCGCCGCTCTCGCTTACATCACCTTCGTACCGGCGATCTTTTTTCTGATCCTCCCGCGCTACAACAAGAGTTCTTACGTCCGCTTTCACTGCTGGCAGTCGATTCTGCTCGACATTGCCGCATTTCTGGTCAGTGTGATTTTGACGCTTTTTGCGGTGCCCGCTTTGAAAGGTGGAGCATACTTCATCTTGGGCTTTACCCGGGTGATGTGGGGCGTCTGGTTTGGGCTTTGGATATCAACCTCGCTCTCTGCTTTGAACGGAAAGCGATTCCATATCCCGATCCTGGGACAGCTAGCCGAGACTCAGGTCAAGTAAGCGGGCAGCCGTCACCGCATTGCTTTCTCATCGACGTCCGCGGTGCTCGGACGAGCATTGGAGGGGTTCTTGGAACCGGAGCTTTGCTTGCTGAGCTCACGGCTGGGCCATTCATAAAATGGCCTCAAACAGCGCGCGCGTTCACTTTTCATCCAGGCAAATGTTCCCTTGTTGCGCCAACCCTAGTTTCATCAGAGGATTAGTTCACGTCCGAGGGAGGGATTCTACTTCTGGGTCCGTGTATTTTCCAGGCAGATCAACCGCCGCTCCCAACTCGCCGAACTTCGCAATGCCCTTCGATTCGCCTTCTGCCGCCATTTCCGTGCGGGGAAACAATTGTTTCGCATCGGCGAGCATTCCATCGAGGAATTCGTCGTCATGGCTCGGATCGTGATGGAATAGCATCAGGCGGCCGACACCTGCGTTTTCGGCTGCCTCCGCAGCATGGGCAAAGCTCGAATGCCCCCAACCCGCTTTTCGGGAATATTCTTCAGGCGTGTACTGAGCATCCATAACCAGAAGGTCAGCATTTTTAGCTGCTCGAATAATGCCCGCATCGATTTCCGGATTACCGTGTTCGTGGTCTGATGCATGCACCATGACCTGCCCATCCGCTTTTGCGCGGAACCCCACGGCGCCTTGCGGATGGTTCAAATGGAAGGCCTCCACTGAAACTGGCCCGGCCTGAAATGGCTTCCCGCACTCGATTTGACGAAAATCGACACTGGAGCCGATCTCCGCGAAGGGAACCGGGAAGAACGGCTCTGTCATCAGGACGCCAAGCAGCCTCCTGACCTGATCTGGGGGGCGGTTTGCATAAAAGATGATTTCCATGCCTGATTGGAAAAGCGGACCAAACGACGGCAGGCCCTGAATGTGATCCCAATGAAAGTGGGTAAGGAGAATATGGATGCGTGACACAGGCCGGAGCATCAGCTCTGCGCCTGGCACACGAATGCCGCTGCCGCAGTCGATGAGGACCGCCTCGTCTTGGCCCGGGGCCCCAATTTCCAGACAGGTTGTATTACCGCCGTAGCGCAGCCTGTCCGGCTCAGGTGTCGGGATGGATCCGCGTACTCCCCAGAACCTTAGATTCATTGCGAAGGTCTCATTCGATCCGGAGCTAGTGATTCACTTTCCCGCCAGCCGTTCTGCCCGGCAAAAATCGTCCTTTCCAGGGGGCCGCACGCGCGAAAGCGGAAAGTCGACCTGGATTTAGACATTCAAAAGGTGAGAACCGGAGCATAAAGCATTTTGCGTTAGGTCGACAAGAGATTTGACAATCCGTCAAAAATGTTCCGGTTTCCATGGACCTCAAAAAATCTCTTTTCCCCATTTCCTGCTCGATGGCAGTATGATGGTGCGGTACTCCCCCCGGAATGAAAGATTGGAATGCACCACAGATTGCCTGAAAAGATCTCAGGCTCGATTTCCCGGTGCTAAAAAGAGGTCTTATGCGGAGGCAACTACTTTGTTTTGTCGCGCTGCTTGGAACTGCGTCGCCGTCGATACCGGCGTCTCCGGACGTTGCGGCCGTGAGCCTCATCTCCATCGTGCTTGAGAAGAAGACGGGGGACGCGGTGCAGACGGTTGATCCGACCCATGTTTTCGCGGAGGGGGATGTTGTGCGCTTTCGGTTGACCCCTGCGGTGGATGGCTATCTCTACGTGATGGACCTGAATACGACAGGGAAGTACGAGTCGTTGTTTCCGCGCCCGGAGACGGGAAACGACAACCGCATTGAACATGGCAAGAAATACCTGATGCCTGCGACGGAAAATGGCTGGTTCGAAGTCACGGGCCCTCCGGGGTATGAAAAGCTCTATTTTTTGCTCAGTCCGGCAGCCTTGAGCACGGGTCAGATACAGAACCGTACCAACTCGGCGCTTCCTCAGGGCACCGCGCCCTCGAGCATGCACCCGCGGTGCAACGATGAAATATTCAAGGCGCGAGGCGATTGCATGGACCCCACTGCCGGGCCCAAGGCCGTTGCGCCAGGAGAAGCCCTTCCGCGCGATTTGACGGAGATGGCAAATGGGGCATCGAGAGATCTGAAGTTTACGAATGATTCGTCGGGCAGCACGGTAAGCAGCGGAGCGCCGCTTTCGGGACCTGTGGTTTACGAGTTTCTGCTCGCGCATAAGTAGCAACCGTCACAAAAGTTTGGCATTCTCCACAATTGGACGTCAGCAGGTACAAATGGCTTTTCCTGGGGCTTGATTTATGACGCGTAGTACCATTTCACTTCTGGCAGCTTTCGCGATATTTGCCGGTCCCGCGTTGCGGGCACAGGTTCCTGCGCCTCAGAGTCCGTCTCCGAGCGCGCCGCAGCAGCCCGTGGCGCCAGACCAGAATCGCGACCTTACATTCAAGAAGGAAGGTCCCGCTTCGGCCGGCACGACCACAGTGCAGATTCCACGCAGCTATGCGTTGGTCGTTGGGATTTCAAAGTACAAGAATCTTCCGCAAGAATCGCAGCTGCAATATCCAGATCACGATGCCGAATCGGTTTATACCGTGCTCATCAGCCCGGAGGGCGGCCAGTTTCCCGCTGAGAACGTGCACAAGCTAATCGATGGCCAGGCAACGCTGGAAAATATCCGCCACGAGCTTGAGACGTGGCTGCCTTCTGTGACTCATCCAGAAGACCGTGTTGTGATTTATTTTGCTGGCCATGGCTTTGTTTCCAACGGAACCGCGTATGTCGCACCGTACGATATCGATCTAAAGAACATCGCGGGATCGGCTTATCCCATGGAAGCGCTGGGCAGGGACATCGGTTCGAGGATTAATGGCAAGTGGAAAGTGCTGATCACTGACTCATGCCACTCTGGCGCAATCACACCGGAGGCTGATCGTTCGACCGTAAACCGCACGTTGCTTGATCTGGATAAATCACTCTTTTCCATTACGGCCAGCCGTGATCGCGAGCAGAGCTTTGAGAGCGACAAGTGGGGTGGCGGCCACGGCATCTTTACCTATTACGTGGTGAAGGGGCTGGAAGGTGAGGCCGACACCAATGGCGACGGCATTGTGAGCGCGGATGAGCTGGCGGAATACGTTCATACCAATGTGCGCGACGCGACCAATGCGGCGCAGAATCCGACTTCGGAGCGCGGCAGTTTCGATCCGAACATGCTGCTTGCTTACAATCCCACGCACGTTACAGCGGCCAATCTGCCGCCGCCGAAGTATGGAACGTTGGTGATCGAAACCAATATGGACGGTGTAGAGGTTTTCGTGGATGGGCAAAGCGCTGGGGTGGTGAATAAGGCTGCGGCGCTGCGATTGCCTGGTCTCACGCCTGGCTCCCACACCGTTCAAGGTGTCCATATGGGTTACGAGCCGGATGGCCCCAGGCAGGAAGAAATCTACCCGGGACAGGAAACGACGGTCACTCTGCGCATTCTGATTGCGCGCAACCGCAGCCATGCAGCCGTTGAGCATTTCAATCTGGGCCTCGAATACTACAACAAGGGATACGAGGCCAATTATCACAAAGCCGCGGTTGAGTTTGAAGAGGCGCTCAAGATTGACCCGAAATACAGCCAGGCGGCACTTTTTGCCGGACGCGCCTACAACGCGGTGTACGAAGACCGCGCCGCCCTGGAGCTTTTCAAGGAAGCGATCTCGATTGACCCCGACTACCTGGAGGCTCGGTCCAGTTACGCAGGGGCTCTGCTGGATGCGGGTGATATGGATGAGGCGATTCGCCAGTTGAATGTTGTAACCCAGCGCGACCCAAAGAGCGGCATGGCGTTTTACTTGCTTTCGCAGGCGTTTGCGCGCAAAGGCGATTATGACGACGCCATACAGGCCGCGCGACAGGCCATCGTTTTGACGCCGGGAAACGCCGAGGCGCATTTCTGGTTGGCAGAATCACTGCGCCAGAAAAATGTGTGCGGCGAAGCTGAGTCGCAGTACGGGGATTACCTATCTCTTTCCAACTTCGATAGTGGCATGGCGGGCAAGCTCAATTACTATCTCGGCGGATATCTGTTGGGTTACGGCGTAAAGAAGCGGGCCGCGCAAACCGATATTTGGAAGGAATTGCGTGGCCTGACGAACACCGGCCTTTGCGATTGTGAGTTTTTGCAGAAGAAGCTCGACTCGGCGATACGCTATTGCCAGACGGCGCTGACGTTCGCGCCGAAAGATCTGTTTACCAATTACCGGCTCGGCGTTCTCTACTCCCAGCAGTACAACCAATCGGGAAGCGTTGCCCTGTTGGCTGCGGCACGCAAGCACTTTGAAAGTGTGATCGACCAAAACCCCGACGCGAATGAAGCGGATCGGTCTCGCAAATATGTAAAGAACATTGATTTGGTTCTGGCTCAGCAACAGTCCCCCGTGTCTCGACCATGAAACGCCGTTTACCAGACCGTCTGATTGTGGCCATCATTGTGGCGCTGGGGTTGACCGCCCTGGTGTCGGTGCTGGACCGATGGCCTGCGTTTGAAGACCTCACGAACTGGACCTACGACTTCCTCGTCAACCACGGTGGTTATGCGCCCCAGTCGCGCGACGTTGTCTTTGTCGACTTCGATGACGCATCGTTTGCAAAGATAGACAAATTCCCAATTCCGCGCTCCACAATCGCCGACGTCATTGAGCGTGTAGGCAAGGCCGGCCCCGCTGTCATTGGCCTTGATATCCTGCTTTCCGAACCGCGCAGCTCTGATGAAGATGCGGCGATGCAGCGCGCCCTCATCTCCGCGGGCAATGTAGTTATTGGCGCACAGGCGGCCACTGGCCAGCTCCCCGCCGTCTTACCGATGACCATGTTCTGCCAGCCTGAAAATCCAGCTTTGCCAACCGGCTTTTGTGCCGAAGGCAAGCCCGGAGCTTTTGGCTACGCGTCGGTCAACATGCCTTTTGACAGCGACGGCTACGTGCGCGATGCCGAACTGTTTACCTGGGGCAAGCAGAAAGCGGAGAGCTTTCCTGTCTTTCTTGCCGAGGAGTATCTTGCGCAGGTTGATCCGCAATGCAAAAACTGCACCCTGCAGTCTCTCAACAAACACACCGCGCTGTTTCGCGGTTATCGCGTTCCATTTCACGATTCCGGCGCAGGCACTTTTCGCATCGGTGACTGGTCACCGCACCCTGCGGTTCACATCGCCGCCTGGGACATTCTCTCCGGAACCGTCGATCTATCTCAACTGCACAACAAACTCGTCCTGATAGGCCAGAGCAGCGATGCGGCACGGGATCGCGATCTATCACCGCTCTTCCGCGTCCGCCTGCCCGACGGCAAGCGCGAGCAGATTGGCGGGACCGAAGTGCATGCCGCCGCCATCGAGACTCTGCTCCATGGAGATGCCATTGGCGAAGTTCCATTCTGGCTTCAGGCGTGCATCAACTTCGCTGCGCTGTTTGGCGCCACCTTCGTTTTCACGCGGGTTCGGCTCAGGATGGCCTTTATCCTGGCAGCTGTCTTTATGCCCGTAATTTACGCGGTTGCGCAGCTTGTTTTCACCGCTTTTCATCTCTGGTTTCCTTATCTCGAAACCATTCTTGGCGTGGCCGCCGCTCTGCCCTGCGGCGTCGCCTGGCAATACGTCAAGGCCAACCTGCTTCGTTCTGAGACCGAAGAGCAGCGCAAGCAACTCATGGAGATGTTTTCGCGCTACGTCGATCCTGAAGTCGCGCGCTCCATCTGGCTGCGCCGCGACGAGGTCAGCCTTGAGGGCAACGAGCGCGTGGCCACGGTGCTTTTCAGCGACATCCGCAACTTCACGGGCATTACAGCGGGAAAGCCGTCCAAAACGGTCCTGCGCTGGCTCAATCGCTATTTCACCGCAATGGACGAAGTTATCCGCGCCCATGACGGGTTTCTCAACAAATTCATCGGGGACGGGTTGCTTGTGGTCTATGGTGTGCCGCTCTCACAAGGCCAATCTGTGGATGCCTGCAACGCCGTTCGCAGCGCACTTGCCATGCTGAAGCGGGTTGAAGAGTTGAATGCGAACCGTCCGACCGACGAGGATTGTCCTGACCTCAAGATCGGAGTCGGCATTCACACCGGAATGCTTACCAGCGGAAGTGTTGGTTCCCTGAACCGGCTGGAATACTCCGTTATTGGAGAGACTGTCAATCTTGCATCCAGGCTGGAAAGTCTCAATAAGGAAACAGGCACCGAGATTATTCTCTCCGAGGGAACGTATGAGCGGGTGAAGGACAAGATGTCCGGAATCTTTCCGCTTGGCGCGACACCTGTGAGAGGATTTGACGAACAGATTACGATTTATGGAATAGGACCACGCAAACAGAAAAAGCCCTCTGCGGTAGAGGCAAACCCAACGGAGAAACTGGCATGAAGGAACGAATCATTTCAGTGGTATTGGCTGCATGTGCAACG
>Ga0302320_10016815_pt1 | contig 14901 bp, 12 predicted proteins | sample Bog_T0_3_FD_202130 | JGI IMG/M metagenome (GOLD analysis project Ga0302320, IMG submission 202130) | Peat permafrost microbial communities from Stordalen Mire near Abisko, Sweden - Bog_T0_3 | ecosystem: Environmental > Terrestrial > Soil > Wetlands > Peat | place: Sweden: Abisko, Stordalen Mire... | reverse complement strand
CCGGGTAAGCGGTGAGCATCCGCAAACTGCAGCCGAGCGCGGCGCCGGCTTCACTGTTGCTGTCGTGCTGCCCCATCGATTTCTTTGCGTCATCGATCGAGGCGAACGCAGGCTGGGCTTTCTCCAGCGCGGCAATCTCCGGCGCTTGGGCTAGGGCCTGCTTCAGCGCCTGCTGGATGGCGGCGTATTTGTCCGTGGCGTCTGCGCCATCGCGAACTTTTTTCAGCGCACGCGCAAAGGCGTCGCCGGTCGTGGCGGGATTGGAAAGGCCCTCCAGCAAGGTCACAAGGGCAAGTCCGTCCTTCCGGTGGCCCGACTCGACAAGGTCTTCCGCGGAGGTGCTGGTCTGCAGGAGAATGTCTTCGAGATTATCAGGCTTCGCCGCGATGAGTTTGGTCAGGTGATCCTTCAAGTGATCAGCTGCTCCGTTTTGAATCGCGGTGGAGGCGTAAAAGCCAAAGAGGTCCGGCTCCGCGTCGCCAGTCAGTGTCAGTCCCTTCTCCATATAATCAAGCGCGGCTTGCGGCGAGGTGGTGTCAGCCAGAATGTGCGCGGCTTGGTAGATGGACCAGGCGCGCCGGCCATCGGCGACATCGGTGTTGTCAGCGATCTTCTTGTAAAGCGTCAGCGCCTCCGCCTTCTTGTTTTGGCCCGCGAGTGCCAGCGCGACGATGTAGTCGGACCACGCGACGGTGTCGGCGTCGAGCGCCGCGCGATGGGCGCCCTCGAGCGGCTGCAGCCGCTGCAGCACGTCGTCCCACTTATTGGTGTCTAAGTCGAGGATTGCGATCTTGATGCCGGCCTCCATGACCGACTTCGCATCGGCGGGAAACAGCGTGGAAATTCTTTCCAATGCGGCGCGGCGCGCAACGAGATTGCCGTCGTCGGGAAACTCCGAGTCGATCAGGTTCAACTGGCCTTCGCCCGTCGGCATGACCAGCAGGTTGGCCGCGAGATCGGCATCGGTTTGCGCCGGTTGCGCTGGCGCGCTGGAGCTGCTTGATTTTTCCAGCGACAGCGACTTCGAGCTCCACGAGTTGAGATTGGTCAGAGCATCGCCGAGCGTGCGGAAAGCATCAGCCGGGAAAAGGGCTTGCTTGACCTGTACCTGGCAGTCCGCGCTCAGCACGTCCTTGTCCGCCGTCCATCCCGCGTTGTAATCGAGCGTGGGCGATTGGTAGGTGAGGGGAAGCGGAAGGCTCGGCGCCTGCCAGCCGGGTGGCAAATGAATCTTGCAACTCAGCACCTGCCGGTCCGGCCACGTGAACGTCGAGTGCTGGCGCGATTTGTAGTCCGTTATGTCCGGTAGCAGCAGCGATGGCGCGGGAAATTTAAGCTGGGAGGTGTTCTCGCCCGAGTTCAGTACGCCGGTCAGGACCATGTACGCGCGAATCGTGTACGGCGCGGGCAGGGCGGCATTCGCATCGGCCGGGACCGACTTGGGCGTCTCCACGTCGACGACGCTGGCGTTCGGAAAAAACGCCTGGACGTCCTCCTGCAGGTCGGAGCGCACCTGATCCTTGGTCAGGTCCGCGAATTTGTCCCGGTAGTACGAGCTGTAATAACCGTCGGCAGCTAATTCCATCCAGCCTGCGAGTTCGCCGCTCGGGCGGAGCTGGAGATCGAACGAGTACGAGGTTTTCGCATCGTGAAAGGGCGGGACGTGCACCCACTCCGCCTTGTCGCCCTTGATGACCAACACGTCACGGTCCGTCTCCTCGCCGTTAAGCAGCCCCGGCACGCCGTAGCTGATCGTCGGGTCGCAAATCACGAAGCTGTCACCGGTCTGCGCGTAGAGAATGCAGTGATCAAATTGGCGGTAATCGGGATTCGCCTTGTTGATGACGCCCGCGTGCTCCGTGCAGAGAAGCGTCAGCCACGACGGCACTCCTTTATAGGCCAGCATGGCGCGCAGCAGATTTGCCTTGTCCTTGCAGTCGCCGTACTGACGTCCCCACACGCTCATGCAGTCGTGCGGTTGCAGGTCAGACTTGCCCAGCTCGAAAGCCGTGTAGCGCACGTCCTGCGCCGCGTGGCTGTAAAGAATGCGCACGATGTCCGCCGGGCTCTTTGCGTCCCTGGTCCACGCATCGATCTTCGTCTTGAGCTCCGGCCCGAGCTTGTCGGTTCCTTTGCACAGGCTGGAGTACCACGCCGCGAACGCGTCCCAGTCCTTCAGCGTTGAGAGCCAAACGACCGGGCCCACCTGCGTCGCCGGCGGGTCGGTGTTCATCTGCTGGTCAGCGGGCGTGTTAAGTTTCTCCCACGTCAACTGCTGTCGGCCGTCGCCGGCATCGGCTGCAGTGTGGTCCGGCACGCCCGCGCCAATATTCGTGATCGTCAGCCGGTCGGCGTACGACTTGGGCAGGTCGACGATCCAGCGCTGCCGAAACTCCGGCCACGACTCGTTCCACGTGTAGGTTTGCGAGAACTCATTCGGAATTCGCGGCTCGGAGTCCTCCAGCACGGTGATGTTGTCCGTTACGCTGCCGATCTTCACGTCGGAGTAGACCGTGACCATCTCGGCCTCGTCGTTGTAGACCGAGTCGTCCGCCTCATCCTGCGGCATCTTCATGAAGACGGCGTCGCTTTGCACCTTGAGGCGCCGCCCGTCCGGCTGGATGGTCTGCGCGGAAACCAACCGAACGCGCTGCATCTTCTTCTTGTAGCTGAAACTGTCCTGCGCCATCGACTTCACGCCCGCGTCGGTCAGCGCTTTGTTGACCGTGTGATTAACGATGATCCGCCGGCCATCAGGGCCGACCCAGGTGACCTCCTCGTCGAGCAGCACGATGCCGTCGCCCGACAAATCTTTCGCGTCCGCCTCGTGCTGGAGCACCGTGTCGAGCGGCGTGAGCAGCTTGGCCAGCTTTTCCTTGTAGATCGCCGGCGGTAGCGAGGTGAATGAAGCGCCATCCTCCGCCCGCACCAACGAGGCGGCCAGGACAAAGGACGCAATCAGCATCATCCCTCGAAAAAGGACGATGCGCGAGAAGGCCCAGGAACGGTCAACTCGCATGCGCAAAGCTTGCTCAGCAGTCTTCGGGATTCACAAGTCCAAAGTGGACAAAGGAGTGGTCGGGCTGCAGGGATTTGAACCCTGGACCTCTCCGACCCGAACGGAGCGCTCTACCAAGCTGAGCCACAGCCCGAATGTCCCCGCGTTACGGGGAGTGAGGAGGGGATATCCTGCCATGTTCGTTGCCGGGTGCAAGCAAAAGGGCGTGCAACGCAGCCTTGTTTTCCTGCGGGCGAAAGGGGTAGGGTGAAGCATGGGTCGTCAATGGTTGCTCGCCAAACGTGAAGTCGCGTCGCTGCGCAAGTCGCAGGCGACCGGTAAATATCTCAAGGAAATCTCGGTCGCCGCCAAGCATGGCGGACCTGATCCCGCCGGAAATGCGCGGCTCTTCGCCGCCGTGGAGAAGGCGAAAAAAGTGAGCGTCACGCGGGATTCAATCCAGCGCGCGATCAACAAGGGCGCAGGGATTGGCGACGAGAAGATGACTTTGGAGCATGTCAACTTCGAGGGCTACGCGCCGCACAAGGTGCCGGTGATTGTCGAGGTGGTGACCGATAACAACAACCGCACCGCGCCGGAAATCCGCGTCCTTTTCAAGAAGGGCCAACTCGGAGCTGGGGGCAGCAACAAGTTTCTCTTTGACCACGTCGGCCTCGTCGAGGCGCATCATCCCGACGCGGGCAGCGACATCGAGGCGGCGGCCATTGAAGCCGGCGCCAACGAAGTCGAGCCTCTGGCCCACGCGCAAAACGACGACATTCCCGAGGGCGTGGCCGGTGCCCGGTTCATCACGGACCGCACGGCGATCCATACCGTCTCGCAGTGGCTCTCGAAGAACGGCTGGACCGTGGTGACGAGCGAAATGGGCTACATTCCGAAGAATTTTCCGGAGCTAACTGCTGAGCAGCGCGCCGAGGTCGGTGAATTCCTCCAGCACCTCGACGACCACGACGACGTCCACCGCGTCTGGGCGGCGCTGAAATAACGCGGGCTAAAGAGAGTCGGCCATTGCGCCGAAGACGTCCCAGTTGTGCCAGCGGGCCAGCGAGCGGTTGTGCTGGGCCTGCGCGAACTGCGGGTTGATCTGCAACGCCATGTCGAAGTCGGACATCGCGCCGTCGTAGTCGCCGCGCGAGAGCAGCGCCAGGCCGCGATTGTTGTACGCGTGCTCGTCGTTGGGATCGACCTCAAGCGCCTTGTCATAGTCCTTGATCGCGGATGCTAGATCATGCAGGTGAAACTCCGCCACGCCGCGATTGTCGTAGGCCTGCGCGAAATCGGAATCGATCTTCAGCGCCTTACTTGCGTAGTTGGACGCGGAAGCCCAGTCACCCTGGTCTGCGCTGACGGAGGATAGGTTGCTGACAGCCTCGGCGTTCTTGGCGTTGAGCTGCAACGCCTGTTGGTAATCGGCCTGCGCACCGGCGAGGTCGCCACGCGCCTGCTTGATCATGCCGATGTTATTGAGGGCCGCGTCGCTACTTGGATCGTTCGCCAGCGCCATGTTGTAGTCGGCCAGCGCCGCGTCCTGCTTGCCCGTGAGGCGCTCGACGTTGCCGCGATTGAGATACGCGTGGGCGTTTTTGGCATCAAGCTCCAGCGCCTGCTTGTAGTCGGTGAGCGCCTTGGCCATCTCGCCCTTGTGATACCACGCCAGACCACGCTCGTTGTAGGACGCCGCGTCCTTCGGGCTGAGCGTGATCGCCTGGTTAAAGTCGGCGATGGCGCCGTCCCAGTCGGCCTTGTCCAGCTTGATCTCGGCGCGGGTGACATAAGCCTGCGTGTACTTCGGGTCGAGCTTGACCGCGCTGCTGGCGTCGGCGATGGCTCCCTCGAGGTCGCCTTTGTCGTCGCGAGCAATAGCGCGATTGTAAAAGGCTTGGTCGTCCGTCGGATTCAGCGCGATGGCCTTGGTGTAATCGGCAATGGCTTTGTCGGCGTCGCCCTGATCGCGCTCGGCTACGCCGCGGTCGTTGTAAGGCTGCGAAAGTTTCGGCTCGATCTTGATGGCCTGTGTGTAGTCGGCGATCGCCTCTTCCGCATTGCCCTTCTTATAATAGGCCCAGCCGCGGTTATTGTAGGCGTAGGGATCGTTTGGGTCCAGTTTTAGCGCCGCCGTCTCGTCAGCGATGGCTCCATCGTGATCACCTTGGTCATCCTTGGCCAGTGCACGGTTGACGTAGGCGTCCTCGTACTTTGGGTTGAGCTTGATGGCCTCGTCGTAATCCGCGATCGCGTCTTTCACTTTCCCCTGGTCGTATCGCGCCAGCCCGCGATCGTAATAAGCGCGCGCGAAGCCCGGGTCGAGCTTGAGCGCATTCTCGTAGTCGGCGATGGCGCCGTCGAGGTCGTCCTTGGCATACTTGGCCTCACCCGAATCGATGAAGGTAGTGGCGTCGGCGCCGGCCTTTTCCTTCGCGGGAGACGCGGCACCGGCGTGTGCCACCGTGAAAAAGGAGAGCGCCAGAGTTGCAGCGGTTACTCGGCGAAACAGCATGCCCGTTTATAGCGTCTTGTGTGCCAGAAACAAGCTCGCGAGGGAGGAATCTACCTCTGTAGAACTAAAAATGAAGTGGCTAAAGCTTACAAGCGTGTAAGGCGCGTTTAGCTGTGGATCGCCTGCGCCAGAGGACGCGCAAAGGCCTCCAGCTTCTGCGGCAAATCCTTATCGCGGCCCCACTCGGCGATGCGATTGACCAGCACGCTGCCGACGACTGCGCCGTCGGCCTGCTGCGCTACGGCGCGCGCCTGTTCCGGCGTCGAGATGCCGAAGCCGACGCAGATGGGCAGCGTCGTCTGCTTGCGCAATAACTCCACGCGGCTGCCGATGCTCGTCGCGATGGTCTCCTGCATGCCGGTGACGCCTTCGCGCGAGACGTAGTAAACGAAGCCGGTGGCCTTCTCGATGATCTTCGCGATGCGCTCCGGCGGGCTGGTCGGCGCGACGAGGCTGATGCGGCGCAGGCTGCCGTCGCCGAGCCGCGAGCCGACGTCCGTGCCCTGCGATTCCTCCGGCGGCAGATCGAGCACGAGCACGCCGTCCGCACCGGCCTGCGACATTTGCAGGCAGAAACGCTCGATGCCGTAGGCGTAGATGAGGTTGAAGTAGGTGTAGAGGACGATGGGAATTTGCGATTGCTGGCGCACGGCCTGCAGGATTTCCAGCACGCGCGGCGTCGTGGTACCGGCCTCGAGCGCGCGCTGGGCGGAGAGTTGGTTGACCACGCCGTCGGCGAGGGGATCGGAGAACGGCACGCCGAGCTCGACGATATCCGCGCCCGCGCGTTCCAGTGCCCACACGAGCTGCGGCGTCATCTCGGGCGACGGATCACCCGCCGTGATGTAGGCGATGAAGGCCTTCTGGCCGCGCGCTTTTAGCTCGCGGAATTTGCGGTCGATGCGGTTGTCAGTCGGGGGATTCATTCGGTCTTCAGAAAACGCTCGCCTATGATGTACAGACCTTCCAGCACGAGTAAAGGGCGCAGCATGACGTTGCCGCCAAGTGCCTGCGCCGCGAGTTTCGCGTTGCCGCCGGTGAGGATGACGCGAGGCTTCTGGCCGCGCGGGAAGGTCGCGCTGAGACGGGCCACGCTCTCCTTGATGCCGCCTTGGAAGCTGAGGATCACACCGGCACGGATTGCGTCGCGGGTCGATTTTGCCAGCGCACTTCGCGGCGTGCGCGGAGTGGTCGCGGGCAGTTGCGCTGTCGCGCCGAGGAGCGCGCCGAGCTGCGCCTGCAATCCCGGTGCGATCGCGCCGCCGCTGAGCCTGCCCTTCGCGTCGAGCACGGTGTACGCCGTCGCCGTACCGCAGGCGACGATGACGGCGGGGAAAAGTCCGGCGTCGTGCGCGGCGACGGCAGCCGCGATGCGGTCCGCGCCGAGCTCGGCGGGATTCGGGTAGGCGAATTGGTGCTTCAGCTCGGGGAGCTTGCCGGAGACGATCGTGGCCCGGCCGCGGAAGGCTCGCGCAAAGATGGCGTTCCACCTAGGCACCACCGACGCGAGCACAAGGTGGTGGCGCGGATGCCGCTTGGTTAACCGGCTGATCCACGCTGGAGTGAGCTTCGCGGTGGGATGCTCGCCCGCGACGCGGAGGTGCGCGCGCCCCTGCGCCGTGGCCCATTTGATCCGCGTGTTGCCGAGGTCGACGAGGAGCAGGTTCATGCCGCGGTGACGGTAACTGACTCGACCTGGCCCGGCTCGCAGGCGATCTCGATATTCATGGGCGCGCAGCAGACCTCGCAGTCCTCGATGGTCGTGTAGTCACCCTGCGACGTGTCCGCGGTCGTGGTAATGACCTCGCCGCAATGCGGGCATTGGACCTGAATTTCGACGAGCACACATCAGTTATGAATCCCTCGCGGCGCGAGATCAAGGCCGCAGCCTTAAATCGCCAATTAAGCCAATAATTTTAAGCTCCCTTGTCTTTAGAGGCTTTGTAGAGCTACCGCCTTTATCCACGACGTGCGATAATGCCGCCGATGATCATGTTGAATTCAGTCATCCAGAGCGAAGCGAAGGATCAGTTCCGTCGTCTCAACAAAAACGAGCAACAAATTCAAAAGCATTGTGTAATTGGCACGCGAAATGACATTCGGCTCACACGCCTGACACGCGACACACGCCACACACGCTTATTTTTTTCATCGCCTTACTCGGCTGATTCGCATGTTGGGCCGTTAATTCAGTAGCCGTCCTATCGACCTCACTAAAGGAAACGGTTGCGAACCGCTAGGCTTTGTAGTACAAAGTAGGAAATGACCGACTTCGACATCGACTCCGCCAGCCGCCAGCTCCGCGTCATCCGCTCGCTCATGGAGCGCGCCACGATTTACCGCTCGCTCTCCGCGCCGACCGCTTTCGCGGGCGGGCTTTTCAGCCTCGGCGGGTTTGCTGTCGCGTACTGGGCGAAGCATGTCCGGCATCAGCAGCTCACCGACAACGAATTTCTCGTCACGTGGCTGATCATCCTTGCGCTGACCGGCCTGACCAACGCGATCGTCCTCTGGCGCGAGTCCCAGCGGCGCGGCGGACCGTTCTTTTCGCCGGGTATGAAGGTCGCGATGACCAGCGCGTTGCCGCCCCTGCTTTGCGGCGGACTTCTCACGGTCCTCATCGCGGGCAGCGCCATGGTCCACGCGATTTTCTGGCTCCTGTTTTACGGCCTCGGGCTGCTGGCCATGCAGCATTTTGCGCCGCGCTCGCTCGTCGTGCTCGGCTGGATGTTCGTCGTCACCGGCCTTGCGGCGGTCGGCTACACCATGATGGTGGCATGGCCTGCGCCTACGTTCACCACGCTCCAGGCCTCGTGGCTCATGGCCGCGACCTTCGGCGGATTCCACCTCGCCTATGCCGCGGCGGTCTGGGCCGCCGGCGAGGAGCGCGCCGAGTCGCCGCTGCCCAACCCCAATGGCGCCGAGAATGTTTGACTTCGACCGGCTCGACAAACTCATCCATGAGAAAGGACGGCTCGCCATCATGACCCTGCTGGCGGCGAAGCCGAGTTGGCCGTTTCAAGACCTCAAGGCCGAGCTCAAGATGAGCGACGGCAACCTCATCACGCACCTGCGCACGCTGCACCAGGCCGGTTACGTCGCGTTCCGCAAGGTCATCCTCATCCGCCCGCAGACGAGCTACGAGCTCACCGGCAAAGGGCGCAAGGCCTTCCAGGGCTACCTGAAGGTGCTCGAGGAAATGGTGCAGGCGGCCAAGGCGCCATAATTAAAAAGGAAATGTAAGAAACGGGACATTAAACGCGACATACTTTGTAATGCAAAGCGAAGGGAATTCATCATGCACATTCATCAGGGTATACTTTCCGACCTGCTGCCCCAGGTCCAAACCATCATCATGATCGGCTCGCGTGCCAGCGATCATCTGCGGGAACTGGCGCGCATCGCCGAGTTCAAGGGCCGCGCCGCCTATCGCATCGAAAACGCGGCCGAGCTGCAACCGCGCTGGTTTTCCGGTGTTCAAGAAGTAGGCATCGTGGTCGGCGCGACCGGCCTCGATCCCGTGGTGCGCGAGGTGAAGGACCGCCTCGCGCAATTCTCCGACGCGCAGGACAAAGGCATGCTTGAGGGACTCGCCCAATGACCACACTTATTGATCCACCCGCTGAACACCCCACCGTTATTCCGCCGCCCGCGCCGCCGCCCGTGGCCACGGAGCCGCCGTATTCGCTGCCGCGAATCTTGCTCGGCCTCATTCTCGTCGTTGCGGCGTTTGATGTTTGTTTTTGGGGTGCGAACGAGATGGGCTTTTCCCTGGCCGTTTTCATCCCGGTGCTGGCCGGGGCGATCTTGGTGGACCGGGAAAATCCGTGGCGACGCTCGACGATGGCGATTCTCGCGCTGCTGGCCGGTGCGTGCTGGGCGGCGGTGGTGGAGACCGGCACGACGAATACGCTCGCGCTCCTGATCCTGGTGCTCGCGCTGGCGGGCGACAGCTATTACAACCCGTCTGACCCGGCATGGACGCGCTGGTATTCGCAGTGCCTCGCGCTGGCCTTTGCGCCGGGACGCATCTTCTGGCTTAGCGCACGCATGGCGGAGGCGGTTTTCGGCAAGGCGTCGGGCACGGCCTCACGGGTGGTGGCCGGCGCGCTGCTGGCGATTCCCGCGCTGGTGCTGGCGCTGGTCTTCGGTTCGCTGCTGGCGTCGGGCAATGCAGTGTTCGGCACGTGGACTGGCAATTTCTTCAACTGGCTCTGGAACGCGTTCGTGAACCTGTTCGATTTCTGGCGTGTGGTGATGTGGGCGTTCGTCGCCTTCATTGCGCTGCCGCTGCTGCGGCCCGGACAATTTGGCAGCTATTGGTGGCGCTGGATTCCGAGTCTGCCGCGCTGGCCGGAGCTGATCCCGAACAACGGGGCGATCTTCAGCAGCGCGCTGGTACTTGTCGTTCTCAACCTCATGTTCGGCGTGGCCAACATCGCCGATGCGATGTTCCTCTGGAGCGGTGCGCCGCTGCCGGCCGGTGAGGAGTACAAGGCCTACGTGCACGAGGGCTTCGACACGCTGATCTTCACGGTAATACTCACCGCCCTAGTGCTGACGGTGATGTTCCAGCAGTCGCTGGGGGTGGCGCGGAGTGCCATGCTGAAGGTGCTGGCGCTGCTTTGGGTGGCGCAGAATGTGTTTCTCATCGCGAGTTGTGCGCTGCGCGTCCATGGCTATGTGGTGGAATCGCAACTGACAGTCTTGCGCCTGAGCTGCTTGATTTTCCTCGCGCTGGTGGCGGCGGGCTTCGCCGTGCTGACCGCGAAGATCCTGCATGAGTGCTCGATCGCGTGGTTGATCGGGCGGTGTTGCATCGCGGTGTTTGTGACGTTCTACATCACGCAGTTTCTCGACCTCGCCGGTTACGCAGAGAACTACAACGTGGATCGCATGGCGCGCGAACCTGGGCACCATATCGACACGTGGAAGTTGTATGAGGCGGGTCCTGCGGGATGGCCGGCGGCGCGGCGCGCGCATGAGATTGATCCGTCGATCGCGGTGCTGAATGAGGATACGACAAAGGGGCCGGTGACGGCAAATCCGGTGAGGCTGGCGCAATTCGACGCCGCGCATTGGCGGGAGTTTAGCTTGCGGGCGTATTGGAATCGTGGGGCGGTGGAGGAGGGGAAATAGGACTCACACGACTTATAGGACCAATAGGATGTTTTCTTGAGTCCCATAGGTCCTATACGTCCTATTAGTCGTATAAGTCCTATTGGTTCGTTGCGCGCGCGCTTGGGCTCTGACTAAACTGCGACATGGAACTGGTGCTTTACGCGCTTTTGGGCTTGGGTCTGGGTGTGATCGGCGCGTGGCTGGCGCTGCGGACGCGAACGGCGACGCTGGAGGAGCGGCTCGTGGCGCGCGGGGAGCGGCTGAACGAGATGGAATCGCGGACGGCGTCGCTGGAGGCGGACCTTGGCTTGGCGCGATCGGAAGCGGCGCAGGCGCGGACGGAGCTGGCGCAGAGCGAGACGCGGCTGGCGGCGCTGAACGAGGCGCAGGCGAAGATGAGCGAGGCGTTCAAGGGGATGTCGGCGGACGCGCTGCAGAGCAATAACGCGACATTCCTGCAACTGGCGCAGGCGACGCTGGAGAAATTTCAGCAGGGCGCGCAGGGCGACCTGGAGAAGCGGCAGACGGCGATCGACGAACTGGTGAAGCCGGTGAAGGAGTCGCTGCAAAAGTTTGATGTCAAAATTGGCGAGATCGAGAAGCTGCGCGTGGAGGCCTACAGCGGCCTGACGCAACAGGTGCGCGGGCTGGCCGAGACGCACGTGACTTTGCAGCGGGAGGCTTCCAACTTGGTGAAGGCGCTGGGGACGCCGCGGGTGCGCGGGCGGTGGGGGGAGTTGCAGTTGCGGCGCGTGATCGAGGTGGCCGGGATGCTGGAGCATTGTGATTTTCAGGAGCAGGCGCAGGTGGCCACGGAGGACGGTGCGCTGCGGCCCGATGTGGTGGTGCGGCTGCCGGGTGGCAAAAGCCTCGTCATTGATGCGAAGACGCCGATGGATGCTTATCTCGCGGCGCTGGAGGCGCCGACGGAGCCGGAACGCCGCGCGAAGCTGCTCGACCACGCGCGCAACATCAAGGATCACATGAAGCAGCTCGGCGCGAAGTCGTACTGGAAGCAGTTCCAGCCGGCGCCGGAGTTTGTGGTGCTCTTTGTGCCGGGCGAGAGTTTCTTTAGCGCGGCGCTGGAGGCGGACCCGGAGTTGATCGACCGGCAGATCGATGAGAATCATGTGATCCCGGCGAGCCCGACGACGCTTATTGCGCTGTTGCGCGCGGCGGCTTATGGCTGGCGGCAGGAGGGGCTGGAGAAGAATGTGGAAGAGATCAGCAAGCTGGGGCGTGACCTGTACGAGCGGATCGTGACGATGAGCGAGCACTTTGGGCGCGTGGGGACGTCGTTGAAGGGCGCGGTGGAGAATTATAACAAGGCGATGGCGTCGCTGGAGACGCGTGTGCTGGTGAGCGCGCGGCGGTTTCAGGAATTGAAGGCGAGCGAGGGCAAGGAGTTGCCACCGCCGACGCAGGTGGATTCGACGCCTCGTGTTGTCGTGACGGGGGAGGGGCAGCCTCCGGCCTGAGCCGATTTGTTTCGCACAGAGGGCTGAAGAGGGGAAGGCAGAGGGAGAGGTTCGCACGGAGGCTCGGAGGGCACGGAGGGGGAGCAATGGAGTTGCCCCGACACTTGCGTTCCCAAATGGAATTTGGGAACGAGGGGAACGAAGCCCGGGTTATCGCAACGATTTGACGATGGTGTTGAAGGAGTCGGTGTTGCGGTCGGCGGGGACGTTGATGCCTTCGACGTAGACGGTGATGAGGTCGTTGCCTTTGATCCAGAGGAGGCCGGAGAAGACACGGGTGGTGGGATTCTCCTCGCCGGAAAACGTCAGGGTGAACTTGCCGTCGTCGTTGTGGGGAGCGGGATCCTTGGGGATGAGGACCAAGTCTTTCAGGCCGTTTTTCTCGGAGTCGTAGCGGTGATCGCACAGCGCCTTGAAGTCGTCGAAGGAGGGAGCCTTGCCGCAATGCAGCACGGAGACGGTTGCGCGCTGCTGTCCGCCCGGCGCGCCGAAGGTCAAATGATCATCGCCTTGGTCGATCTGGCTCCATCCTTGGGGAACGGAAAAAGTGACGCTTCCGACCGTGAAGTCGTCCGCGTGGGCGAGGGCATTGAGGGCAGCCATTCCCACGACGAGGACAAACAATCGCGTGAGCATGGCCAGGCGGGTCAACGGATGAAACCCCAGCGCGGCGTGAAGGGCCAGAAGACGAAGTAGCCGCGGCCGACGAGGTTTTGCTTGGGGACGCCGCCCCAGTAGCGGCTGTCCTTGCTGTAGGGGCTGTTGTCGCCCATGGCCCAGTAGCAGGCGTCGGGGACGACGTAGGTTTGCGTGTTGGTCTTGTCGTAGGGATCGAAGTTGCGGTTCATGTCCTGGGTGAGGCCGGTGCAGGAGTCGCCGGGGCGGGGGTCGTCCCACGGCACGAGCGTGTAGCCGGGGTAAGGCGTGCCGCCGGGATAGACGGCGGTTTGCGTGAACTCGTGGGTGAAGGCGGCGGCGCCGGTGGCGGGGTTGCCGTTGATGTAGACGTAGGGCGGCTGGACCTTGACGATGTCGCCGGAGAAGCCGAGGCAGCGCTTGATGAAGTCTTCGCTGCCTTCCTGGTCGGGGCCGAGCTCGTGCTCGAGGCCGGGGATGCCGGAGGTCTTGAAGATGATGACGTCGCCGCGATCGGGGCCGCGGAAGTTGTAGGTGACCTTGTCGACGAGGACCTGGTCGCCGGTCTGGGTGACGTAGTTGGCGAGGACATCGCCGGGCTTGTAGGTGAGGTAGTGGGTCTGGCCGGTGATCTGGTCGGAGTAGGGCGGGTAGATGCCGAGCTTGCTCTCGACGTCCTGCGCGCGGATCCAGATGCGGTCGGTTTCCTGCCGGCCCTGCGCGTCCTCGAGCGTGACGTCGGTGTACTCGAACCAGATGGTCATGGTGCCGGACTTGAGGTCGGTGACGCGGCCACCTTGCTGCGTGACAACGCGGCTGTAGGTGCGGCCGTGGATGAGGAAATCGTAGGCTTGGAAGGCGAGGTTGGGCGGGAGCTCGGTGGTGGGCTTGGGCTCGATGCCGAGGAGCGTCGGTTCCATCGAGCCGGTGGGAATCTTGAACGGCTGGAGGAAGAAGGTGCGGATGGCGAGCGCCATGATGGCGGCGACGACGAAGACCTCGATGTTCTCGCGCCACGCGTCCCACGGCGAGGGCGGGAATAATTTGTTGCCGAGGCGCATGGACTCCCGGTTGAGCTTCTCGAGCGCGTCGGCGTCCTTGGCCTTGATGAGCGCCTGATAGCGGTCCTCGAGCGCCTGGAGCGCGGTGACGTCGCGCGGGTTGAGCCGGTCCTGCTCGAGCACGCGGTTGCGCGTGATGTTGCCGAGGATGAGCTCGGCCTCGGCGAGGGCCTTCTTGGTCTTGGCGGGCAGGAGAAAGTTGAACATGGCGCTATTTGTTCTCGGACTTGAGCACGGCGATGAAGGCTTCCTGCGGGATGTCGACGCTGCCGATCGATTTCATGCGCTTCTTGCCTTCCTTTTGCTTCTCGAGGAGTTTCCGTTTGCGCGTGATGTCGCCGCCGTAGCATTTCGCGGTGACGTTCTTACCAACGGATTTGACGTCCTCGCGCGCAATGATCTTGCCGCCGATGGCCGCCTGGATGGCGATCTTGAAAAGGTGCGGGTGGATGACTTCCTTGAGCTTGGCGGCGATGTGCCGGCCGCGCGCGGGCGCCTTGCTGCGCTCGACGATGCAGGAGAACGCGTCGAGCGGCTCGCCGTTGACCAGCATGTCCATCTTGACCATGTCGGAGACGCGGTAGGGCGCGTTCTCGTAGTCCATGCTGCCGTAGCCGCGCGTGATGGATTTGATGCGGTCGTTGAAGTCGACGAGGATTTCGTTGAGGGGCAGGTCGCAGTGGAGCATGACGCGCTTGGCGTCGAGCGACTCGGTGTGGTCGCACGTGCCGCGCTTTTCCATGACGAGGCCCATGATGTCGCCGATGTTTTCGTTCGGGATCATGATGAACGCCTTCACCATCGGCTCGGCGATGTGCTCGATGACGGACGGGTCGGGCATCACCATCGGGTTGTCGATCATCAAGACTTCGCCGTTGGTGCGGGTGACCTCGTAGACGACGCTCGGATAGGTGGCGATGATGTCCATCTGGTACTCGCGGCGGAGGCGTTCCTGCACGATCTCCATGTGGAGCAGGCCGAGAAAGCCGCAGCGGAAACCGAAGCCGAGCGCGACGGAGCTTTCGGTCGAGTAGACGAGCGCGGCGTCGTTGAGCTGCAGCTTGCCCATGGCGGCCTTGAGCGCCTCGA
>Ga0302320_10016814_pt1 | contig 14902 bp, 10 predicted proteins | sample Bog_T0_3_FD_202130 | JGI IMG/M metagenome (GOLD analysis project Ga0302320, IMG submission 202130) | Peat permafrost microbial communities from Stordalen Mire near Abisko, Sweden - Bog_T0_3 | ecosystem: Environmental > Terrestrial > Soil > Wetlands > Peat | place: Sweden: Abisko, Stordalen Mire... | reverse complement strand
CAACCTGACGAAGTAGAATTAATGGCGTTTCATTTGGATACAAAGGCAACGACGCAGCTTCGAGGCAAGACCGCTCCGCTGCAACACCGCTCCGCTGCAACACCGCTCCGCTGCAAAACCGCCTGTCTGGTCGGAAAACATTTCGCCGGATGCCTCCCGGCAAATGGTCTCTGCGGAGATTCAAGGACGCAGCAACACCTTGATGGCTCGGCGCTCGTCCATCGCGCGATAGCCTTCAGCGACCCGCGCAAGGGGCAGCGTCATATCGAACACCCTTCCGGGGTTGATCTTTCGCTCCAAGACCAGATCGATCAGTTGCGGCAAGAAGCGTCGTACCGGAGCCGGGCCGCCGTGGACATGCACAAGGGCGAAAAACAGATCCTCGCCTTTGAACTCTACCCCGTGCGGCACGCCCACGTAACCGACGTAACCGCCTCGCCGTGTCGATTGGATGGCTTGATTCATCGATTCCGGCGTTCCAACGCATTCCAACACCGAATCCGCGCCGACCCCAGCCGTCAACTGCTCGATGTGGGCGATCCCCTCCCTGCCTCGCTCGGTCACGACGTCGGTCGCGCCGAACTCGCGCGCGAGCGTCTGCCGTGATTCGTGACCGCTCATGATGATGATCCGCTCTGCACCCTTGAGCTTGGCTGACAGCACGCCAAGCTGCCCCACCGCGCCATCGCCCACGACGACCACCGTCGAGCCGGGCGTAACGTGTGCCGCGTCGGCGGCAAACCAACCGGTGCCCATCACATCGGAGAGTGTGACGAGACTCGGGATCAGGTCATCGGAGGGAATCTGCGGGGTCGCGACCAACGTGCCATCGGCGAGGGGAATCCGCACGAGCGGGGCCTGCGCGGTGCCGACGAATTCGGCATGCTGGCACGACGACTGATACCCGTACTGGCAGTTGGGGCAGGTATTGTCGGACGCAAAGAATGATCCGATGACGAATTGCCCCGGTTTCACCGAGGTCACGGATCTGCCGACGTCCTCGACGATACCGCAGTACTCGTGCCCCATCGGTGTGGGTTCTGGAAACGGGCTGATGCCTCGGTAGGGCCACAGATCGGATCCGCATATACATGTTGCAGCGACGCGGACGATGGCGTCGGTGGGTTTGCTGATCGTCGGCGCAGGCCGTTCCTCAAAACGCGCATCACCTTTGCCGTATAACACTGCACCGCGCATGGAACTCGCCTTACTTGTGGTCCTGCTGACTGGATCGGCTGTCAAAGACACTCCGCACGACAGGAACGGACGACATGGCATTTGGCCAACCGACGTAGAACGCGAGGTGCGTGAGCACCTCGGATGCCTGCGTCTGCGTCAGCCCGTTGTCCATGGCCTTGTTGAGATGAAAAGGGATCTGCGCGCTCTGCCCGGAAGCGATCAGCGCGCTCAGCGTGACGAGACTTCGATCGCGCGGCGCCAAAGCGGGCCGCAGCCATAGATCATGAAACAGCAAGGCACCCGTGTAGTCGACGAGACCTGGAGAAACCGGACCCACGTCCGCCTCGACGCGCGCCGCGCGCTGTTCCTCCGCCACGGGATCCATGGCCAAGAGCTTGGGCGAGACCGCGGGCAATTGATCCGCGCGGATGCCGCGTTTGGCGAAGAGGTCCTGCGCGATCACGACCGCGGCCATGGCGTTCGGCCACCCGGAATAGAACGCAAGATGGAATATGATCTCGGACAGCTCACTCGGCTTCACGCCGTTGTCGAGCGCGCGCTTGAAGTGGCCGGGCATTTCGACGGTCTGATTGCGCGCGATCAAGGCCGCGACGGTGATGAGACTGCGATCGCGAGGCGTCAGCGCGGGGCGCTTCCAGACCTCGCCCATTAGTTTGGCTTCCGTATATGCCGCGAGCGCGGGCGAGACGCTCTGCATGTCGGATTGCGATGGCACAGAACCTCCGGACGTAGATGTCGCCGAGTCAGGAAAACCGAAGCTAACCAGCGGCGCGCTCATCGCGAGAACCGCCGCGATGGCGGCCGGCTTTCGCGCCTGCGCCTGCCCCCGCGCCCGCGACCCCGACCGCGACCGAGTGGAACCTGTCGGGCTCATTGCGAAACCGCGGGTGCGCCGGTGGAGTATTGCAGGTCGGTAACCGGCTCCAGCCACTCGACATTTTTCCCATCGACCCTCTCCTGGATGGCCATTTGTGTCACGGCACTGCCGGCGGAGGCGCCATGCCAATGCTTGACACCCGCGGGTATCCATACGACATCGCCGGTCTTCATCGCACGAATCGGGCCGCCCCATTGCTGAACGAGGCCCATGCCGGCGGTGATGATGAGGATTTGTCCCAAGGGATGCGTGTGCCACGCCGAGCGCGCACCGGGTTGAAACCTGACCACACCGCCCGTTAGCCGGCTCGCCCCCCGTGCGTGAAACATTTGCTCGACCGTCGCCTGGCCGGTGAAGTTCGCGGCGGATCCGGCATTGGAGGTTCGAGTATCCGCCGACGAGATCTCGATCGATGTGTCGCGCGCCATCGTTGTATCGTGCGCCATCGTTGTATCGTGGCCCGATGCATCGCGCGCCGAAGAAAGCGCCTGGGCCCGCGCCAACGACGCGCCCCGCAGGCCCACCGTGAGCATGCAAGCGACCGGCAAGTGAACAGAGCGCACCAGTGTCAGTCGCCTTGAGGACACATGCTTAGCGTGGCTGCGGTTTGCCACGGAAATATTCCTCGTCGGTGACCTTCTCCAGCCACTCGACGCTCTTGCCATTCAGGGCCTCCTGGACTGCAATGTGCGTCATCGCAGTGGTGGGCGTCGCGCCGTGCCAATGCCTGTGGCCGGGAGGACACCAGATGACGTCGCCGGCACGAATCTCCACGATCTCTTCGCCCTCACACTGGGTCAAACCGCAGCCCGCCGTGACGATGAGTGTCTGGCCGAGCGGGTGCGTGTGCCACGCCGACCGAGCGCCGGGCTCGAAGGTGACATAGGCGCAGGACACGCGCGCCGGCTCCGCGGCAGCGTAGAGGGGATCGATTCGCACCGACCCCGTGAAATACTCGGAAGGACCCTTGCTGGAAGCTTGGGATCCTGTGCGTTTTATGAGCATGATTACAACCTGTCGGAGACTCGCATGATGGGCGTGCGAGAGATGATAAGGCGTATCGAGCCGCTTGATTAGCTGCTATAAAGCGCATGGACTCATGAATGGGACTCACAAATGCCGCGCCGCAGTGTTGATGATTTGCTGGCGTTCATCGAGGTGGCGCGCGAACTCAGTTTTACCCGCGCCGCGGCCAAGCGCGGGGTATCACCTTCGGCATTGAGCCACAGTATGCGAGCCCTCGAGGAGCGCTTGGGACTCAGGCTCCTCACACGCAGTACCCGCAGCGTCACCTTGACTGCCGCAGGCGAGCGGCTGCTTCAGGCAATCGGTCCGCGGTTGGATGAAATCGATTCCGAACTCGCCTCTCTCGGCGAACTGCGCGACAAACCCGCGGGGCTCATTCGCATTACGGCCGACGAACATGGCTTTAATTCAGCGCTCTGGCCCGCGCTTAGAAGAATGCTCCCGAAATATCCGGATATCAAAGTCGAAGTGGCCATTGAAAATGGGTTCACGGACATCGTCGCTGAACGTTTCGACGCGGGTGTGCGACTCGGCGGTTCGGTCGCCAGGGACATGATCGCGATGCCGATCGGACCGGATTTGCGGATGGTGGCCGTCGCGGCACCCTCGTATTTAGCCGGAAAATCGCTGCCACGAAAACCGCAGGACTTGACCGAATACGCGTGCATCAACCTGCGCCTGTCGACACGTGGCGGGATTTACGCGTGGGAATTCGAGAAGCGAGGACGCGAATTTCGCGTCCGGGTCGACGGACAATTTATTGTCAACGGCATTGCCCCGATGCTCGTTGCGACGCTCGATGGATGCGGGGTCGGTTACCTGCCCCTTGATCTTGTTCAGCCTCATGTCGACGAAGGGAAACTCGTCCACCTTCTGTCGGATTGGACGCCGCCATTCGCCGGTTACCATTTGTACTATCCGAGTCGTCGACAGCCCACTGCGGCGTTCACCGTATTGCTCGAAGCACTGCGATATCCCCGCTCCTCTTGACCGCGTAGTCCGCAGGGTTTGCGGCTTCCTTGTGGGTCGAAGGCTCGCTGCGCCTGCTCTTGGGTAGGGTCCCCTGCGTCGGCTATTTCTCCGCCTGGGCGGTCGCGTGCGCCGCCTCCCGCAGGCGGCGCCAGGTCGGTTCATCCACGACCTGCTGGTTCCAGGCGGCATGACAGGCCGACCGAGCAGCGCCATGACAACCAATCGAATCCCTGGCGTTAACTTCATTTTAGTGCTCCCTGACGGCCCTTCTCGGCTCTTTCGCCCTCATCATCGCGCATGCGCGCACTTGCGCTCGCTAAGCAAATCGTATGTGCATATAACGCCTGCAGGTGCAGCCCGCGCAGCGTCGCTCGAAACCACGGATAATTCAGGCGATTCTCATGCGCCAAGCGCCTTCACCACGATGTCCTCGGCTTATGCGTATGGGAACGGGAAGCGTTGCCGTGCTATCGATCGCGCGCCGCTGCCTGTTCGTCGGCGACACCAAGGGGGCGCGCACGCTTGTCCTTGTGCCGTAGGTGGAGATCGGGGAACGGATAGCGGCGCAGAGGCTTGCGCTCAGTGCGGTGATTGATCATGCGGATCGACAAATGCTTCGGCCCAATTCCAATACTCTTGGCGGACCTCGGCGGGAAAACCTACGTCGCCGAATGCGAGACACAATAGCCGGAGCAAAATGTCGCGCGCTTCCTCGTCTATCGCAAACGGATAATGCCGCTTGCGCCATTGAAGCGTCGACTCTGCCAAGCGCCGACGAGGGCGAAGCACCCATGCCCGAAGCATCTCCTCTCCCGTCGCATCGAAGGTGCGGCGCGACGGGAACGGCACCGCCGGTGCTTCCAAGTCCGGCTTGGCATCGGCCCACCGAATTTCGTTGTTCACCGTCCACGCGCCGACTCCTGACTGGCGGGATGCGCCGTGCGATCCGCCCGCAGCCTTCGGGAGCCGCGGACCATGATCCGAATTCCCGTTGGACCGACGTGGAAAAAAACGGGAGATAGCGCTGAGCTAGCCGACGGAACGCAAAATACCGCGAGAAATCCTGCCCGCGCGAGTCATGGTCCAAACCCGACCGATTCCGAGGCCCTTCTCGGATCTCTGCGTCAGGTCAGACAGTCAACCTCGATATGTTAGGAATGCTACAGCGCGGATGTCTGACGGGTCTGGTCGTGTCCATGGGCCGTGACTGCGCAGGACGGCCTCGCGGCACCGGGTATTTTCGCTATGATTGGCATTACCCGCACAACTGCCGATTAAACGGCGCCGCAGCGCCCCGGTCGTTCGATGACACCCAAGCCCAAGATGTCCCGGCGTCGCACCCAGCCCAGGTTGGTTGGGCGACTCTTGGTCGAAACGGAATCGGGCGCCTTTTTGGGCGACACGAGAATTCGTCTGCTCGAGGCCATTGGGGAGTTCGGTTCCATTACCCAGGCCGCCAAGACCGTGCCCTTGTCTTATAAGGCGGCATGGGATGCGATCGACTCCATGAACACGCTTGCCGATCAGCCGATCGTGGAACGCGCGGTCGGCGGCTCCGGCGGTGGGGGCACTCGCCTCACCGCGTACGGTCGGCGCATGGTGGCGTTCTACCGTGCCATGGAGGAGAGCTACCAAGAGGTATTGGACCGTGTGGCGCAGAAATTCGGTTCGGAGGGGCCCGGGGACATGCAGCAATACCGAGGTTTGCTGCGGCGCATGTCGATGAAGACCAGCGCCCGCAATCAATTTGTCGGGCCGATCTGCGCGTTGCGCGATGGTGCAGTCAATTGCGAAGTGACCTTGCGGCTGGACCCGCAGACGGAGCTCGTTGCGATGATCACTCGAGAGAGTATGGACCGGCTGAATCTTGCGCTCGGGACGGAGGTCCACGCCTTCGTCAAAGCGCAGACGGTGATGCTGATGACCGATCCGGCCGTTCGCACGAGTTCCCGAAACCACCTCTGGGGCACGATTTCGCGCATACACGTCGGATCCGTCAACGATGAAATCACGCTGACGCTACCGGGTGGCCGCCATGTGATTGCCATCATCAGTCATGCCAGCGTCGAGAGCCTCGGTCTGCTGGAAGGCGGTAAAGCTTGCGCCCTCATCCAAGATTCGAGCATCACCCTGGCGACGTTTGACTAGCCGACACGAGGGGTCTTCGATCGACAGGCTTCGCCGCGGCAGCGAGTCGATCTTTCGGGCGCATCAAAAAACAGGGTGGGGCCAAACCTCGACAGCACGTCTGTTGACTATTCTCAAACCGGCCCTCTGTTGGATGGTCGCCGTCCCCGCAGAAAATTGATCAGAACGCAAAACGCGCGCCCATGGTCGGTGCGAGATTGTCGTCGTAGTTATAGGGGACGCCGGGGCCGTGGGGAATGGCGACCGCCAGACCGCCGCTTACGTTGGAATATGCGATGCCTGCATAGACGTCGAAGCGCTTGGTGAAGTGATGGTCCGCGTAGAGCGAGACCTCGGTGAGAAAACCCGAGCACGAGGCGCGAAAACTCGTGGGCGGGCAGGCCGACGGAACACGGAAGTCGTTCTGCCACTGATGATAGGCGGATACCGTGATGTCGGTCTTGTCGTCGAAAGCGTATTTCACCCCCGCCCAGGCGACCTGCACGAGCTTGGGAGAATCGAGATTGTCGTCTTCGACGCCGCTCAAGAGATAACCGCCCTGTGCGGAGGCGCCGATACCCAGCGGGTTCGACGGATTGAACTGCTGGATGTGTTCGTAGCCGACATAGAACTTGAACGGGTCCCACTTATACTTTGCAGCAAGGAGGATGGCGGTATTGTCGGTCACGATGCCGTATTCGGTGTTGTCCGTTCCGATGAGATTCGCCCCGGTGATGCGGTTCGTATTGATGCTGTCGGTGGTCGATTGAAAGGGTGCCGACAGACTCTCGGGCCCCAATAAGGGGTTGAGAACGCTGATTGCCTGGTTGTAGCGCTGGAAGACGATTTCGGCGGAAAATTTTTCGTAGGTGCCGCCGAAGTCGAATCCATAGGCCGAGTTATGCGCCTGTTCCGGCGTGCACGTGGCGGCGCTCCAGGTGGCGGAGGCCGAGTAGCATCCGCCCGACCCGTCGACGAACTTATACATCGCGCCGAAATGCACCGGACCGTAGGTGAGGCGATATTTGAGGGCTTCGTCCCAACGGGTGTCCTCGGTGTCGCCGCCGCCGGCCATCGTGCCGTTATACCCGACGTAGGAAAAGGAGTAGGCGCCTGCGGCCGGATCGTAAGCAAGCATCGCATCGGTACCGAGAGAGCGCTGCCGGCCGAAGGTCAGCGAGCCGAAATACGTTGATGAGAGGCCGCCAAAGAGTTCGTCATTGAAGGCTTGGCCGGCACGCGCGCCGTCGCCCGTTTCCGAATAGCTGCCCCGGGCTAGACCGTTGTTCGTGGTGTTGGTGGCGCCCATGTTGGCGAGTTGCCCCGACTGCGGATTGATGCCGGTCGACGCGTTGAAGACGCCGAACCAGTCGTCCAGAAACTCTACCTTGCCTTTGATGCCGAGACCCGTCTGTTGCAGGTTGTTCGGCGCAATGAGGAATTGGGAGCGGTTCCCATTCCGGTTGACGAGCGATTCGCCCTCATAATTGTAGCCATTTTCCGGCAGGCCATGGGTGACCCAGCCCAAACCGATGTCATATGCGCCGTACAGCGTGATGCCGTTCCAGGTCAGCGAGCAATCGGTCGCAACGAACTCCTGCACGCTCGCGCAGCCCGCGGCGCCGGGCGGCGCCGCGGAAGCCGGTTCGGCGTGCGCGACGCACGCGACTGCGCTCATGACCACCAATGCCAGGACCGAATTCTTCAACATGTTCATGTTTCTCCCTGAGGTGAGCACAGTCGTCTAGGCGGCTCGCAATATACAAGAATATATAACAATATCGTGTCGCCTCTCGTACGACGAGCATGTTTCGTGCCACGCGGAAGGTCGATTAAATAAGGCTGAAAGTCACAAACTCCCGCCGTCGGATCGCCGAGTGCCCGTCACAAGATATAGTTAAGAATACAACGAATTGGCATTTGTCGGAAACCCGACGGAAGTTTGGCTCGCGCGCTCAGAGGGCGAAATCGGTTTCGCGGAACCGTCCAATCTGTGCGATCGAGCGGCGTGACGGCAAATGTCACACTCGATATCGTGACCGCGATGTTGTTCTGCTCGCGGTCAATGACTGAGTCCGCGCCGCTGCTCGGGCCGGTGACGCGGACCGTCAGGCGAGCCGCACCTCAACCCCGCGGCGCTCGAGCTCTGCGACGACGTCGGGACCTGCGCCCGTGTCGGTGATGAGCATGTGCAGCTGCTCCACGCGCGCGATCAGCGAGATGTTCCGCCGCATGAGCTTCGAAGAATCCGCTACCACGATGACCTGGCGCGAGATTTCGATCATTTTCGCATTCAGCTGCGCTTCGGGCAGATGCGGCGTCATGACGCCGCGCTCGGGATCGAGGCCATCGGCGCCCAGGAACAATCGATCCGCCTGCAAGCCGGCCAAGGCTGCTTCGGCCATGTGGCCGGAGAGGGAATTGGATTCCGGCCGCAGCAGGCCTCCCGGCATGATGAGCCGCACGAACGGCACATCGGCCAACAAAACGGCGATATTCAACGCGTTGGTGATGACGTTGAGGGAGTGGCCTTCGAGCTTGCGAATCTGCCGGGCGATCTCGGCGGTCGTGGTGCCGGAATCGAGAATGAGTGTCTCGCCATCCTGGATCAAGGAGACGGCGAGCTTCGCGATGCGCACTTTCTCGACATGGTGCAGCGTGCGTTTGACGGTGAGCGACAGGTCGTCGTCGTCCCGGCGCAGCAGCGCGCCGCCATGCGTGCGTTCGAGTGTGCCGGCAGCCTCGGGCGCGGCGAGATCCGTGCGGATGGTGACGGCTGACGTCACGAACCGTGTCGCCAATGCCTCCACCGTCACGCGGCCGTGCGCCTGCAGAAGTTCCACGATCCGGTGGCGGCGCTCGGCGACTAGCAGGCCAGGCTCGGTGCCGCCAACGCCGCCCGCGGGCGGCGCGTGTGTCTGCTCGGCACTCATGCGGGGGTCGCCTCGAGCAGAAGCAAGCGCTCGAACGTTACTGCCAGCCGGGCTTGCGCGCCCGCGACAATCCCGAGGTCGCGTGCATTGACATAGTCGCGGATGCCGTAGGGTCCGGCGCACGCGGCATCGACCGATGCAATCGCCGTACCGGATGCGGCGCAGGCTTCCGATCTAGCCTTGTGCTTTCCCTATGCGGTGTTCGCGCAGACGTTCGCGTTCCTGCAATCGCTGCACTTGGGGCTGCGGCCCGATACGCCCAATGTCCGCGGCGTCGTCAACCGTGTGGTCCGGGGCGTATCGATCCATCCCTGGGATCCGGTGCGGTGAAATTCTTTCTCGGGGTCGACGGCGGCGGGACGAAGACGGATTTTCTGTTGATCGACGAGGACGGTCGTGAGCTCGCGACCCATCGGGGAGGCTCCGCCTACTATCTGGAAACCGGGCTCGAGGCGCCCGAGACTCTGCTGGCCGGGGGCATCACGGCGACGTTGCAGGCGGCCGGGTTGACGGCAGAGCAGCTCACCTATAGCTTCATCGGCCTGCCGGCCCATGGCGAGGACAGTGGGCTCGCCCCACGCCTCGACGCGCTCGCCGCGAGCGTCCTCCCCGCAGCCCGCTTTCGCTGTGGCAACGACATGGTCTGCGGATGGGCGGGCGCTCTCGCGGGTCGCGACGGCATCAATCTCGTGGCGGGCACCGGCTCGATCGCCTATGGCGAGTGGGCGGCCCGCACGGCGCGCGCCGGTGGTTGGGGCGAACTGTTCAGCGACGAGGGCTCGGCGTACTGGGTCGCGCGCGAGGCACTCGCGCTATTCTCGCGCATGAGCGACGGCCGGGCCGGGAAGGGTCCGCTGTATGAGCTAGTGAGACATCGCTTCGGTTTGCAGGGGGACCTCGACCTATGCGCCGCGATCTATGGGCCGCCAGCCCTCGCGCGCAGCGAGCTGGCGGCTCTTGCGCCCCTCGTGACACGCGCCGCCGCAGATGGCGATCCGGCCGCGCAGCAGCTCATCGTGCGGGCGGCGGCTGAGCTCGCGACGCTCGTCCACGCCGTCCGAAATGCGCTCGAGGTCCCGCCGCAGGCATTGCTGCCCGTATCCTATTCGGGCGGGATGTTTGCGCTCGGTGAAATCCTGCTCGGTCCCTTGCGGGACGCACTCGAGGCCGCGGAGCCGCCCTATGAATTTGTCGTGCCGAAGCTGACGACGGCAGCCGGAGCCGCCTTAAACGTCGCCCGACTCGGCGGCGCGCCGCTCTCTTCGGCCGCGATCGCGCAGTTGTCGCGCCATTGTGAAGCCGATGCATTTTGGCGCTCGGACCGGCGCTATCTCGCCACCTCTGAGTCACAGGCCGTGACCGCCATCAACGCAGAGGTCCGCGGACTCGCGCTGCCCCGGGTCGTCATCAACAAGATCTATTGGGGCAATGCGAGGCGGGCATTTGGCTTGGCGCGTACAGGCACCGAGTCTCGCGCCCGATCGAATCCTTGAGCGGGTGTGTGCCACGATGGCTGCCGCTCAACCGAGTCTCATTTCTGCTTGGCGGTCGCCTTGGCAGGGGTCGGGGACGCCGGCGCGGCGATCGTGCCCGCGCAATTGGCCCACCAACACTTGTTTTCCGCAATGAAATTTTGCAACGCCTGCCACTTCGGCGGGGCCTGACTGAGCGGTGTCACCGTGTCCCACACCGATTCCAGAGCCCCGTAGTTCCCATAAACCGAGGGCGGCGCAATGTCCGCGAATTCGGTGTAGATCGTGCCGCCCTTCGCTTTCCAATTGGCGAGCGCCGTCGCGTAGACCTGCGCCATGCGCGGGTCGCGCTGCGCGGCGATGTAAAGATTCGCAATCGGCGATCCATAGGGATACACCGGGTTGGCGACCAGCGACTCACCACCCTCATAGGAAATCAACGGCAATTTGAAGGGGGCGATTGCCGCCATCATCAGGCCCTCGTAATACGAGGTCGATTGCAGATCGCCGCCATTGATCGCGGCGAACAAGGCGGTCAATCCATTGTCCGGCAACGCCGCCCATGCGGCTTGCGGCGTCACGGTGCCGGCGAAGTAGGGCGCCACCGCGACGGCGCCCATTCCGTGCCCCGAACAGGGTGCGCCACTCCACAACGAGCACTGAAGTGCGGTCGTCGCGGTAAAGGCGTTGCCCGCCTGAGCACCCATGACGCAGACCACCCGAGCGGCGTCCGCGCCCCACACGGACTTCCAGATGTCACAGGTTTGCGCCGTGCGCATGCCGTACCAATCGGCCCCCCAGTATTCGCCCGCGGCCGTCGGCCACATGGCCTGACCCTGCGCGACCGCGTAGTGAAACTGCGCAAATGACGGGTTCCAGACCTCATTGCTGAATTCGATGTAGAGTTTTTGACTCGTCCCCAGCATCGAATGCGCGAGGGTCGCCATTTGCGTGATGTAATCGTTGTTGGCGAGGTGAGGAACGTTGATCCAGCAATCCGCGCCGACGGCATTGCAGAGCAGAAGCACGGCCTCGATCGGGCCCCCATAGGCGCCGCCGTACCCCGCATCGGTGAGCTGGGGCCTGGAGGACCAATTGACGAGCAGGCCGCCCTCACTGTCGGAATTGAGCCACTGCATGCCGCGCACGAGCCGAAAATTCGCCAACATGTTCAAGAATTTCGGGTTGAAAATGGCGCCGCTCGCGAGCAGGCATTCCTGTTCCGCCTTGACCAGGCGTAGGTTGCGAATGTAGTTGCCGGTGTGGTTTGGATCGGTCGACGTGATGAAGATCATGATGCCCGCACCGGTCGCATTGACGTTGAGTACGTCACGACCTGGCGTCGAACTCGCGAGCGACGCATCGAAATTGTAGCTGAGCGTCCCCTGCCCATCGTAGAGCACGACGTATTGCCCGGACGGGTAGTAAATTCCCGTACCGGCATTGGCCTGTCCGAGGTTGCGCAGCAGCAGCACGCCGACGCTGTTGAACTGCGGATTCGGATCCGCCGAACTCGGCGTCAAGGTCGTGGGATAGCCGTTCGCGTCGAGTTGCAGATAGGCGTTCTCGTTGGTGTTGAAAGCACCGCCCTGCGTGTTGTGGGTGATCCATCCCGAATTGTCGGAGGAGGACAGCGCAGCGGTCTTGACGATGTTCAAGAAGGGCTGTTCGACCGTGTAATAGTTGATGCTCACGAGGTTCATGCCGAGCGGTGACTGCGCGTTCGCTGCGGTCGCAGCCGGGGCCGAACCGGACAGTCCGATCGCCAAGCCGATCGCCAGGCCGAGGGCCGCGAGGCCGGCGCCGTATCGACGTACCGAATTCAGGTGACTGAGGAACGTGCCCATCGCCAAATACTGTAAACCAATCCGTTGGAATTCGGCCATGCTTTTCCGTCCCTCCAGAGTCACCGAGTGCGCCTGCCGAGTCGCCACGCCTGCACCCTCGGGTTGCAGTCCGCGCACGCGTCGGAGCGTTTTTGCTGCCGGGCAGCGAGGAATATGTCAATCACGAGGACCTCGCACCGAGCCGATGTTCAGGGCCGGAAGGGAGCTATTTTTTTCGGCAGGACGACTTATACTAACTGGTAATATTCATTGGTGCGCTTCGATCGTCGTTTGAGCGGCCGGCGTTGCCGTCGCTCCGACTTGAGGCTTGGAGGCCCGTGTCGTTACGGTCTTTGCGATGATCTCGGCTTTATTCGCCTTTCGGTATTGCGATTTCGGACCAAGGGATCTGGCGGTAAATGCGCAAAGCACTGGCCGACAACGCTTTATATGGGCGTTTCCTTCGGTTCGCCGCGACCGCGCGAGGACCGCGGGCGCGGTCCTCGGCGTCCATGGGTTTTGATTTCGCATGCCGGCCGTGAACTTTAGCGTGAAACGAGCCGCCATCGTTTCGAGTGAGACCGCCAGAAAATAAAGGGGATTACCTTGAGAGACACTGAGTCATCTGACTTTTCCGGATCTATGGCGGTCTCGTTGTCCACCTTGCTCTCGATCTTGGGAGTCTCCGCTATCTTCGAACGGGACGCCGCCGGACACCGGCGGGCCCCATGCCGTGGCATTTTCTTCCTCGGCATGTTGCTGCTGGTCGGTTCGGCGTTGGCGCCGAGCACGGGGCTTGCCGCCGGTTGCACGGGGAACGCCTGCCAGGTCGGGACCTATAGCAGCACCGGAAATACGCCGTGTACAACGGCGGATCCCGGGTCTTTCGTGGCGGCTTGTGGTTCAACCTCGGAAACACAGTGTCCCGCGGGCAGCTACAGTATTTCCGGATCTTCTGCCTGCATCGCCGATCCACCGGGCACCTACAGTGGTGCGGATGCATCCTCCGCGACGACGTGTCCGGCCGGTGATTTCTGTCCGGCCGGGTCCACGACCCCTTATCAATGCGTCGAAGGAACGTACAGCGCAGGAGGTGCGTCAGGTTGCAGTACTTGTCCGGCGGGGTATTTTTGTCCGGCCGGGACGGCGACGCCCACCGCGTGCGCCGCCGGAACCTACAGTCCTGCGGGCGCGCCGGCGTGCAGCGCGGATCCGGTGGGAACCTGCACCGGGGTCGCCGCTTCGGTACCCGGTACGTGTCCGGCGCCATCGAGCAGCGCAGCGGTCTGTACCTCGGTCGTGAGTTCGACGAATTTCGACAGTACGGCCATGGGCACCGGCGCTTTGTCGAGCTGCACCAATTGCGCGTCCGATACCGCGTCCGGTTATCAGGCGCTCTTCAGCAATACGACCGGCACCAACAACGTCGCGAGCGGCACGGACGCTCTTTATTCGAACACGACCGGCGGCAACAACACGGCGAGCGGTTCCCAGACGCTCGGCAGCAATACGACCGGCGCGCAAAATACGGGCTTTGGCAGCGGCGCGCTCCAACTCAATACGACCGGGAGCGGCAATACGGGCGCGGGCTATCAGGCACTTTTCAGCAATTCCACGGGCGGCAACAACACGGCCTACGGCAGCGAGGCGTTGCTGTCGCTGACGAGCGGAACCGCGAACGTCGCGATCGGCACGAGTGCGGGATCCAATCTGACGTCCGGCAACAGCAACATTTATATCGCCAATACGGGAACTGCGACCGAGTCGGGTACGATCCGCATCGGAATCTTAGGCACGCACACCAACGCCTATTTCGCGGGAATCACGACGAATCTCACCAACGACACGTCGGCGCTACCCGTCGTCGTCGATACGGCGACCGGGCAGCTCGGAACCGGTGCTTTAGTTGCAGGGCCGGCAGGTCCACAGGGGCCTCAGGGACCCGCCGGCCCAACGGGACTCATGGGGCCGCAAGGCCTCCCAGGACCCATCGGTGCAACCGGAGCGACGGGCGCTGCCGGGCCAACAGGTGCCACCGGAGCGACCGGTGCGACGGGCGCGCAAGGCCCGACCGGATCTGCCGGACCAGCCGGTGCGAACGGCACGAATGGCACAGGCTTCAACTATCGGAATAGCTGGGCCGGCAGCACGGCTTACTCGCCGAACGACGTCGTGACCGAAAGCGGCCAAACCTACGTGGCGCTGCTCGCCAATTCGAGCACCGATCCGGCGGCCGATGTCAGCGCGCAGGGAGGGAATTGGGCGCTCATGGCGGCGGCGGGCGTGCAAGGTCCGATCGGCTTGACGGGACCCACCGGACCGCAGGGTCCCATCGGACTCACTGGGGCAACCGGCGCAACGGGTGCGACCGGCGCGCAGGGCCCGATCGGCTTGACCGGCGCAACGGGATCTCAAGGCCCGATTGGACTCACCGGTTCCCAAGGGCCGGCAGGAAACACCGGCGCAACG
>Ga0302320_10016812_pt1 | contig 14903 bp, 10 predicted proteins | sample Bog_T0_3_FD_202130 | JGI IMG/M metagenome (GOLD analysis project Ga0302320, IMG submission 202130) | Peat permafrost microbial communities from Stordalen Mire near Abisko, Sweden - Bog_T0_3 | ecosystem: Environmental > Terrestrial > Soil > Wetlands > Peat | place: Sweden: Abisko, Stordalen Mire... | reverse complement strand
GTGCAACACTCCTACCGCGACAGCGGTTTAGTCCAATGGACTTTATGCCGACGTCGGCATAACGTCCACAAAGCCAGGAATATCGTCGAGCGCCTGCCCAAACCGCTGCATGCCTCGGTCCGGCGCGCCCTGCGTCAAGCCTGGGAGATGGACGATGCCGACAAGGCCGAGAAGTTGATCAAGAACCTGGCCCGCCGCCTCGAACAAGACGCTCCCGGTGTCGCCGCCAACATCCTCGAAGGGCTCGACGAAATCCTCACCGTCCTGCGACTCGGCGTACCCAAGGAACTGCGCCGCTCGTTGGCCTGCACCAATATCATCGAGAACATGAACAGCACCATCCGGCGGGTGTGCGCCAACGTCAAACATTGGCAGGACGCCAAGATGGCGTTGCGCTGGACCAGCGCCGGAATGATGGAGGCCGCCAAGGGCTTCCGGCGGCTCAAGGCCAATAAACAGTTGCCGCAGCTCCGTGCCGCATTGCTGGCCCATCAGGCTAAGCATTCATCCAATACTGCCAAGCACGCGACCGACGCCGTGGCCGCGTGAGCGAACCGCAGATCAACCCCTGAAAACAATCTTGTTGAAACAAAAGAAGAACATGTTACGCTACCCATGCAATGCCCGCTGAGCACTTTTCAACAGAGCTCGGGACATCCCCCATTGCCGAACGTTTGCCATACAGCTCGGATAACCGCGTTACTCTGCACGCTGGAGATCCGCATTTTCGATTATCCACAATGTACCGCGAGGTTGCGTGACGGGCTTCCCGAGGCTGAGGCTCGTGATCATATTGCAAACGCATAGAAATCATCGAGGTATAAGGTCACCGGCTGTAGCCTGACGAGGTTGATCTCAAGCCAGAGATGTGTCGCCCAGGCGGGGGAATAGCCGGCGGCGGAGTCGGTGGGATCGGTATAGAGCGGGTCGCCATAGGCCAGCCGAGTCCAGGCCGAATGAGTGTCGTCACCCTTGATTGTCAGAGTTGCCTCTCCGGTATATAGAGTCTGCCCAAGTTGCGGGACGCCAAAACCGTCTCTCCCGATCACGCTGGCCCATAACAGGCGGGTGAAGAGCGGGGCTGCTGCGCCGGTGCCGCGGTTTTCCAGCACAGCCTTCAGCCAAAATTCGCAGGATCGCAAGCGACCGCCGCCTGCCGGGAAGGGGATCAGGATATGACAGCCGGCGTCGGTTCCTGACCCGACGCCGCTCTTGGCGATGGCGAGGCAGGCCGTGCCGGTTCGGGCCTGGGTGGTGGTCCGCTCGGCCGAGATCACGCCGACGTCGCGCCCATTGTCGGACCACAGCAGATGGCTGCGGGTCAGACGGCGGTTTCCAGTCTGGCCGTTCACCCACAAATCCAGCGCCGCATCCGGACGCTCGAACAGTCCGGCATTGCCGAGCAAGCTGTGCGCCGCATCGCGCTTGACGATGCCGGGGATGTTCCAATTGCTGCCGCCGAGCAGGCGCTCTATCACAATTCGGCCCGCCCCACCGCAGATGACATGTTCGGCCGACTGCCAGTTATAGCCCCACACATGGCTGAGCACGATGCGGCTGTGGATATCGCGGGTATAAAAGAAATACTCGAAAGGAATGGCTGCACCGTCCAAAGGTGCCCCGCCCATGATCTGGCCGCCGTCGATGAAAAGCTCGCCGCCGATGTCGAATGGGCTGCCGATGAAGCCGGCCCGCAGGCCTGTCTCGAAATGGCAGCCAAAGCAGTGAGTGCTGCCGCCGGCCTGTCTTATAAACGACTTGGCAAAGTCGATCGACACGCCAAACAGGTAAAGTTCGCCCCCCCCATTATCAATGGCGGGACCGCCGCCGCTTTCAAAGGTGCCGCCAAAGAAGCTGAGATTCTCGCCGGCATCCTCTCCTCCCAAATATGCCAAGCCGCAGTGAAAGCCGGCGAATCTGGAACTGTAGGACTTGGTCAGATAAGTGCGGTTCCTGAGCACCAGCCCGCGTCCGAGATTCTCCGCGGCCTCGACATTATAAAAAGTCCACCGGCTGGAAAAAGTGGGCTGGTTGGTGTCGAAGTAGAAGCCGTCGCTGACGCGGGGGGTGGTTGGTGAACCCTTGACCTTCAGTCCGCGGCAATAATGGCTGTCCTGGCCATATTGCGTTCCTGCCGGCGAGTCTCGCACCAGCACGCAGGCGTTTGGCGCCAGCGCGGTGGCGTGGCCACTGTTCGTTTCCGTGAGATCATTTTCCTCGAGCTGTTCGCCCCCGCCTCGAAAGGATTTGAGCCGAAAATCCCACGTTGCCGAGCCAGCCTCTATGGATGTTCGGGTAGGGTCGATCACCACGGTCTGACCGAGATAATAGACTTGGCCGGGCTTGCACCAAACTACGCCGTGGCGAAATGCCTCGTTGTAATCAATCGCCGCTTGAATTGCCGGATGGTCGTCCTGCGATGGATCGCCGCCGAGCGCGCCAAACATGTCCACGAACAGCAAAGGCTCTGCGAGCGCGAACCACCGGCCGTTGGCTGTGCGGGCCCTGTATGGCGAGACGCCGGTTTCATCGGTAGCCTGATAGCGCGCAGCGCCTTGGCCTGGCACGGAATGTCCGACGGTCTGGATCACGGCGACCGCGTCCGGAACAGCGAAGCGCTCTAACTCGGTAAACAAGCCGACGACGAAGGCTGGGCTGGCGTCGTTCGGATCGGCCAGGACCGGCGATAAGAAGTCCGTTCCCAGGGCGACTGTAGTCGTCGCTGCCATGATGATTGCTCGGCGTCCGAGGCTCGTGGGGCCATCCGTCATGTCGCTGCCTATGTTATTCTGATTGGCAAAGGCTTAGGGTCGATGTTGAAATCCGCCTGCCCAGGTGGGCCACTGCGGAAATGAATTAATTTGGTTTGTTTAAATCATCATAGCAAACGGCGCACAGATCGGCAGCAAAGCTACCTTCATGTCGGTAGCATGTGGCGACTTCAATTTTGTATTCGTTCCAAGGACGGGGGGTGCCTACAGGGTAGCTGCGAGATGCATTATGGTAATTGAAAATCTGCAAACGGGGGGGGGTCGATTAGCGCCTTTGGAACCAGAGAATTAGTTCGGTATTTGGGTCGAACAATCCCGTTTTTGGGGACATCGCGCCAGTCTTTCAGAAGAATTCCAGACAAATAGCAATTTTTTTAGAATCATGGTTGTGTAGCAAGAAAATTTTTTTGTTATAGTAGATCTGTGAACATAGACGACGTCTGGGCAGCGTGTAGCTCAAATTTAATTTTTTTAGATGGTTGACGGAGATTATAATTTGTATGCGCGAGGCAGCCGCACACTTAGGTGGCTTGATGAATATGCCGGCATTCCGCTGTCTTTAGTCGTCGGACTCGCCAGACCGAGCCGAAATCTTCCCCGGGAAATCCAAACGATAGGAATCCTGATGTTGGGGGTGATAGGCGACACGCTTCTGGCTAGCGCTATCTTGCCGGACCTGCGACGAGCGTTTCCACGAGCTCGGATAGTTGCGTTCATTGCACACTCCAACCGGGATACAGTCGAACTCCTAGAAGAGATCGATGCTGTGTTCGTGATTCCCGTTACGCGCCCCCTAACTGCGATAGGCATATTGCGCCGTCAACCGGCAGACCTTCTCATCGATATTGGGCAGTGGGCGAGGATCTCGGCGTTGCTAGCGGCCCTGTCAAGCGCCCGCTACACAGTTGGTTTCAAGACCATGGGTCAGCACCGGCATTACGCGTTCGATGCCGTAGTTTCTCATTCCGGTGAACGACACGAAATCGATAATTTTAGAGCCTTGCTGTCTCCGTTGGGAATCGATGCCGTCGGAGCCCCACCTCTTCGGCGCGAGGTCCTTGACGAAGCGCGAATGCTCGGCCCCTTGAATTCGGTGATAATACATCCGTGGGCCGCGGGCTATAAGCACAATTGGCGAGAATGGCGAACCGAACGGTGGGTCGATTTCGTCCGGGACATCCTTACGGACGGCTACGACATTGTGATTACCGGAGGGCCTTCCGATTTTCCCCGAGCAAAAGCGCTGGCAAGCCTCATCGGCCGGTCCTCGATAGAAATCGCGACAGGTACCGCCAGCCTGCGCCAGACTGCCGTCTTGCTCGCCCGTGCCGCCGGCGTCGTCAGCGTCAATACGGGCATCATGCACCTGGCCGCGCTCGTCAACGCGCCGTTGGTGGCTCTGCACGGTCCTACAAACCCCAAACGCTGGGGGCCGATCAACCCGAACGCCATCATCCTCGGCCCTGGACCTGAGGAAGGCGGCGCTTTCCTCAATCTCGGTTTCGAGTACCCGGTGTCTCCACCCGACTGCATGGACAAAATTTCCGTAGCAGAAGTGCTGCATGCTTGCAGGACGGTGATTGAGAAATCGAAGAGCTCTAAGAGTAAGATCGAATCGTCATCCTGATTTTTGCAAAATTCATGAGAATATTGTCGCGCTATATCAAATACTAAAAAAATGAAAAAGTCATCGGCTCGAAATGTAAAAAGCTCCTGAACTTCGGCAATATCTCATAGGTATTGCAATTTCGTCTCCGATTGACGCCAAAGATCCTGGGCACCCAAATAGCACTGGTAGTATTTGTCCGAATTTTCGTCGAAGGATTGGAACAATTTGTATAAGAGTGTCGCACGCGCGTCGGTTCCGACGAAAGTAGTGACTTGAGCCACTTCGTCAAAAGGCGTCCGCCCTTGTATCAGAACGCTCTCGCCGCCGGCTGTTCCTGTCGATATCACAAAGCTCTCTTCGCTTGCTCGTGCATCGATCATTATCTTGGCCATCGGAAGTCCAGTGCCATTCATTGTGGCAACCCATTGATCTACCTCTCCTGCCGAGCGTGCCGTTAATGTCGAAGATACAACTTGCCCGAATCCAAGTTCAGCGAATAGCGCCAGCACTTGGATGCCGTAGAAGCGAAGCGGTCCTCCACCATCCTGTTCCCTACGTTTCCAAATATTCTGGTTGCGTCTAAAATATTGCGCGTTGAAATGCCATTTAATTTCTACAGATAGAACATCAAAAGATTTGCACATCTGCCGTATCTTGTTTGCCCATGGGAGGAAGCAAAAGATATACCCGACCCGGAACGCATGGTCTCCATTTAGAAGCAGATCCAGTAGCGCGGCCCCCTCAGCCTCCGTTGCGGCCAAAGGCTTCTCAAGCATAAAACGTCGAATGTTCGGGCGGTCGAGACAGGCGAGCACTTTGGCCGGCTGATCTTTCGGTTGCAACGCGATCACGACACACTCTGCTTGATCAAGAGCTTGATCTTCTGTCTCGACCCATGTGATTTGGCACGCAAACACAGCAAGTTCGCTCCTCAACATAAGGCGAGGGCGATAGCGAAGCGGCAATACGATCTGTTGACCGGCAAGGCCGGCAAGGGCCGGCAGATAACCATAAAGTCCGAACCCGGATCCGAGAATGGCTATCACAGCCTACTACCAATCAGATGGGTTCGGGCTAAAAATATCCACAATCGGCCCACGATAGCCTCGCGAAGCCACATATTGACGGATCTCGTCGCTGATATGCCACGCGAAATTTAGCAAGGGCCTGTCGACATCGCCTTTTTCAAAAATAATGTCTTCGGAGCAGATAGGAATGCGGGTGCCCGGGGCATAGTGCCCAATTTTCATCGATCCTGGCCGCTCGTAGATTGCTTCGATCAGTTGCTCGTCAAGGCCGAGGAGCTTGACCAAAATGGCGGATCTAGCTGGAAATGCCTTGGCGTTGAGCTTCCCATGCTTAGCAACGAGGTCTTTGATAGAGTGAAGTTTTCTGGTTCGCCAAAGTGTTACAGTATCATTTAACTGCAAGAACTTTTTTTTGAATTGGGCCTCGTAGATATCCAGTTCGCTTCGCTTGGCCTGTGAAATCACGCTTCTACCCTGCGCCGAAATAAATGCGCGGATGTTCCCCCCATAACGGGCAGGAAATTCGGCATCGACTACGTGAGCGCCTAACGACTTTGCAATCCATTCGAATGATCGAAAACTGTAAGTTCTCGGATGCTCGTGATAAAATGTGTCGAATTGGCTATTTTCGAGAACAGACCCTAAATAATGATTCTCTATTATAAGAACAGTTTCTGGTTTCCATACGACTTTCAAAGCATTTATAATCGACGATAGTTCAGAAATATGCGCGAATACGTTCGTGAAAGAAATAAAATCGACAGCCCCGTGTTTCTTGTAGATAATTTCGGCCGTTGTCACATTCCAGTAGGCTTTTAGGACATCGTGACCGTTAGCAATCGAATCATTCGCTGCGTCAGTTGGCTCCACACCAAGTGTCACAGCACCCTTTTTACGGAAGAAGTCAAGCAAACTTCCATCATTGCAACCAATATCCAAAACTTTTTTGCCATCAAAATCACCAAATCTTTCTTGGCAGGAGCAGGTAAGTTGCTCCATCCCGCGCAAAACATCGGCTGTGAACCTTGCCCGATAATGGTAACTTGCGGGAAAAAGAATTGTCTTTTCAATCTGAACACGTTGGTGCGCGGTCCTGCAGACATCGCAATAGAGTATATCAATCGGATATTCGTTGCATTGATATGATGAACCGACGGCGAGAAGATCGTCGCAGAGGGGGTGATAACCAATATCTAAAACAGAATTAAGAGATTTGTTTCCACATACTTCACAGGAGCTGATCTCATAATTAAAAACCTGCGGCTCAATAGTCTCTTGCATTTTTAGGAACCCTCTACACGCACACTTCACTCACGGGGCAGCACTGTCAGCCAGTGAAAGTGGAGCAAGACCATTTCTCGTCAATACTGAAAACAGGATCTTTTTTGAAAAAGCAAATCTGCCCCTAGTTGGCAGTGCCATCCAAGCAATATTTCCCCTCTGCTCTCAAAAATATTGGGAGCCAACGATGCGTTGCTCTACGAAATTCGCTTTAGCCATCAAACTCTCAAACTACTGCGGTAGACTCGGCAGCAGCACTAAAACCCTCCCTGGACATGTCCCGACGGCCGATGGCAAGGTACTTACCCTCTCGTCCAACCACGCTCGGCGTCAGCATCCTGCGCCCGTCAAACAGGACTTTGTTGGATAAGTCGGCATTCCTAATCCTGTGATATTCAGACCAACTGGTCGCGATAATGACGATGTCAGCTTGATCGATATAAGACTCCCAGTCCTTTAGGAAGGTAACTGAAGCGGCTGCGAATCCAAGGGCGTGCCGGAAATTCTCCGCTGCAATCGGATCGTGAACACTGACATTGCAACCACGCGAGAGAAGTTGCTCAACGATCTTGATCGACGCAGATTCCCGCACATCGTCGGTTCCAGCCTTAAATGCCAAACCCAGGACAATCACATTGCGTCCGCGAAGATCATCAATCTCTTCATGAAGGATCGAAACAACCTGCTCCGGTTGAACCTCGTTAACATCGAGAATGGCATTTAGCATTCGCATGGGAACCCCCATCGACTCACCTTGGGATCTGAGTGCCTGGACATCTTTCGGAAAGCAACTTCCACCGAATCCACAACCTGGAACCAGATAAGTAAGAATTTGCGGTTCCGCCCGATTGCCATCGGACAAAATTGGATTCCACCGTTTGTCGAGACTGATGCCCCTTACCACATCCATGATGTCGATACCGCCGATTGCGGCGGCCAAATTGGCGATTTCATTCATCGCCGAAATCTGACACGCCAGCATCGCGTTGTTAGCATATTTGAGCAACTCGGCCGACCTCGTCCGGATTCGGATCTTTTCTGTCGTCCATGGCGCATATAGGCGCTCCAAGCGGTCAAGAGTTGCGCTGTCTTCGTATCCTAGCACTATGCGATCTGGTTCCATAAAGTCAGAGATTGCGTTGCCTTCTCGAAGAAATTCCGGATTCATTCCAATCCCAAATTCGGGGAAGCGCTTGCCCGAGACTGTCTCGATTTCCTTACGAACGATCGTGTCGGCAGTGCTGGGCAACACTGTGCTTTTTACCACGATCGAGATGTGCTGATCCGTGCCTCCGATGTAATGACCAATGTCTCTCGCGGCGCTACATATGTTTGAAAGGTCGATAACGCCGTTTACGGACGGAGTTCCCACCGCAAGCATGGCGACTTCAGCACCATCGAGGCCGGAGTGCAAATCGGCAGTCGCCATGAAGCGATGTTGATCTCGCACCGAAGTTAACAAATCGGCCAGACCATGCTCGAATATATGAGGGTGTCCCGCGTTAAGGCTGGCAACGATGGCAGGATTGGAGTCCACGCACACCACATCATGTCCTTTGGCGGCAAGACAAACACCCGTCACCAGACCGACATAGCCAGTGCCGACAATGCATATTTTCATCGCGTTCGCACCTCGCCGCTTTGGAGATGCTTTAGGTATCGACGGACACCTTCCGCGACTTGAATCTTCGGGTCATAGCCCAATTTGTCTCGTGCCTTCTTTATAATTGGGCAACGGCGAATGGGATTGTCCGTCAGATAATCGGCGTCAGAACTGTTTTGAAAGAGGACACTTCCGGCGTAGCCAAAAATTTCAGCGCCTGCGTCGCGATAGATTTGGGCAAAATCACGCACCATAATCTCCGGGCGCTCGGCACCAATGTTAAAAACATCAAACTCAGAATGAAGGAGACAAAGGAGATATCCAATCACAGCGTCGGCAATGTAGCAAAATGTACGCGTCGGTGTACCATCAGAAAAGATGACTATGTCACGAGATTCCATTACACAGCGAGCAAAATCAGCCGGTAACCGTCGATCTTCAAGGCGCATGCCTGGCCCAAAATTATTGAAAGGCCGAGCGATTGTGATCGGTAAGTTGTATTGACGCGAGAAGACATAGCATAGCGTTTCACCGAACCGCTTCGACTCATCGTAACAAGCTCTTGGTCCGACGCAAGAAACATAGCCACGATAGTCTTCGGAAGTTGGAATTGAAGAGGGATCAGGATCGCCATAAATCTCGCTGGAGGAGAAGAATAGCAAGCCTTTTAGCGTGGAAGAATCGCGGTAGAAATCGAGCAGACCGCGGAGCCCCCATATATTGGCATCAATCGTAGCCAGCGGATATTGGCGATAAAAGGTCGGGGACGCGACAGAAGCGCCATGAATCACATAACTGGCCCCGCTTGCACCGTTTATCTCTTCGATCCTGTCGCGGGAAATATCAAACTCTACAAGATCTAGTGTATTCGGATAGGCTTTTGTCAATGTCTCTAGCCATAAAGGACGGCCGAGGAGGAAATTATCAAGCCCGATGACTTTACGGAGGCGCAGTTTTGACGCGTACCGAACGAGGTATAACATTGTATAGTAGCCTAGAAATCCCGCACATCCTGTGACTATAACAGTAGCGTCGTCCCATTCCCGACGATCGCCTAGAACTGCATGAATATAGTCCAGGTCTTCCTGAGCGACGGCATTAAGCTTCATGTGGAACTTCCATACGGCTTACGGCTATTCGAAGTCGTCCGTAACGGCCCAAGGCGCTTTGCCCGTCCGCCACAGGCCGTCGAGAAAGTCGCGATCCCGCTGCGTGTCCATTGAAGCCCAGAATTCCTTATGGCGATACAGACATAGCTGACGATCTCTGACCAATTTCGTCAGAGGTTCCCGTTCGAGAACAAGCCCGAACGAGCCGTCAGAAGCAAGGTAATTTGTAAAGAACTCTCGCCTGAAAAAGAAGAAACCACCGCTTATCCAAGAACTTACCAATTCCGGTTTTTCAGAGAAGCCACTGACCACGTCATTTTCGGCCACGAGTTCACCGAAACGGGACGGCGGATTGACGGCCAGAACTGTACCAATTTTTCCGTGCTCCTGATGGAATGAGAATTCCTTGGAGAGGTCTACATTGGTGACGCCATCGCCGTAGGTCACGCCGAAATGCTCCGCATCGCCAAGATAGCGTTTTGCAGCCATGGCAACTCTGCTGCCGGTCATGGTTTCTTCGCCGGTATACATTACTGTCACTGTCCAGTCATCATTGTGGCGAACATCATGATAGGTGACACCTTGGCTAGTCAGATTTACTGTGAAATCCGCTTTCATCGCGTCATAATTCAGGAAGTATTCTTTGATGACCTCCGATTTGAAGCCGGTACAAATAATGAACTTCTTGAATCCGAATTTGCCGTACCACCGAAGAATATGCCAGAGAATAGGCCGGCCCCCAATTTCGACCATGGGTTTAGGACGAAACTCAGTGTGCTCTTTGAGACGCGTCCCCGACCCTCCAGCAAGAATGAAGATTGGAACATTCGAATTGTCTGTCAGCATCCTACATCCCCCTGCAGGAGTTAACTCTTCTTATTCATTTGTGCCCTATATCCAGTACACGGGCTTCGTATAAATTTGTGAATTATTTTATTACTTTTTTTCCAAAACAATACTTCCAACAGGTCGAAAACGCTACACCCTCCATGGCATACCATGCTACTGGTCTCATTGCCAATCGTTTGCCGCAAGAAAGTAGCAGCCGCCTTCGATGGGCGGCGCCCCAAAAGGCGGATGGAGCCATTTTGCTGCCGGCCGGCGCTGAGCCTCGTTATGAGTTGACAGGCAATTTGGCGGCTATGATTGCCGAGGGCATTGGATGGCTGGCAACCCGTTTGCAGCGATTGACGATCTTCACGCTGGTGGCGGTCAGGAAAGCGTCCGCCTCGTTGCCCACCGGGATGCAGGGCACCGACTACAGGGACCTGTAGGCGATGACGATGTGTTAGTCGAATTTTACTCTGCAGCCGATCCACGATTCACCGATGCCAATGGGCTTGGCAGGCAAGCGCTTTTGTGCGTGCGTTCCAAGGTCTCAAACAACACGCGCCGGCCGCCTTCCCGTGGCGGCGCCATCGGTCGGTCGTTCAACTCGGTCAAACAATCTCAAAGGGGCGACGATGCACGCGATTGCTTCGATGCCTGCAACGGCCCCGCCTTTTTGCAGGGGGTGGCGAAATCATCGGCCGCGGGTGCCTGCAGCCAAATTTGAAGCTGAAAGCGACAGATGGGGCCATCAATAGTTGATACCAGAAGTAGATTTGACCAGACGGTGCAGAAGTCGATCCGAAACTCGCCACGCCCATCTATTTGTCGCAAAATGGTAAGGCAGCCGAATTTGGATGCAACCCCTGTCGCTATCCAGGGAGAATGCAATCGAGGTAAGCCGTGAACTTCTTAGCCAAATGTGTCTATGCGCCGCGTCGCGCCATTGGCACCGGTCTGGCGCCATGAGCGTGACTGCCATATCGATATTCAGGAAACTTGCCGCCCCGCAATCCGTGCGCATCGCCGTGATAATCGGCTGGGTGAGCCGCGGTATCATGGCGGTTAGCCAGATTTTCGCAATCCGTATACTGACGACATTGCTCGGTGTTTCGGGCTACGCGGCTTATGCCATCATCATCGGTCTTCAGTTCTGGTTCACCCTTTCCGATTTCGGTTTCGGCGCCAGCATGCAAAACAAGCTATCCCGGAAGCGCCTACAAGGCACGAGCGGGAACAATATCTTCGCCGCCACGGTATTTTTCCTGGCAGCGGTCGGAATTGCGCTTTGCATGTTGGTTCTGCTCGGATCGCCTTTTATCGGCCCTGCCATGCTGCGGAGAATACCCGATGTCAGTGCGGCGCAGGCAACAGTGGCGTTTGCCGTCTTCGGAATCGTCATGATTGTGGGGACGGTGGCGAGCATGTTCACGCGCGTCCTTTATGCCGAGCATCGCGCACATCTTGTCTATATATTGACGGCAATCGGCAACCTGGCTGGGCTGGCCTTGATCTCCGTTCTGCCTTACTTTCATCTCAAAAGCCCGTTGGTATTGGCCATCATTCTGTACAACGGGGCGATGCTTCTTGTAATCGTACCTTTTCTTACCGCAAGGCTGCGTACAGTTCTTTCGGGTCGCGCCGCGGCGCGCCGTATCGCGCGTAGCTGGCGGGATGTCATCGGCTTTCTGTGGAAGCAGGCAAAACATTTTTTGTTCATCAACATCATCGGTGCTTTCACGATGAACATCGATTTCATCATCCTGTCCCAATTCGCGCCGGTATCCGAGATTGCTTCCTACGCTATCGTGGCCAGACTGTTCGCTTTTGTGATGAGCCTCTTTGCGAGCGTAACTATGGCGTTATGGCCCCAATCCGCGGAAGCAATCGCGCGCAAGGATGTGGCCCGGCTTAGAAAGGTGATGATCGAATGCTTGAGCATCGGGTTTGTCTTGATCACGGGCTGTGCGGGGACGCTCTACTGCTTCCGCCAGCAGCTCATAGCTATCCTCTCGCCCCAACACGCCATCGTCATACCGTTGACTATCGTCGCCGCATCGTGGCTTTACTGGTGCACACGCGTGTGGTGCGATACCAATTTCCTGATCCTTCAAAGCGGCGGACGCGCCGATCTCGCAAGCCGCATCGCTGTCCTGCAGATGGGCGCCAACGCGGTACTCGAAGTGCTCGGTGCAAAATTTTTCGGTGTCGGCGGCATGTTGCTCGGACTGACGGCTTCATTTTTGATGACGTCCTTCTGGTATTTGCCGCTCGTCAACTATAGAAACTTTCTAACGATGTCGGTACCGCGGTCTCAAACAAAGATAGAAGTGACGCGTAGTCAATAGATGAAACCAAGCACAAAGCCCTTGATCACCGTTGCTATACCGACGTTCAACCGCGCGAGGTTCTTGCCGACCTGTCTAAACTCTATTTTTTTGCAGTCCTACGAAAACATTGAAATTTTGGTATGCGACAATGCTTCGTCTGACGAGACGGAGAATATTATTGCCCAATGTACCGATCCACGCCTCCGTGTAGTGCGTCACTTCAAAAACATCGGGCTCTTCCCGAATTGGAACGCCTGCGTGAGCAATGCCCGCGGGGAATACTTTGTGTTGTTGTCTGACGACGACGTCATTCACCCCAAGTTTCTCGATCATTGCGTCGCATTGCTGCGCGCGGGCGAGGATGTTTCAGTGATCATCGGCGTGAGCTCTGAAATGAACTACGGGAAATATATCGAGGATACCACAACCACGTCCCTGGGAACCGGCGTCCATTTGGGAACCGAGGTTTTGACGGAATATTTTCGCAACGCACTGCCAATTCATATGTGCAGCGTTTTGATCCGCACAGAGACAATTCGATCATGTGGCGGCTTTGACGCGAATCATATCTTTTATGGAGATGCAGCCGTGTGGCTTCCGATCCTTGCCAAGCAGCGAGTTGGGTTTATCCGGGAGCCTTGTGGCGTGTATGCTAGACATGAGGGCGCCGTGACAAACTCGATGAACATGGCGTCGCTCGTAAACGATATGATCTCGTTTCGAAACTTCGTGCTTTTGCTGCTAAGCGAGTCCGCTGCTGATGAGTCTCAGCGCCCTGCGCTCACGACACTCGCAAAGAGATTTTTTGCGACCGCGCTCCTATCGCAAATGCGACGGTTTCGCGATTTCGGAGGCGGGCTGGTGATAACGCTTGGGTATCTCTGGGACGCACGTGAGGTCCTCTGGCTGTCCAACATCGGCGATACGATGCATCTTTTTGGGCTCGGGACTTTGGCGCACCTGCTGCTGCCTAACAAACTCGTGAAATTGTTGGTACGACTTCGTGACACAAGTTCATAAGCTTTGTTTCTCCCCGTTGGCCATTCATAAGCGTTGGCTTCTTCGTACGCGTCACCCCGACCGCACCTTTTCATGCCCTTGGCTTGAGTCGACTTGAACACCGCGATTCTGGAACCTATTGATCCAGCGTCATAATTTCGTTTTTTGATTTTGACGTGGCACTACGCTGCCTGGGTTCCAGCCGGCGTTTTTTGGGTTTTGGGCTTTTTGTTGGCGGCGGATCGTTCGCGGCGGGCTCGATGCGCCGGAGCAACGGCGGCAGCGCAAGGTGGACAGCCTGGAATATGCTGGTGGCACATCCCGGCGCCTCGTTGCGCAACACGAACAGGCCTCGACCACCGAACCTTCATTTGGCATCAACACCCAGGACCGCGCCCAAACACATCTTCCAGACTATCCAATTGCTTGCGATTCCACCGCATGGCCGATTGATGGGCCGCCGCGCCCAAGATCTCGCGCGCCGACTTTGAGTGGGCGAGTTCTGCGATATTGCGTGCAAAGGCTTTGCGATCCAGATCGGGAACGATAATGACACCATCACGAAATTCCGCCGTCAGCCCGCGCGCGCCTGTTTCTGTGCTTATCACGGGAATGCCGGCCGCCATCGCCTCAAGAAGTTTGATGTTCATTCCTGTCCCGACAATGATCGGGTTGATGAGCGTCGGTGCACGTTTATAAACCTCCGACAGGTTCGCCACACGCCCCAGTTTGACGATATTCGACGCGCTCGGGATCGCGTTGCAAATGCCGCCTACCACGAAAATACGGAAATCCGGAACAAGCTCGCAAACCAACGGAAGAGTGGTGTTTATAAAATCAGTGAGCGAAAACACATTCGGTGGATTTGCGGAGCCGATAAACAACACCTCCGCGGGCTCGTGACTTTGGATGCGAGCCGACAGATCGAGAAAATGACCGATAGTCGCCACCTTCGTCCCGTCTTCTCCGATTTGCCTCATGAATTGCTCGGCTTCCATCTGCTGAATTGCAATGACGACGTCCGCGCGACGCAAACCCCGGCCTTCCTCCTGAGCCGTGAAGCTGATGAGCGGCCTCTTCACGCCCTTCTGCAAATGGCGGTCAACGAACTTGTCAAGCGTATCCAGCACTTTCAGGACGTCTCTTGGGAAAGCTTGGAAAGCCTTCGAATTGGAAACATACTCCACGCAAACGGCATCGAAGCGCTGCCGAGCTTGCAACGCACGCAATTCATCGAGCATCGGATCGTAGAAGGCTTCATCCAGGCCGTAATAATGGGCGTTCCTGAGTCCTAATCCGATCCTGGCCAATTTGTACGCCTTTTGAGTGGCGCGCCTTAACCTGT
>Ga0302320_10016810_pt1 | contig 14905 bp, 6 predicted proteins | sample Bog_T0_3_FD_202130 | JGI IMG/M metagenome (GOLD analysis project Ga0302320, IMG submission 202130) | Peat permafrost microbial communities from Stordalen Mire near Abisko, Sweden - Bog_T0_3 | ecosystem: Environmental > Terrestrial > Soil > Wetlands > Peat | place: Sweden: Abisko, Stordalen Mire... | reverse complement strand
GGCCGACCCAAGCAAGAAGACTCTTGCGGACTTTGGATCTGACCTGGGGGTGGTAGGCGCACCCTCGTTGCCGAGCATGAGCATTGGGGGCGTGGAAGCATTCTCGCTCACGCAGGCCATCACGGGCCCCAAGGCCGGCGCCAATGTATATAACCTTCGGGACGTGCTGACAACCACTCGTGGCAAGCACTCACTTTATCTTGGAGGCGAAGCCGGACTCGAAAAGGACTTCCAGCTCACGTCCCTGAATAACTATGGCACCTTCACCTTCTCAACCACCGCCGGAGCCCGTACGACCAATGCCGTGTCGGATTATATAGCCGGCATTCCGGCTGGCATGGGACAGGACACAGGCGTGTACTGCAACGCGAATTATTTCTCCTATGGAGCCTTCGTTCAGGATGACTGGCGGATCCTTCATAACCTGACCTTCAATATTGGTCTTCGCTACGATTGGCAGCAGGCTCCAACCGATCCGCGGCATATGCAGACGAACTTCAGCCCGGGCGTGCAATCGCATGCATTCTCCAACGTGTCGATTCTTGGCACCACCAAGACACTGGCTCCGGTCGGAATGCTCTTCCCTGGGGATCCCGGTGTGCCGATTGGCGGCGCCTACACTCCGAACGACCACGTCTCTCCGCGTCTCGGGTTCGCCTGGGATCCGTTTTCAAACGGCACGACAGTGGTCCACGGAGCCGGCGGTATCTTCTTTGGCGGCATCGCCGGCAACCTGTGGGAGCTTCCATCGAACTCCGCTCCGTATGCGGTGCGCAATAGCAGCTACTCAAAGGTGATCTCTCTAACCCACCCATATCAGGGCGATCCGACAGAGTTCCCGTCAGGCACAAACCCGTATCCCCAGTTCGTATTCAACCCCCAATCGGGCACTGCGACCTTCCTGCAACTGAACCAGGTTCTGGCATTGGACCCGAACTTCAAATGGCCCTACTCCATTCAACTGAACTTCGGCATCTCGCAGCAGATCGGGAGAAGCACATCGGTGAGCGTCAACTACGTCGGCTCGCTCAACCGCAAGTCTCCGATCTACAACGACATCAACTCACCCATCTTCAACATCACCGCGGCAGGCACCTCCGGGCCGGGGGCGGGTTGCACCACGAGCCAAGCTTGCGGCTATGCGAACAGCAGCGCCACGGTCAACAATCGCCGTCCGTTGAACTCGCAGTATGGCCTGTCGTCAGCAGTCCCCACCTACAGTAATGTATTCATCCTCAGTTCTACGCAAAACTCCAACTACAACGGCATGCAGCTGATCGTCGAGCAGCGCGTCACGCATCATGTCAGCGCCAAGGGCTTCTATACGTGGAGCAAGACCTTGCAAAGTAACTCAGGACTCGACAACGCAGGCGGAGCGAACGGCATTTTTGTAGACGCCAACTACGCGCAGCTCGAATCCCGCGTGCGCAGCGACGTCGACCGCCGTCACATGATGACAATATCCTTCCAGTGGCGGCCGGATTATTTCGACCGCTACAACCGGTATGTGCGGTACGCTCTCAACGGATGGTCGCTAAATGGCATCTGGAGCGCAAACAGCGGCGCGCCGTTCACCGTCGTCACCGGCACGGATAACTACTTTTCGGGCCTCGGCAACAACCGCCCCAGCATCATTCCCGGCATGACCCCGCATACGATCAAAGGTTCTCGTTCCGCGGAAATGGCGAAATGGTTCGATACTTCAGTCTATTGCAGACCGGGTATCGATGCCGGCTGCCCTGGACTTGGCCCTCTCGGCTTGCTCGGAAACCAGAAAGTCGATTTGCTGGATACTCCGGGCAGCAAGAACGTGGATGCTTCGCTGATTCGCGATTTCGGGATTCGCGATTCGATGAAGTTCCAGCTTCGCGGTGAAGTCGTGAACGTCTTCAACTTTGTCAACCTTACGGGGCCGGTGGCCAGCATAAGCTCTGGCCTGAACTTCGGAATGATCACAGGCGGCAGTGCCACCGATCAGCGCATCATCCAGGTCGGCGGCCGTCTCCTTTTCTAGACATCGACGCAACCATGCAAAAGGGCTGCCATTACAGGCCGCCCTTTTGCATGTCCCAAAGCAGCAAGCTGCCGCTCGCCCGTTCAGCTCAGGCTTCCGCTTTTACCGTGAACATGATCTGCCACTGCGTCGGCAGGCTCGCCGTTTGCTCGGCAACGGTTCGCAAGACAACGCGCGAAGGCTGCCCCGGAAACTCTGCCGGCAGAAAGGTTACGGCGGTCGCCGCAATCGGCACATCGAACCTCGATGTTGCTCTCTCTGCCACAGGCTTCGCGGTCTCGACGAGCAGCGTATTGTCCGCGTAGAGCTCATTGAAGTAGCCAGGGTTGTCCGACGACGATGCCCCCAGCAGCCAGGGCCCATACTTGAAAGCCCTCTGAATCGCCGTATGCCTTCCAGGCGCCGAACCAGCATGGTGTAGCGTCATGCTGTACTTTGCCGTGAGGATGTCTCCGGCCTTCGGCGCAACGACGGTGAGGCCCTCTACCGCTCGTCCATTCACCGATACGCGCAGGTCCTTTGCCCATGACGGTTTCCGCAGAGTCAACTTCCGCCCCGCAGACGCGTGCTTGATTTGAATGCGTATCGTTCCATCGACTGCAAGCCGGGACGTGGCCGAGGCACTAAGCTCGGCGGACTCGATATGGCCATCGATCGGCAAATCATAGAAAACTTCGCCGTCGCCGGAGCGAAACACGTTCCGATGCACATCGGGGAACGTGCGTAGACCATGCAGAGTGCAGCACCACCAAGCCCGAACGTACACGATGCTCGGAAAGCCCGCATCGGTGAGCATCGCATGACCGAAATCGCCTGAAGCAAACTGGTTCATCGACAACTCATTGAAGAGCGTGTGCTCGGCCATCTCCAGATACTTCGCATCGCCCGTAGTGCGCCACAAGGAAAGATTCAGACGAAGCCAGTCGCACTCCGCGCAGCCCTCGGTCCGTCTTTTCCTGGGCGACCACGCTTCGGGCACGCCGCCGGTAACGAGAACGTCGCCGGACTGCACGATGTCCTGCCATGCGGCTTCAACGCGCTGCAAATGTGCCTTGTCTCCTGTTGCGTTATAGAGATCGACCGTTCCCCGAAGGCTGCACAGATGGCCGTGTACATGGTCCGCGGGACGCCGTTGTATGCGCCCGGAGATGGCAGCGCACAGATCGCGATAGCGGTTGTCTTTGGTTGCGGCATAAAGTGCTGCAAGGCCTTCAGTCTGCTGGGTCCAGCAGATGTAGCTCGAAGCAAAGTGGGCCGCATCAAACTCATTCGCCATCTCCTTCGAGTTGAAGCTTGGGCCAAGCCGAATTAGAAAGTCTCCGAGCTTCATCGCCGAAGCAAGCACCTCAGGGTCTTTCTTCAGCCGGTAGTACTCCATCAAGCCAATCAGCAAGCGGCCATTGCCCCAAAGCAGAGCGAGGTCGCTGTCGCCGGGACTATCGAAATGAAACGTCTTGCCGAAGTAGCCTTCAGGATGTTGCAGCGCGATCGTCCGGCGAACGACCCCGTCAAGCTCTGGAGAACTCTGCCCATAGGCTAACGCGGCAGCAGAAATTGCTCCGATCCATCGGCCGGAGACATCGCCGGAGAACTCCGTGAACCTGCGACCTGGGTTGCCGTGAATATCTTCCAGCAGAAAGCCGGGCGTGTACGACGGACCCGTTCCATGCAGAACACGCTCCATCGTAAGGCGGTAGCGATTCATTATCGGCTCTGCCGTTACCGAAGGAATCTGCGCCACACGGTCTACTTGTGTCGCGGGGGCGAAAGGAGCGAGGGCTGAGGCTGCCCGCGTGGCGAGGGGAAGCGTTGTTGCGCCGGCTATAAAACTTCTACGATCCATCTGTTTCCTTTCGCGGCCAGGCTAGATCATTTCTAGCACGAGCAGGTTCCAGTCGATGAAGCCGGAATGGCTAAGTGGCTGCCCCGTATCGGGATGATAGTACTCATTCAGTGTTCCGGATGTGGCGATATCGGATGCGAGGAGATGGATCGTCTTATCGGCCAGCTCATTGGCGGCGGATATAAATCCATAGCCCCGCAGCGCTTTCCAGACGAAGTAATTCGCGATGATCCACACCGGCCCCAGAAAATTGCTCGGATTGCCGCTCATGGATGTGAGTGAGTACATTGTCTCCTGTGAGGAGAGCGTGCGAATTCCGGCGTTGGCGCGGAATCTATCATCGTCAAAATAGTTCCGCTTCAGAAGATCGCCGGCCTGTTGGGGAGTCGCGAGTCCGCACCAGAGCGGCATAAATCCCGTGACCATCTGGATTCTGAGCGGCAAGCACCTCCAGGACATCGACATGCCCTGCGGTACGTTTGGGAGGAGTTCCGATCTTCGATCCTTACACTGAACATCCACGGTGTAATAAAAGCGGTCCCGCGGATCCCAACAACACTCCTGTATCGTCGCACCCAACTCGTCCGCCTTCGCTTGCAACCGCTTGGCATCTTTCGGCCGCTCGAGCCGTTGCGCCAGTTCGGCAGCAGCGCGCAAGTCTTGGTAGAAGAGACAGTTGAGCATGACGTTTGCCGAGGAAAACTCCGGGCGGCCAAATGTCGTTGGGTCGTTATCGTCGCCAATCGCAACATCGTTCCCCCAAACGTAGAGCCCTATCGAGGAGAGATTCTCGGCATCCCATGCCTCGTAAAAGCGCAGTAATGACTCGAATCGCGGCGCAAACCATGCAGCATCGTTGAGCTCATCCGCCACGAGCAAAGCTAGCTGTCCCATCACGGGTTTGGCCTGGTTACAGGGGTTCCGTGGCTGTTTTTTCGTGCTGCCAAAGAAATCCTCGTGATCGATGGAGATCATGATGGGAATCCGCCCCTCGGCCGACTGCCCGTCGAAGAAGGAGTATAGGCTCCCCTGCGCATGCTCGCATGCCTTCTGGTGAAGCTCCTTATCGTTGGAAAGCTTGGCCAGTTGGAACAGTCCCCGCGCCGTCCAGTATGTGTCCCAATCCCAAAGCTCCGCGGAGTATGCCTTGCCAGGTTGGCTGGGAGAGATAGTGGGATAGTGAAGATATCCGCCGGGATTGCGGAAGAGCGTGGGCCCCGTGCGCTTGAAATATGCGAGGAGCATATCCACGGCTTGACGCCGATCCGCGGCAGAGAGCGGCGGTTCCTTCGTATCGATCGCGGTCGCCGCCACGCAACTGCCAGTTGCCAGCGACGTTACGCCGGCGGCCGCGATAGAGCCGAGCAAGTCACGACGCGAAAGATAAACCATATTGATGATCTCTTTTCTTAAAAGGCCTTCTTGGCCGGTTAGTTGTTGGATTACCGTGACACAGTCTTAGTGATGCCTGCGACGCGGCCGCCGGACCAGGCCTCAACCCTGATTGGCGGCGTAGCGATATCGCCGATCAGGTTCCCGCGCCAAATACCCCATCGCGACCATGACGCGCAGGATGCGATAGATGCTATTTCTGGGAGTCCCTGTTGTTGCATGTGCCTCCTCTACAAAAGCCGGGGCTTGCCTAGCAGATCCAGGAGTTAAAACGCCCGCATGACCATCGGGATCGTGTAGGTCGGGTCATTCGATCAAACGTTTTGTCCGATGAACCCAAGCTGCCTGTCCCTCCATACAGTTACTCCAAAATCTCCCGCAGAACGCGGCCATCCGCGCTCGGCATCTTAAGGCCAAGAATGTTTGCAATCGTAGGGGCCACATCGAGGTTCTTGATTTCGTTCAGCACGACTCCCGCCTTGATTCCGTTCCCCCATGCGACAAATGTGGCGCCCATTTTCGGGTCGGTGTTCAAATAGCCATGTGCGCCGCGCGGCCCAGCAGTCGGCTCGACCAGCGGACGGTCCTCGCCGGGTGAAAAGCTGTAGTTCGACTTCGCCGCCAGCAGCATATCGGGCGCCTGATCGCTTTTTCCTCGTACCGGAAAGCCGAGCGCTTCGAGCTCGGTTCCGGTGTATACCTTACTGATTCCTTCAACTTTGCTGAATTCATCTGTCAATCGAGCAATGAGCCCGGCACGGCCTTCTTCTCTCGGGATATAGATCATCGAGACGCCTCCATCGGTCTCGATCCAGGCTGGAGATGTTTTCTCCGCCCCTTTGCCCTGCAGCAACCCATCCTGCACGAGTACGACGTTCGGATGAATCCAGTGATCGACCTTGTTGAAGCCATGGTCCGAGACGACAAAGACCGTCGACGTCTTCAAAAGATCGGCGCGCTGCAACGCGTCGAGGATCTGCTTGATGCGGTCGTCGACGAAGGCAAGCGCAATCGAAGAAGCCATGCTGTCCGGTCCGGAATCATGGTTCAACGTGTCCGTGGCAAGAAGATGAAACAACAATAGATTCGGATGATGCTTCTCGATGATGTCGATGGCGGCGTCGGTCCAGAGCTGGTTTCGCCAGCCCTGCGGCCCAGTCAGGCAGCCCTTCACAAATCGCTCTTCCACCACGCCGGAGGCAATCAGTTCGCGCGCCACTACACCCTGTGTTTCAGGACATTCTCCAAAGCTCCAGGTAATCGTGTTCGCCTTGTCCGCGGCGGGCCAGTCTGATTGCGCAGTGGTCAATCCAGCAGCAAACGCGACATCGTAGATTGTGGGCGCATGGACCAGGTCGCTCTTCGGCAGGGCGAAGTCGATTTTTGGCGGGCCATCCGGAGTAAGCCATTTCAAGCGGCCGTTGAAGATAAGGTCATGCTTTGCGGCATTGACTCCGGTAACCATCGAGGTGTGGTTAGGCCATGTGATCGTGGGATTGACGGGCAACATCGTCTCCGCTCTCGCACCCTCCCGCATCATCTTCCGCAGCGTTGGCATCGGAAGCTGCGGGTCTTTGAGCATGTACGCCGGAACACCGTCCAGGCTGATGACCACAACTGTTCTCTCTGGATGCACCTGCGCCCGCAGAACTCCCGTCAGCGCGGTGCAACAGAGCGCAGCCACTCCAATAAGCATTTTTGCGCGCGATGTCATTTGTGGATCTCCTTTTGACTGAGTTCTGGGTGTCTGAACTGCCGCCAATCCAGGACGAGTAGCGCACCTCGCCTGCGACAAAGCCGTGGAACTTCCACTCATCGCACAGGATGCAAGTGAGCAGATGGCGATTCGCAGTCGAGGGAGCCGGCTTGGAACTTTGTGAAAGCATAGCTATCATCGCAAAGAGATACAGGCCTCCAGCCAGAAGAGCCGCTCGCCGTCTGGATGCCCTTCCAACTTTCAAGACATCCCCAATCTGTGGCACAAACCACTTCGACTCTGCCGACGGTAGAGGCCAGCGATGCGATGTTTTCCAGCGCAAAAAAGATCGTTGCCGGAAGCAAAGAGAACCCTACGGTGTGGCGTGGCCTCTGTATACGTAAAGAGTGAAAGGGAGTAGATAGCCTTTACGGGAAAAGGCACTAAAATTCCATATTCCTATTGTCCTAGAAAACTCCATCCGCGCGACAACGAGGTGAGTCTTAACGGTTAAGATGATTGGAGACGTTCCCGAAATGGAGTGAATGGCGAGGGAAAGACCGAATGGGAATGGAAAATAGGCCAAACGAAGCTCAGAGGTCCGCAGTAGGCACACTGCTCCGGGCGGTAGTTACCGGGGCTTGACCGATCCTCGGAGGATCAAGTAGCAAGTCGGCACGGTGAAGAAGTCCATTGAGGCGATCACCTTGCGATTGTTGCTGAGAAACGCCGCTCATCGTTTGGCCGACTCTGGACGTTTTGGCGTCCTTCGCATCCAACGCAGTACAGTTCTCTCCAAAATATCGAAGCCAAGCAGCTGCAACTCGCCATGAATCCGCGGCGCGCCCCAAGTTGGTTTCTCGGCAACCATACGGAAGATCAGTTCGCGCAGTTGAGTGTAGGCAAATTTGTAGCAGCCAAAGCCTCCAGAATCAGCAAGAAACAACAAGTCGTGGCGTAAAAACCTGAACTCTTTCCACAAGAATTAGTAACGGACTGCAATAAGCAACAAATTCAAAAAGCGGCTTAATCTGGTTCGGGACCAGGAGGTTGAAGTTTCAAGTTCTCTCTGCTCACAGTGGCCCAAACACCTTGTTCATTCTCGCCTGTAAAATCACCTGTTAAATGTCCGCTTTCGGCGTATATCCGCGTTGTTTCGCAGTCCCCAGCGGCCTGTAAGTTGTTGAAAGTACATTTAATAGGGGCTATGGCATGGAAGAGGTCGCCTGTTCGCTCCCAACCAGCTCTACCAATTCGATTCGACGCATTTTGGTGGTCATTTTGAGCATTGCTCACGCCTGTGGGGCGGACTTGCCGGGGGGGCTGACGGCCAATGCCAAAAGAGCTTCATGGACACACTTGCCGGGAAAAAGCAGGGTTGTGGGCAGATGTCTATGGGACAGAGGCCGTGGACTGAACCCCAATCAATTCTCGAAGGGTGTATTTTCGGGTGTATTTGTTTGACGTGCTTTTATATCCACTTCATTTGCAATGGTTTATGTTGCGATATGAATCCCCCTCTCAATTAAACTGAACGCTCTAAAATAAACTAAATTCAATAGAATGAGTGGCTTTTATACGATTCTATTTTGTCTGTGCAGTCTGTAAATCGCTGTTTTTCAGCGCCTTCCCACGAAAAACCGTTTTCACCGAGGAAAACCTTTCATGGAAAGGTCACGCCTCTACACGCCCCAAATAAGAACCCCAGGAGGGGAGTCCTGGGCGCAGGTGACGGTCGCCTGTCTTATACTCTGCACTTAACGTTTAACCCTCGGGAGGGCCCCTTCAGCGCCAAGCGCGCGGTCCGATCCTTCTTCGCGAAGGCGATTTCGATCGCCAGTTTGATGGCGGGTTGATCTGCCAACGGTGTTGCTTCCAGGTATATTGCCCGCAAGAACCCCTCAATCTCCGTGTTGCACACCGCCATCCCCAACAAGAGGAGGAGGCGCAGCAACGGGAGCAACTGCGGTAGGAGTGGGATATGCCGCGTTTGCTTCGCAGGTTGCAACGTGATGCAAATCACAGAATGAACCGCCATTTCTGGTAAGCTCAGAGGCATGTTGAGAGGCGTTGTCCAACGCGCAGCGGTGGCCATCTTATTGATGGGTAGCTTGATTGCGCCATCTGGGATCTGCCATCAACATCCGCAAAGAGCCGCGCACGACTGTTGCGCTCCCGCGTCGGATTCCAACATATCCGTCAAGAATGACTGCTGCTCCGCAAGGGCAACGCTGCCCGCCATTGTCACGGCAGACCGTTCCGGTCCGGCTCCGTTGACGGTTGAGCGGGAGTTCCCTGGCGTGGATCGGCCTTCTTCAGCGGCTGAGTTTCAGGCTCTTGCGGTTATCCCTCCGCAGTCTCCGCCTACGGGCGCATCCATTCTGAGAATCTAGCTCTTCCCTTTCACCGTGGCTCGCCGGGGTGTGCATAACTGCGCCCTGGATGATCTCTGTTGCCCTTTACCACGGAGTTGAAGAGTGAAATCCAACTATGTTGTTGCGCCGCTGTTGCTGGCGCTATCCCTCGTCTGTTTCGGGCAGACGGAGCCGCCCTCTGTGCCTGCAATTCGTTCGCCGCAGGGTCCAACTGCTGCACCGTTTTCAGTCGATGAAGCGGTGACGGAGGCCCTCCGGTCCAACCCCGAGATTCGAGCCTCGGTGAGTCGCATGGCGCTGGCCCAGACCAAGACCACTACCGCACGCAGCCTGGAAGATCCGATGTTCATGGTGCGCGACTGGGATACTCCACTGCGCAAGCCGTGGGATTTGAACCAGGCTCAGATGATGTTCAGCGTGCAGCAGACCTTCCTGAGCAAAGAGAAGCGGGATGTGCGATCGAAGGTCGCCGGGGACGATGCGGAGGTGGCGGCCAGCGACCTTGAGTCGATGCGGCAAGAAGTCGCGGCCGAGGTGCGCAAGGCATGCGCCGGCTTGACGCGGAACGCCGACGAGAGAAAGCTGTTGGATCGCCAGTCGTCGCTGCTGAAAGAGGCACTGTCGGTCACGCTCGGTCAATACACGACGGGTAAGGTTCCGCAGGCTGATGTGTTGCGGGCACAGATGGCGCTTACCCGCCTGGATGAGCAGCTCATTGAACTGGACGAAGAGCGTGACTCCGTGCGCGCCGGGTTGAATACATTTCTGGGACGGCGTCCGGATGAAGAGCTGGAGATTGCGGGGAATTACGCGGCTCCCGGCGATCTGCCGTCCATCGATGAACTGGAACAACTCGCGATTTTGCATCGGCCGGAACTTGCGGGACTGCGCACGCAGATTGCCAAGTCGAAGGATGAGGGACATGCCACGCGATTAGCCATGAAGCCCGACTTCACGGCGGCGCTGGGCTATATGTTGATGCCGGCCGGCTCCGGATCGCGCAACGCGTATATGGCGGAAATGACCGTCAACCTGCCGTGGCTGAACCGCGATCGCCATGCCGGCGAGTCGAAGCAGGCCGATGCGGCCACCGCAGTCACGCAAGCTGAACTTGAGGCGCGGACCTCTGGTGTCTTTCTGGAAGTGCGTCAAGCTCAGATCGCGACACTGGCAGCGGAGAAGAGGCTGAAGGTATATCGCGACACGATGCTACCCCAGGCCGAAGCAGCGTTCAAGGCGTCAACGGCCGCCTATCAGAATAATCGCGCCGAATTCCTGACCCTGATTGACAGCCAGAACCTGCTCCTCGACATTCAGACCGCCTACTACAAGGCATCGGCGGCGGCGGATACGGGAGTTGCCGAATTGGAACGCTCCATCGGCACACAAGTTCCGAGATCGGCGGGAGCGATGCCCGACGGGTCAAGCACGGACCATTCCAGCACGGAGAGGAGAAGCAAATGACTACCAAAGAAACGAAGTTGATTGCACTTGGCGCAGGAGCCGGCATTCTTGCAGCCGTGCTGGCACTTGGAATTCTCGGTGCACGAGGAACACATTTCTTCGCGGCGATGCCGGCAGTGGACGCAGCTCAACCCGCATCGGCTACGCAGCCTGTCTCCAGCCCCGCTTCCGCGCCCGGGACGCAGCCCGGCACCACAGTCGAACTGACTCCGGCGGAGATTACCGCTGCAGGCGTGCAGGTTGCCGAGGTTCGCACCGCCTCGCTCAAGACAGATATCGACTCATTTGGAAGAGTGGAGCAGCCGGAAGCGCAGCTTGCGGCCGTGAGCGCACGAATCGGAGGCCGCGTGGACAAGCTCTATGTGCAATACACAGGCGAGCGCGTGCGCAGCGGTCAGCCGGTGGCCGACCTCTACAGCCCCGAAGTAGCGACGGCGATCGAGGAATATCGGCTCGCTGAGGAGAACCGCAATGGACTTCGCCAGTCGGACGACAACTTCGCACGCACGCAAGCCGATGCCCTGGTGACGGCGAGCCAACACAAGCTCGAACTCTGGGGCATTACCGGCAAACAGATCGATGCGCCGGAGAAGGAAGGTGTACCTCATGTGACGATCTATTCTTATGCCTCTGGAACAGTTGTCGATCGCAAGGTGACGCAGGGCCAATATGTGAGCGCAGGCGACACACTGTTCACAGTGGCCGATCTCAGCCAGGTTTGGATCAAGGCCGATGTCTACGAGGAGCAATTGCCGCAGATTCGGCAGGGACAGGAAGTCGAGATCACCGCTGAGTCTTTGCCTAACAAGACTCTGCACGGTCATGTGGATTTCATTGAGCCTGCAGCCAACCAGCAGACTCGTACGGTGCCAGTCCACGTGCATGTGGCCAATCCGGGAATGCGATTGTTGCCAGGTATGTTTGTGAATGCAACATTCGTGAGCCGCACAGTGCAGCCAACGATCGTGATTCCGCGTTCGGCGGTGCTGGACACAGGAATGCGGAAGATCGTCTATCTGGCCCGGCCCAATGGTGTCTTTGAGGCACGCGAGGTTCAGGTGGGTGCGCCTTCAGAGGAACTGTACCCGGTTTCCGGCGGACTGGCGCCTGGCGACAAGGTCGTGCTCAACGGCAACTTCCTCATTGATTCGCAAGCGCACCTCAGCTCCGGCGTGTCAGGGCTCTACGGTGGGTCGAAAGAGTTCGGCAGCAAAGCGCAAGGGCAGAGTCCCGCCGATGCCTTGCCTGGGAAAGACCCGGGGGCAAACGCAGCACGGATTGAGTTTCATTCGGGCACTGACCCGCTAAAGGCCGGTGAAGACAGCCCATTCCATGTGAACCTGACCGATGCAAGCGGCAAGGCGATTGCCGATGCCCGTGTAACAGTCACGCTCATTATGCCCGCGATGCCTTCGATGAACATGCCAGAGATGAAGAATTCGTTCGAGCTGCCGTGGATGGCTGGCCGCCAGATGTACGTGGGCAAGGGGCAGCCACCCATGGCCGGCACCTGGACAGTGCTCGTCGTGGCGACAAAGAGCGGCTCGGTGATCGCATCGACACACACTCATCTCAGCGCCAGGTAGGAGACGGTCATGATTAACCGCATCATCGAATTTTCAATGAAGAACCGGTGGCTGATCCTGGCCGTCTATGCCGCGCTGGCGGTATGGGGCTACTGGGCGCTGTTGCATACGCCCATCGACGCGATTCCCGACCTGAGCGAGAACCAGGTGATCGTGTTTACCGAGTGGCAGGGCCGCAGCCCGCAGGAAGTGGAAGACCAGATCACCTATCCACTCACGGTGAATCTGCAAGGGCTGCCGCATGTCCGCACGGTTCGCTCGTCCTCGGCGTTCGGCTTCTCGATGGTGAATGTGATCTTCGAAGATTCCGTGGATATCTACTTTGCCCGGACCCGCGTACTGGAGCGGCTCAGCTTGGCGGGGAGCTTTCTCCCAGCCGGTGTAACGCCGATGATGGGGCCTGACGCAACAGGCGTGGGCCAAGTCTATTGGTACACGGTCGAAGGACCATACGACAGTGGCACGCTGCATTCCATTCAGGACTGGTTTGTCAAATACCAATTGAACTCGGTACCCGGCGTGGCGGAAGTTGCCAGCGTTGGCGGATTCGTGAAGCAGTATCAGATCGACCTCGATCCCATCAAGCTGCGTGCCTACAACGTCGCGCTCAAGGATGTGGTCTCCGCTGTGGAGCGGAGCAACAACAATGTCGGCGCAAAGGTCATCGAGGTCGGAGACACCGAGGAGATGATACGGGGCATTGGGTTGATCAGCGGTTTGAAGGATATCGAGAATATATCCCTGGGCGCTTTCAACGGCACACCGGTCACGGTCGGGAATGTCGCCAGCGTCCAACTTGGCCCGGAGTTCCGCCGTGGCGTTCTCGACAAGGACGGTAAGGAGGCAGTGGGCGGGGTGGTGGTCATCCGTTACGGCGCCAATGCGCGGGAGGTCATCGCCGCCGTCAAGCAGAAAATCGGCGAGATTCAACCGGGCCTTCCGCCGGGCGTCACGATCGTTCCGTTCTACGACCGCAGTACCCTCATCGATCATGCCGTGGACACGCTGCGCCATGCGCTGATTGAAGAGCTGATCCTGGTGACGCTGGCGCACGTGCTGTTTCTATGGCACTTCCGCAGCATACTCGTGGTTACCATTCCGTTGCCTCTCGCAGTCCTGGGCGCCTTCCTGTTCATGAAGGGCGCTGGCATCTCATCGAACATCATGTCACTGGGAGGAATCGCTATCGCCATCGGTGTGCTCGTTGACGCAGGAATCGTGATGACAGAGAACGTCATTCGTCAAGCGGAGCAATACGAGGAGGAACACGGCGACTATCAGGCTCACATCTGGGAGATCACACTCAAGGCTGCGCGGCTCGTAGGCAGGCCAATCTCCTTTGCCATGGTCATCATCATTCTTGCGTTCGTTCCGGTTTTCGCGCTTACCGGCATGGAAGGCAAGATGTTTCATCCGCTGGCGTTCACCAAAACCTTTGCCATGGTTTGTTCCACCATATTGGCTATCACGCTGGTCCCTGTCCTCTGCACATTTCTCATCCGAGGCAAGCTGCACAGCGAAAATGAGAATCCCATCATGCGCATCCTACGGGCTATCTACCGCCCCGTGTTGGCCTGGGCGCTGCGGCACAGGGCTATCACGCTCAGCGCTGCATTGGCCCTGTTCATAGCCGCACTCTACACAGCAACCACCATTGGCTCCGAGTTCATGCCGCCGCTCGATGAAGAGACAGCGCTTTTTATGCCCATCACCGATCCGCGGATTTCACTCACCGAGGCGACCCGGATTCTCCGTCAACAGGACCAAATCATTTCAGCGGACCCGGCGGTCGCAATGGTCGTGGGAAAAGTGGGACGCGCCGAGACCTCCACCGATCCCGCTCCGGTCAATATGAGCGAGACGACCATTACCTTCAAGCCAAAGGATCAGTGGCCCAAGGGGCTTACGAAGGACGCGATTCTCGCCAGGCTCGATGAAAAGCTGCAGATACCAGGCGTCACCAACATCTGGACGCAACCGATTCGCAATCGCATCGACATGCTCTCTACCGGCATCCGCACACAGGTTGGCATCAAAGTCTTCGGTCCCGACCTTGGCGTGATTGAGGCCAAGTCAGAAGAGATCAAGGAGGTCGTGGCTCAGGTTCCAGGCGCCGTCGATCTCTATGCCGAGCGCACCACGGGCTCTCCTTATCTCGAGATGACCGTCGATCGAGCCGCCGCGGACCGGTACGGCTTGAATGTCGCCGATGTCGAAGACGCGATCGAAACCGCGATTGGCGGCAAGAATCTGTCCACCACAATCGAGGGCAGGCAACGCTTCCCGGTGCGCGTCCGCTATGCGCGCGATTTCCGCGAGAATCCGCAGCAGCTTGGCGAAGTCCTTGTCACCGGCAGCAACGGCGCACAGGTGCCGCTCAGTGAAGTAGTAAAGATCAACACCACCACGGGACCATCGATGATCAGCAGCGATAACGGCCTGCTGCGCGGAGCCGTGCTGCTGAATGTGCGCGGCCGCGATGTTGGCGGCTTCGTCGATCAGGCCAAGCGCGCAGTGGCCCAGCAGGTCCAGATG
>Ga0302320_10016807_pt1 | contig 14906 bp, 11 predicted proteins | sample Bog_T0_3_FD_202130 | JGI IMG/M metagenome (GOLD analysis project Ga0302320, IMG submission 202130) | Peat permafrost microbial communities from Stordalen Mire near Abisko, Sweden - Bog_T0_3 | ecosystem: Environmental > Terrestrial > Soil > Wetlands > Peat | place: Sweden: Abisko, Stordalen Mire... | reverse complement strand
CGCCCGCGGTCGAGAGCACGTTCAGCACCTGGAACTCCGGTGGATACGAGTGGTAGCGCCGCGGCATCCCGAGGTAGCCCAAAATAAACTGCGGCAGGAAGGTCAGGTTGAAGCCGATGAACGTGACGACAGCCGCGAGTTTTGAGATCGCCTCCGGATACATCCGTCCCGTCAGCTTGGGCCACCAGAAGTGGACGCCTGAAAGGAACGCCATCAACATCCCGCCCACCATCACAAAGTGGAAGTGGGCCACGATGAAGTAGGTCTCCGTCAGATGGATGTCCATCCCCAGAGAGCCGAGGAAGACGCCCGTCAGTCCGCCGATGGTGAACAGCCCCATAAATCCGAATGCATACAGCATCGGCGTCTCAAACGTGATCGAGCCCTTCTGCAACGTAAACGACCAGTTGAATATCTTGATCGCCGAAGGCACCGCCACCAGCATCGTCAGCAGCGAGAAGACCAGCGCCGAGTAGTTCGACACACCCATGATGAACATGTGGTGCGCCCACACAAAAAATCCGAACAACGCAATCGCCACCGACGAGAAGGCAACGGCCGTGTAGCCGAAGACCCGCTTGCGGCTGAACGTGCTGATCACCTCGGAGATCACGCCCATCCCCGGCAGGATCATAATGTAGACCGCCGGATGCGAGTAGAACCAGAACAGATGCTGGAACAACAGCGGGTCGCCCCCCTTGGTGGGGTCGAAGACGCCGATGCCGATCAGCCTCTCCAGCGCCACCAGCACAATCGCGATCGCCAGCACCGGCGTGCCCAGCACCATCAGAATGGACGCCGCATAGTGTGCCCACACAAACAGCGGAAGGCGGAACCATGTCATCCCCGGGCAGCGCATCCGGTGGATAGTGACAATGAAGTTCAGCCCCGTAAAGATCGAGCTGAAGCCCGCGACAAAGACGGCTAGCGCCGTGGTAATTACATGGGTGTTCAGGTAATGGGTGGAGAGCGGCGTGGTAAAGGTCCAGCCGGTGTCCACCCCGCCCAGCACCATCGTGGCCAGGACCAGCGTTCCGCCCACGACATAGAGATACCAGCTGAGCAGGTTGATCTTGGGGAAGGCCAGGTCGCGCGCGCCCACCATAATCGGGATCAGGAAGTTCCCAATCGTCGCCGGCACCGACGGCACCAGGAACAGGAAGACCATGATGACACCGTGCATGGTGAAGAACTTGTTGTACGTGTCGGACGCCACCAGGTCCGGCTGCGGCGTCAACAGCTCCAGCCGGATCAGCCCCGCAAACGCCCCGCCGATAAAGAAGAAGAACGTGATCGAGATCAGGTACAACATCGCGATCCGCTTATGGTCGCCCGTCAGCAGCCAGCTCAGCAGCCCGTGCTCCGCGGTGATGTAGTTCATCTTGGGAACGGTCGCGGTGCTCTGGTCCGGCAGATTCAGAATTGTCGTACTCGATGTGCTCATGGTTTCACCACCCCTGGCGCCGTTGGCGCCGCCTGGTCGGACTGTGAGGTAATCAGTGTCTGTTGCACTCGGTAGTTTGTGTTCAGCGTCTTCAGGTACTCAACCAGATCGATCAGGCCGTCTTCGCTGAGCTGTCCCTGATACGTCGGCATGATCGGCGCATAGCCCGCCGTAATATGCTGCGAAGGATTCAAAATCGCATCCCGCAGATACGCCTCGTTCACCAGCACCTGCGATCCATTCGTCAGCTGCAGCTTCGACCCGTAGACCCCAGCCAGGCTTGGCCCGCGTGCGGCCGCGTTGCCGGAGTGGCATGCGTTGCAGCCCATGCTGGCAAACAGCCGCTCGCCGTTCTGCGCCAGCGACATCCCGCTGGTCGATTCCTCGGTCCACTTCTTATAGTCCGCCGGCGTCAGCACCGTGACCTCACCAATCATCGCCGAGTGGTTCGTCCCGCAGTATTGCGTACAAAATAGATGATACGTCCCCGGCGTCGTCGCCTCAAACCACACTGTGCTGTAGCGCCCGGGGATCACCTCGCGCTTGATCCGGAAGTCCGGGATCGAGAAGCTGTGAAAGACATCCTGCGAGATCATAGTCAGCTGGATCGGCTGTCCCGTCGGCACATGCAGCGCATTGATCTCATGCTGCCCGCCGGGATGCTCCGCCTTCCACATCCACTGCTTGCCCACGATGTAGATGTTCATCGAGTTGACCGGCGGGTTGTAGATCCGGAAATAAAGCAGCGCGCCCCACACAAAGGTCACCAGAAAAATTGCCAGCGGAATGATCGTCCACGTCGCTTCCAGCAGCGTCGATCCCTCGATCTGCGTCGCCACCGGATGCACTGACTTGCGGTAGCGGATCGAGAACGTAAACACGATCGCGCCCACCAGGATGATCCCGACCACCGTCATCGCCAGCAGGAAGACGTACAGCTCGTCCATGTAGGGCGCAATAGTCGACGCCTCGCGCGGAAACAGCGAGGAGTTGTTGAGCCACTTCACGAGAAACTGCCATAAGACTGGACTGATCCCCATCGTTACCCTTCGTCATCCATTCTCTTGCCGGTCAGATCGTGGTCCCGGCCAAGCTGCAAGTCCCGCCGAAACATCAGAAACATAAAACCGCCCAGGCCCGCCACCGTCACCATCCCGCCCAGCTGCACCACACGCACCACAATCAGAGAGTGCCGGTTGGTCTGCGGATCGTAGTGGTAGCAGTACGTCAGAATGTTCGCCACCGGCGAGCCAATCTTGTTGCCCGAAGCCTCAATCAACCCCAGCAAAATGTCCTTCGGCGAGTACTCCACCCCAAGGTAGTACTGCGCGAGACGGCCATCGGTGGTCACTACCTCAATCGCGCTGGCGTGGGCATACTGATTCAGCTTGCCGTCCGGCCCCGGTACACGCACGTAGCCAAATCCCACCGCACTCGAGACCGCATCGATCGCCGGCTGCTGCCCGGTAAGGAAGTGCCATCCATTCGCCGTCTCTGGCCGGCCATAGCGCTTCACGTAGTAGGCCTTCTTCGCAGCAGCAATCGCCGGCGTCTCCGTTGGGTCAATGCTGATCAGGACGATGTCGAAGTCCTTGCCCGGCGTCAACTTCACCATCTCCAGCGCGCCCGCAAGCCCATCCATCTCCTCCGAGCAGAGCATCGGGCAGTTGTAATAGACCAGCGAAAGAATCGCCGGATGCTTGCCGAAGTAGTCCCCCAGCCGCACCGTCTTGCCCGTATCGTCGACGAACTGCGCATCCAACGGCAGCGCCTGGTTCAGGTGCTGCGCCACGGCAACCTTCGCCAGCACCGTGGGCAGCTCATCTCCCCGGTTCTCGCCCTCCTGCTTATCGCCGTAGCTGGCGACCTGGGCCAGCGCGGACACACCCAGCAGCGCGCAGCAGAGAGCGGCGCCGGCAGCGATTCGCACGCCTACCCAACCCCTCCTCCGCCGAATTGTCTGCCGCCTCATCATCTCGTTCGTCTCACCAATCTCATCGCATTCTTGCCGATTACTTCGGCCCCGCATTCTCCGCTTCCCCTTTGCCGTACTCCAACTTCTGTTTGCGTGCCTCGATCACCGTCAGCTCAAATCCGGTGCGCGCAAATCCCGTAGTCAGCGGCGCCTGCACCTCGGGCTTGGCCGCATGCGCAACCAAATCAGGTGTGCCCGTCGCCTGGGCTTCAACCGGCAGACCTCGCTGCGCAATCAGCTCCATTGCGCGTTCAATCGGAATCCGGATCGTCCCCGGCTGCCCATCCACCGTGCTGTAGTGGTCCAGCAAAAGGTCCTCGCGCGCATGGAGGTCGGCCGTCGCCTGTTCGCCATCGTCGATATCCAGCCGCGGCTCCGGGAACTTCTCAATTCTCGCCGTTAGCTCGCGCTGGATCTCCACATTGCTCGCCAGATCCTCGCCCTTGCCCGGGAGTGGCGCGTCGGACTCGATCGCCCACTTGGTTGCCGCGCCATCCTGCTTGATAAAAAAGTTGTTGATCACCCTGCCCATGCCGAAGCAAAAAAAGAAAAAGATGATGACCACCCCGAACAGTCCGGCCAGAAACACCGCGATCCCGCCAACTTTGACGTCCGTGGTCTCATAACCCGGATGCTCAGCGTCAAACGGCGGCGGCACTCCCGCGGGCTTGGTATTGCCCGCCGTGTCCTTGCCCATGTCATGGCCTTCAGTGTGCATGTTCAGGCTCCAGAATCTCTTCCAGGTGCGGATCGTTCACGTTCACCAACGGCCGCTTCATCAATTGCGTCATGTAATGCGTCAGCCACAGCGCAATCACGGTGATCGGCACAGTGATGTACGCCAGCATCCCGATATTGCCCGCGATGTGCAGGTTGCCCGCCGAGTCCGAAAAATTCGGCTCAATCAGCCAGAACATGTCCACGCAGCGCGCGAAGATCATGAAGCAGGTGATCCAGATCATCTTCTGCTTGTTCCGCTTAATATCGCGCGACAGCAGCAGGCAGAAGGGAATCAGCCAATGGCAGACAAAGTCCAGTGTGCAGATCGTCCACCACCCGCCGTGGATGCGGTTCAGATACCACGGTATCTCGTCCGGGATGTTGCCCGACCAGATGATCAAAAACTCTGCGAACGTCAGGTAGATGTTCAGCATCACGAAGGCAAAGAGGAACTTGCCCAGGTCGTGCTGCTCGGTGGTGCGCAGCAGGGTCTTCATCGGCTCATACCGCGACAGCAGAATCACGCTGAGGATGCTCAGCGCCAGCACGCCATAGCCCTGCGCCACCAAAAACTGCAAGCCCCACACCGACGAGTACCACGTCACGTCGAGCGATTTAATCCAGATGATCGCCGCTGCGGTCAGCACAATCACGTAGACCAGAATGCCCGGCCCACTCAGGTTCTCGAACCTCGTACGCCAGCGGTCGAAGCTGCGCTCCGTCCCCGCCTCAGGGTCTGCATCGCGCTGCAACGACCACGCGTTCAGCAGAAAAGCAAAGGTAAACAGGATGGCGAAGATGACGCACGACTCAACGATCAGCGCGTAAGGGTTCAGCATCGGGCGCTTGAAGTTCGCCGTCAGCGCCTGCTCCTGCGTGATCCAGTGGTGCGCCAGCGCGTCGTTGGTCGCTGCCTCAGTTGGATAGAGCGCCCACTGGTAGAGGTGCTTCATAAATACGCCAATGGGCACAAACATCAGCGCCACCAGAGGCAGCGTGCGCGTCATGGCCTCCAGCGGGCGCCGCAACAGCAGCCCCCACTTGCCCCCCGAGACATACTGCAGCATCAGCAGCACCAGCGCCCCGCCGGCAAAGTTGAAGCACATCATGTAGCCCATCAGGTATGCGCGCAGCAGATGGTTCCTGCCCTCGCTCGTCCCCGAGAAACATAAGAAGCTCAGCATCCCGAAGAACACCGCGACGATCAGCGCGCGCTTCCGCCACACCAGCAGCACCTCTGCCGGCGCGGCCAGCGACGCCGGGAGTGTCTTTGGCCCTTGTGCGCCGTGTTCTCCGTGTTGTTCGTGTCCAGATGACATGCGTTTTCAGCCTTCAAAAAATACAAACTCTACTTTGTCTTCGCGCCAGTCGGTACTGTGACATCCAGCGCCGGAATGCCGTTGTCCTGATTGTTCGGGGTCCCAAAAACCGCGGTCGGTGGAAGCGTCCACTCGTCCGCGAAACTTGCCGGCATGCCCTCGCTCTCGGCGATGCTCGAAAGCGACTCAACCTGCGCGCCCGCGGGAGCATCGCTGGGCTTGGCATTCTGGCTCAGCTGTAGCGCCTTGATGTACGCAACGATCGCCCAGCGGTCCTGCGGAGTCAGCGGCGCCGCATAGTCCGGCATCGCGCCGTAGCCGTTGGTCATCACGGTGAAGAAGTGTCCCAGCGGCGCAACCATCAGCCGCGCCATATGGAAGTTGCCCGCCGGGCGGTAGCCGCGCTGCACAATCATCCCCGCGCCATTGCCCACGCGTGAGTGGCACGGCGTGCAGTACACGTTGTACCGCTCCTGCCCGCGCTGCAGCACCTCCATCGTCACCGGAAAGGGCATCACGTCGCCCTCTTTGCCATCGATCAGCCCGGTGTAGAAGTATGTATCCTCGTGCAGTTGTCCCCGCGCCACTGTGTTCTCAACCTGTGGACGCGCGGAGCGACCGTCCGCATAGAAGTCAGTACCGCGCTGCGGAACAAACTTCGGCTGGTCCTGCATGTCCTGGCGGCAACCGGCCAGCACACTCGCAGCGGCAAGTCCGCAGACAGCCGTCAGCTTGCGCAGCCTGGCATTCAGGGCTTGGTCCCTCGCACCTCGAACCTTGAACCTCGCCGTCTGCATCAGTGTTCCACCTCCACAACCGATACCGGCTTGAACTGCTCAAGAAACGCCCGCGTCTCGCCCGGCGAAAATCTTGGGTCGGCAGCCTCCAGGCAGAGAAAAAACTTGTCTGTCGTCGCCCCAGTGCGGAAGTTGGGCGCGTTGAAGACCGGGTGATACAGCTGCGGCAGCCCATTCAGCGCAACCATCCCAAACGCCGCCGAGAGCCCCGCAAACAGAATCGTCCATTCATACGCTGGAATAATGAACGCCGGCCAGGAGAACAGCGGCCTTCCCGCGATATTCAGCGGGTACGACCACACCGCGATCCACGTCTCCATCAAGAAAGCAGTCGTCACGCCCAATACCCCGCCCAGCAGGCACACCAGCGGCACCCGATTTTTGTGGAAGCGCAGCGCCACCGCCGCTTCCTCCACCGGGTAAGGCGTGTAGCACTCCATGCGGCGATAGCCCGCGCGATGCGCCAGCTCGGTGGCATGCACCAGCTCACCCGGAGTGTTGAACTCCGCCAGCAGTCCGTAGATTCCCTCGCGCGGCGGCATCAGACGGTCTCCTCAATCACAGTCTCGGCATCCGACCCGCCCGGCGGCCGCACCTTGGTCTGCGGCAGCATCATGCGGATCTCCGACATCGGAATCATAGGCAGGAAGCGCACAAACAGCAGGAACAGAAACGTGAACAGTCCCCACGTCCCCACAAACGTCATATAGTCCCACTTGGTCGCGCGGTATGTGCCCCAGCTCGAGGGCAAGTAGTCGCGATAGAGGCTGGTCACAACGATCACGAACCGCTCAAACCACATGCCCGTATTCACGATGAACGACAGGATAAACAGATACAGCACATTCACCCGCAGTTTGCGCGACCACAGCGTCGTCAGCGGGATCGCGAGGTTCGTCAGGATCAGCACCCAGTATGCCCAGCCCATCGGGCCGAACATCCGGTTCCACATCATGAAGAACTCCCAGTGGCTGGCCGAGTACCACGACATGAAGACCTCCATGCAGTACCCGTAGCCCACAATCGACCCCGTCGCCAGCATCACCTTCGCCATATTGTCCAGATGGCGCAGCGTGATCAGGTCTTCCAGGTGATAGAACTTGCGTATCGGGATCGCCAGCGTCAGCACCATCGCAAAGCCCGAGTACACGGCGCCCGCCACAAAGTAAGGCGGGAAGATCGTCGTATGCCAGCCAGCCATCGCCGCCACCGCGAAGTCGAAGCTGATGACCGTATGTACCGAGAGCACCAGCGGCGTCGAAAGCCCCGCCAGCAGCAGCGAAGCCGTCTCATAGCGGATCCAGTGCCGCGTCGACCCGCGCCAGCCCAGCGACAGCAGCCCATAGAAATACTTCGCCAGCGGCATCGTCGCCCGATCGCGCAGCGTGCCGAAGTCGGGAATCATCCCCACATACCAGAACACCACCGAGATCGTCGCGTAGGTCGACACCGCGAAGACGTCCCACGCCAAAGGGCTGCGGAACTGCGGCCATACGTTCATCGTGTTCGGGTACGGGAACAGCCAGTAGCTCACCCACGGCCGGCCCACGTGGATCAGCGGGAACAGCCCCGCGCAGACCACCGCGAAGATCGTCATCGCCTCCGCGAACCGGTTGATCGAGTTGCGCCAGGTCTGCTTGAACAGCAGCAGGATCGCCGAGATCAGCGTGCCCGCGTGGCCGATACCGATCCACCACACAAAGTTGATGATGGCGAATCCCCACGCGCCGGGAATCGTGACGCCCCAGATACCCACACCCTTTAGGAACAGCCAGGTCAGCGCGACCAGCAGCAGCGTGGCAACTCCGCCGGCCACGGTCAACCCGCCGAACCACCCCAGCGGCGTGTTCGACGTCAGCACAATGCCCGCGATCTTCTGCGTCACCGACTTGAAGTTGTGCCCCGGCGCAATCACCGCGTACTCGCCCGTGCGCGGGTCGATCATCGGGTCCTGCAATGGGGTTTTGGTCGCCATACTACGCAAGCTCCGGGTTCGGGTTGATGACGCCTGCCGTATATGTGGTGCGCGGCCGGAAGTTCAGGTCCGCCAGCACCTGATAGTCGCGTTCCTTCGCCTTCACTTTGGAAACCGCGCTGTTCGGATCGTTGACATTGCCAAACGTGATCGCGGAGGTCGGGCACGCCTGCTGGCAAGCGGTCACAATCTCGCCATCGCGAATCGCCCGGTTCTCCTTGTCCGCCTCGATCTTCACCGCCTCAATCCGCTGCACACAGTAGCTGCACTTCTCCATCACGCCACGCGAACGCACCGTCACGTCCGGGTTGCGCATAAACTTCAAGCTCTCCGTGTCGTAGTCCGAGTACAGCAGGAAATTGAACCGCCGCACCTTGTAGACGCAGTTGTTGGAGCAGTACCGCGTCCCCACGCACCGGTTGTAGACCATCATATTCAGGCCTTCGGGCGTATGCACCGTCGCGCCCACCGGGCACACCTGCTCGCACCCCGCATTCTCGCAGTGCTGGCACGCCATGGGCTGGAAGTGCGCGCGCGGGGCGTGAAGGTCGCCCTCAAAATAGGTGTCGATCCTGATCCACTGCATGTTGCGGCCAATCTTCACCTGCTCGCGCCCGATCACCGGAATATTGTTCTCCGCGTAACAGCTCACGATGCAGGCGTTGCAGCCCACGCAACTGTTCAGGTCGATCGCCATGCCCCACTTGTTCTGCAGCTGCTGCGCCGACACGTCCTGATGGTCGTAGCTCCACGCATCGGGGAACATGCTCTCGGCGTGCCCCGGCGTGTCGCCCTCCGGTCCATAGCCAACCTTGTTCACCAGCGCGCCCGGCCCACCCTCATGTGCAAAGTCCGGATGCGCCTTCACCTCTTCAAGCGTCGCGTAGCGGATGATCGCCCGCTCCATCGCCTCATGCCCCGGCAGCGAATAGGTGCCGTCCTTGTCAAACTCCTTGTCGTTCAGGTCCTGCTGCGCGAAGCTGCCGCGGTGCTCGATAAAGTTGACCTTGGTCACGCACAGGTCGTAGATATCGCCCGTCCTGGTCACCGTGCCGCCCGCCGCATACGGCGCATCCGCCGTCCGCAGATAGTACGCGTTGAAGCCAACGCCGCCGCCCACCCGTCCTGCCTCAACCCTGCGTCCCAGCCCCAAGTGCACCGTCACCGCGCCATCCGCATGTCCCGGCACCACCAGCGTGCCGGCGGATATCGTGCGCCCGTTCACTTTAATCTCGACCGCATCGCTCTGCTCGACGCCCAGAGCCTCCGCCGTCGCCAGGCTCATCAGCGCCGCGTTGTCCCAGCTCAGGTTCGTCACTTGCTTGGGCAGCTCCTGCAGCCAGCCCACGTTGGCATACCGCCCGTCGTAGAGCGACGGATCGGGCTTGAAGCAAATCTCAATCCCGCCACTCGATGCCGCAGCCGCGGCGGGCGCTGCGCCACTCTTCGGACTCGCTGAACTCGGAGCAAACGCCGTCCCCTCCACCCATCCATCGTGCAGCGCCTTGCGCCAACTCGTGGCGAAGTCGCCCTTGATGTATGTCTTCGCATTCGCCACCACCACGTCGTACGCCGACGCCTCCGGATTGTCCAGCAGAGTCTGCAGCACCTCATGCGCGCTGTGCCCGCCGTACATCGGCGCAATCATCGGCTGAATAATCGAGATCGTCCCGTCATACGCCCGCGCATCCGACCAGCTCTCCAGATAATGCGCCTTGTTGATGTGCCACGTCGACAGCGACCCCGTCTCATCCACATGCGTGCCCAGATGCACCGTGGTCGGCACCTTCGCCATCGCCGCCGCAAACTCCAGATCAACCGGAGCGGAGTAGAGCGGATTCACCCCCATCATCACCAGCCACTGCACCTTACCCGCGTTCATGTCACCCACGAGAGACTTCAGGTCCGCGACCTGCTCCGACGGGAGCGGATTCACCGTCTCGGTATAAACCACCGTCTTGCCCACCGCGCCCATCGCGGCATTCAACGCATACGCCGCCGCATGCACCGAAGCCGGAGCCTGCTCACCCGGAATCACCACGCACTTGCCACCCGCCGCCTTCAGATCTTTCAACACCGCCGCCGCAAAGCCCTGCGCCTCTGCACTCCCCGAGCCCGCACCGCCCGCCGCCAGCGCACTCGCAAACGCCGCCAGATCGCTCGGCTTCAACGCCAGCCGATGCTCCGCCTTGAACCCCGTCACCGTCGGCATGGTCTCGACGGCGTACATCCGGTTCATGGTCTGGCCTTCCTCATACCGGTGCCGCGCCGCATACGCCGCGGCCAGCGGCAGGAATCCCGGCTGCGCGATCCCGCCAAGGAAATCCGCATCCAGCGACAAAATCACGTCCGCATTCTCAAGCTTGTACTGCGCGTCCATGTAACTGCCGAACGCCGCCTACGACGCCGCGCGCGATGCGTCCTGGTTCACCGGCTCCCACTGCACCAGCTTCGCGCTGGGATATGCCACCTGCACCTGCTTCCACTGCGCGGCTAGCGTGGGCGACGTGATCGTCTCGCTCAGGAAATAAATCCCATCGCCTGTACCTGTGTTCTGCGCCGCCTTCGAGAACGCCTCCTGGAAGTCCGCCCACGAGCCCGTCGCGCCGTGGAACAGCACCTCCTTCGAGCGGTCCGGATCGTACAGATCGAGCAGCGAAGCCTGCGTCAGCACATCCGACTTGCCCTTCGACATCGGATGGTCCGGATTGCCATCCACCTTGATCGGTCGGAACGCATCCGACTTCACCAGCACCGGAATCGCGCCTGTCGGGAACGGAAACGCCGACGCAAAGTACATCGGCTTGCCCAGGATCAAATCCTCCGGCGCCTTCACATAGGGGAAGATCGGCTCGTCCGGCTGCTTGGTGCACCCCGCCAGTCCTGCCAGCGCAAACGACGCGCCCATCACCTTCAGAAATCCGCGCCGGCTCACCGCATCCACCCACTCGTTGGCCGCGCCGCCCGCCAGCCGCGGAAACTCCTCCGCCAGCATCTCGTGGAAGCCCGGCGCTTCCGCCAGCTCATCGAGATTCTTCCAGAAGCGCTTGCCGCTCTTGCCCTCCAACCGCGCCCGCACCTCGGCCAGCGTCAGCTTCGCCGGCGCAATCTCGGTAACCACCTGCGGCTTCATATCGGTCTCGCGTGTCATCTTCATCGGTGGCATGTCTCGCAGCTCGTCAACTCGTTCGGTGGGCGGATGTGGTACTGGCTCGTAAGGTATCGTCCCAGATCCATCTGGCTGGTGAACTTCTGGTAGCTCGCGGGCATCATTACGCCCATCGGAGGGACATCACTCGTCGCCCCATTCGCCGCGGGCGGCGTCCCCGCTGCCTGTAGCATCGCAACCTCAGGCCCCGCACCCGGGTCTTTGGTGGTGCAGTTCACGCTACCCGCGGTAGCGCCGCCTTTACCTGTCGGCCCACACCACACCGGCTTCTGGCTCGATGGGCCATCCCACGCCATGTTGTAGATCTCCGCCGTCGGCCGCAAATTCGATGCCGGATTGCGATGGCAGTTCAAACACCACTCCATCTGCAGCGAGTTCTCCATATACATCAGCGGCATCTCGTCCACGCGCCCATGGCAGCTCGCGCACCCGATCCCCTTGTTCACATGGATCGAGTGGTTGAAGTAAACAAAGTCGGGTAGGTCATGCACCCTGATCCACTGGATCGATTGCCCCGTCGCCCAGCTCTGCCGCACCGGCTCCAGCAGGTCTGCATTGGTCCATATCTGCGAGTGGCAGTTGATACAAGTCTTGGTCGGCGGAATCCCCGCGTAGCTGGAAACCTCTACCGTCGTGTGGCAGTACTGGCACTGCAAGCCCAGGCCCTCGACATGGTGCTTGTGGCTGAACGGAATCGGCTGGTCCGCCCGCTGTCCCTGCCGCGTCACCCACGGCGAGCGCTGCAACTGGTCCAGGGTCACGCCCAGCGCAATCACAATCAGTCCCGTCAACACCAGGCTTGCTCGCGCCAGCGCGTTCGAGTTGCGGTCAAAAACTTGCGCCATGAATGCGTTCCTGTTTCCTCGTGCTACCTGAACTTAAGGAATTTGCGCGCAACCATCGCGTTCCATCTTGCTGCACCGATTGGTTGCACTTCGGCGGGTTGGGCGTGGAGATCGATCAATGTCCGGAGATATCTTGTTGTGGAAACGATGAGTATAGCAGCGGAGGATGACTGCGAGAAAAATGCGCGGGACTGGCTTTGAGCACAACCATGGGTGACATCGGAAAGGTTGAGTATAGCAGCGGAAAAAGCCTTTCCCAAAATCGCCACACCCATCCAAACAGTTTTTTAATGAACCATCTCCGATTATCGAACCGAAGCCCGCCAACTGTGCGATATGCGGTACCCTTCCACTCATGCCGCGCCCTTCGCACGTACGCCCGCCGCGTTACGACTCCGCGCTCGCCTGCCGCTCGCTCGCCGCTGCCGACCCGAAATTAGGACGCCTCATTGCCCGCGTCGGCCCCTGCACCCTGCGCGTCGCCAGCACGCAGTCGCCCTTCGAGGCCCTGGTCGAATCCATTGTCTACCAGCAGCTCAACGGCAAAGCCGCCGCAACCATCCATCGCCGCCTGCTCGAATCCTTCGCACCCGTCCTCACCCTCGAAGGCTCTGGCCTCGGCACGCACCCCTCCGCCCAGCACCTCCTTGATGCGCCAAACCAGCAACTCCGCGCCGCCGGCCTCTCCCACAACAAATCCCTCGCCCTGCGCGACCTCGCCGCCAAAACGATCGACGGCACCGTCCCCACCCTCGCCCGCATTCGCCGCATGTCCGACCAAGCCATCATCGACCACCTCACCGAAGTCAGGGGCATTGGCAAATGGACGGTAGAGATGCTTCTCATCTTCCGCCTCGGCCGCCCCGACATCCTCCCCACCGGCGACTACGGCGTCCGCAAAGGCTTCGCCCTCACCTTCCAGGCCCTCAAACCCACCGCCAAAGTCACACCCGCCGACCTGCCCACCGCCGCCGAGATGGAACACCGCGCCAAGAAATGGACCCCCTGGCGCAGCGTCGCCAGCTGGTACCTCTGGCGCGCCTGCGACCTCGCCGCCGGCAAACTGCCCGCCGGCGAGTGACAACCCTCCTGATCTTGGGCAACATCCCCCTTCCCTGCCCCAAATCCAGTAGCATCGAATTTCATCCATGGTGAAGCCCCGCCCCACTCCCAAAACCGCGAAGCAATCCGCCGCCGCCGAGAAGGCCTACCGCTTCGTCTGCATCCACGGCCACTTCTACCAGCCGCCGCGCGAGAACCCCTGGCTGGAGACGGTCGAGGTGCAGGACTCCGCCACGCCCTACCACGACTGGAACGACCGCATCACCGCCGAGTGCTACGCCCCCAACGGCGCCTCGCGCATCACCAATCGCCAGGACAAGATCGTGCGCATCGTCAACAACTACGCGCGCATGAGCTTCAACTTCGGCCCCACCCTGCTCAGCTGGCTCGCCGACAAGGCGCCCCGCGCCTACAAGATGATCCTCGACGCCGACAAGGCCAGCGCGCAACGCTACAGCGGCCACGGCTCCGCCCTCGCACAGGTCTACAACCACATCATCATGCCGCTCGCCAGCCGCCGCGACGCGCTTACCCAGATCCGCTGGGGCATCGCCGACTTCGAACACCGCTTCGGACGCAAACCCGAAGGCATCTGGCTCGCCGAGACCGCCGTCAATCGCAGCGTGCTCGACCTGCTCGCCGCCGAAGGCATCAAGTTCACCATCCTCGCGCCCATCCAGTGCGCCCGCGTTCGCCGCATCCCCAGGCAGGACCTCGCCACCACCCGCTCCGGCCCCCGCGACGCATTCGTCCCCCCCGAGGAGCCAGAATGGCTCCCCACCCCAGAAGCCAAGGTCGACACCACGCGTCCCTACCGCGTCAACCTCAACGAAGGCCGCAGCATCGCCGTCTTCTTCTACGACGGCCCGGCCTCCCGCGCCATCGCCTTCGAAGGCCTGCTCAACAGCGGCGAGATCTTCGGCCGCCGCCTGCTCGACGGCTTCCATCCCGCCTCGGACGACTCCCCCGCCGAGCCCGAGCTCTCCCACGTCGCTACCGATGGTGAGAGCTACGGCCACCACCACCGCTACGGCGAGATGGCGCTCTCCTACGCCATGCATTGGATCGAGGAGGGCGACCGCGCCCGCCTCACCAACTATGGCGAGTTCCTCGCTATGTTCCCGCCCCAATGGGAGGCCGAGGTCGCCGAGGACACCTCCTGGAGCTGCGCCCACGGCGTCGAGCGCTGGCGCTCCGACTGCGGCTGCAACGGCGGCAAGCCCGGCTGGAACCAGAAGTGGCGCGGCCCCCTGCGCGAGGCCCTCGACTTCCTCCGCGACGCCACCGCCCCCCTCGCCGAAGAGCTCGCCGCGCCTCTGCTCATCGACCTCTGGGCCGCGCGCGACGCCTACATCGACGTCGTCCTCGACCGCTCGCCCGCCTCGCTTGCCCGCTTCTTCGATCGCCACGCCACCCGCCCCCTCGAACCCGCCGAGCGCACCACCGTCCTCGAACTCCTCGAGCTCGAACGCCACACCCAGCTCATGTACACCAGCTGTGGCTGGTTCTTCGACGAAATATCCGGCATCGAGACCGTGCAGATCATCGCCTACGCCGGCCGCGTCCTCCAGCTCGCCGCCAAGCTCTTCGGCGAGCCCGG
>Ga0302320_10016806_pt1 | contig 14906 bp, 14 predicted proteins | sample Bog_T0_3_FD_202130 | JGI IMG/M metagenome (GOLD analysis project Ga0302320, IMG submission 202130) | Peat permafrost microbial communities from Stordalen Mire near Abisko, Sweden - Bog_T0_3 | ecosystem: Environmental > Terrestrial > Soil > Wetlands > Peat | place: Sweden: Abisko, Stordalen Mire... | reverse complement strand
GTCTGGCTGCGCCGGTGGCTCCCTGAGCAAGGTTGAAGATTGGCGCAGGCACTCCTCCGATCCTCACTCGGCTTGGCTGGCTGATTATTTACCATGGCGTGAGCGAAACGCCTGCGTCGAGCAACAAAGGACGCCATTTGTGCTACTCGGCTGGGTTGATGGTGCTTTCAAAAGAACACCCACACGAGATCCGCTATCGTTCGGCGGAGCCGATATTGACGCCTGTGCTTCCGCAGGAATGCTCCGGAACCATTGCCAATGTTGTGTTCCCCACCGGCATCGACCGGCGCGATGATCTCGGATTGCCGAATCGCTTCGACGTTTATTACGGGATGGCCGACGACCGAATTGGTGTGGCGCGTCTTGATTTGCCAGATTTCTTGCCGACGGGAGGAGTCGCCGCCCAGCCGAAAGGGAAGGTTTAAGACGCCTGATTTCGAGAATTCAAATCCGCGAACGGATACACATACTGGCACCCAGTATCGCCGAGCCCACGGCGTAGATGACAGAGACAGTCCTAATCATCATGCGGGCCATAGCAAATAGCTATCGCCGACTTTGCACGAAGAGACGCGTTTTTTGCAGAGTAAGTGGGGCGAAGGCGTCTTTGCCATAGCTTTCAGCTATGGGGCAGATACCGAGGAGGTATTGGCGCAATCCATCAGGCTGGGCTGATACTCATAGAGGTTCGAAACACAGATGAAAACCACTCGAATATTCCACATTACTTCATGCGGGCTGCGATTGGCTTTAACCGCGTTCGCATCGATGGGTCTGGCGGCCATCGCCGCGCCGTCCGCGGATGTGAAGCCGGCCATTGACCCGGAAGCGAATGAATTGCTGCGGCGCATGAGTGATTATCTGACCCAGGCGCAATTTTTCTCGGTGAGTGCGGAAGTTTGGCAGGATGTGCAACTGGGATCGGGACAGCAAGTGCAGGCTGGCAGGACAATCGATCTCCAGGTGCGCCGCCCGAATCGGCTCCATACGGAGGTGCGCTCCACCCGCCGTAATCGCAGTCTAAATTACGACGGCAAATCCATCACGCTCCTTGATCGGGTCCAGAACTTCTACGGCAGCATCCCCGCCCCTGCCACACTCGACGAAGCTCTCGATGTTGCCAGCGAGCGCTTCGGCATCACGCTGCCGCTGGAGGACATTATCGTCAGCGATCCCTACCAGAGCGCGATGGGCAAAGTCACTTCAGGGATTCTCCTCGGACCGGTAACGGTGCTTGGCGTGCCGTGCGAACACTTGGCCTTTTCCCTCGGAAATGTTGACTGGCAGATTTGGATCGAGGAAGGAGCCAGACCTGTCCCGCGAAAAATCGTTATCACTTACAAGGACGAAGAGGGCAGCCCGCAATATACGGCGATTCTGTCAAACTGGGATTTTCAAATGAAACTACCGGACTTCGTGTTCAAATTCGATCCGCCAGCCGGGGCGAAGAAGATTAACGTGGCGGAGATAAAGAGCAAGGACGAAGCGCATAAGGACGGGGATAAAAAGCCATGAGGTTTACCAATATGACATCCATCAGAAACATCGGGTTTTGCGTATTGGCAATACTGGCAACCCTCCCCTTGATTTATGCGGAGCGTCCGCAACTGTGCGGACGGGAAGGCGGCGGCGGCGGAGCGAGAGGTGGTGGCGGTGGTGGTGGCGGCGGAGCGAGAGGCGGCGGCGGAGCGAGAAGCGCACCGGCGGAACGCAGTCCCGCCTTTGTCGACCGTGCCAGTCATGGGAGTATTCGTCACGTTGACACGAACGTGATTCAGCGTCCCGTCGCCACAATGCCCAATTATGCATCCCAACAGCGCCCCGTCACGACAACGCCGAATGTTGGCGCCCAACAACGCCAGGTTGCCACAGCTCGCAATTTTAGCGCCGAACAGCGCGTCCTCGTCCATCACGACGTGGATGCGGATGTGAATGTTCAGAGAAACTGGAACAACTTTGCCTTTGGATCGAGGCGGCATGGCCTCCGGGCCGGATACGCACGGTTTCTCGTAAACAATCAGCCTTACTATTACGATGATGGCATTTACTATCAACAATATGGCGACGTTACTCCGGATAACGACGGGTCACAGGATGCCGACTATCAGGAGGTTTATCCGCCCGTTGGCGCGAATATCGCCTCGCTGCCGGATGGAGCCGTTGAAATCGACGCTGGGAACATGACATACTATTATGCAGCCGGCGCGTTTTATGTACAGCAGGACAGCGGCTACGTCATTGTGGCCACCCCAATTGGAGTGACAGTGCCGGAACTTCCTCCCGGAGCCGTGGCGGTATCCTACAACAACGGCGTGGCCTACCAATTCAACGGCGCATGCTACCAGCCGGTGTTCGTAAACGGTGTGACCCAGTACATGACAGTTCCGCCAAATTCTCAAGCCTGCCGGGACGACGAAGCTGGAAAAGTATCAGTAAAAAGTTGATTCCGGGATTTCTATCTAATGAGCGAACCGAACCGTCTTTTATGAACTCAAGCGCCAAAGGTAAAGTGATCGGCACGACAAAGGAAGGCGTTGGTGTGGTGAAGGAGCAAACAGGTGTCGCAACCGGAAATCTCAATTTTCAGGATAGCAACTGCCACAAGGATGGATCATGCGTGAGTATAACAAGGTCCGTCATTTATCTGATTTCAGCCGGCCTCGCAGTGTCCGGTACGACTGCAAGCGCAGGGAACGGTACTGCTAACACCGGTTTCGAAAACGGAGCCCTTATCGCTCAAGCTGGCGGAGCTGGGGGTGGGGCTGCTGGCGGAAGCTCTGGCTCCGGGGGTGGAGCCGCTACCGGAGGTGCTGCTGGCGGCAGCACTGGAGGAAGCGGACCAAGCAGTGGTGGAAATACCGCGCCAGGGACGGGAACCACGGCGCCGTCCAACCCAGGGATAAATCCACCATCCAACCCAGGGATAAATCCGCCGTCCAACCCGGGGATAAATCCGCCATCGAACCCGGGGATAAATCCGCCGTCCAACCCGGGGGTAAATCCGCCGTCCAACCCAGGGATAAATCCGACGCCGACCCCATAAACGACGAAAAGTCGTTAACAGGTGCTTTATGTCTCGTTCGCTGCCTCCAAACGACGGACGATTCATTCGCCCTCTCCTTTTCTCGATTCTGATTTTGTTCGCCGTCGGTTGCAAAAAACCACCTGCGACGCATCCGATTCCAGAAGTGCAAGTTGTTACGGTTGTGCCGGCCAATATTTCGATTTTTGAGGAATGGATCGGCACACTGGATGGCTTTGTGAATGCGCAAATTCACGCGCAAGTCACTGGTTATCTACTCACTCAAAACTACGCCGAAGGCAGCGAGGTAAAAAAGGGGGATCTGCTCTTTCAAATCGACCCGCGTCCGTTTCAGGCTACTCTTGATCAGGCGCAAGCGAAACTGGCGCAGGACAAAGCGCAATCGGGCAAAACGGAATTGGACTTGAAGCGCGACACGGAACTCGCGAAGGAACACGTTATCAGCACGGAAGTATTTGACGACGCAACTCAAGCGAACCTTTCCGCAAACGCGCTGGTCCAGGCGGACGAAGCCGCCGTCGAAAGCGCGCAATTGAATCTTGGGTTCACAAAAATCACGTCGCCCATTGACGGCCTCGCAGGGATGGCGATGGCACAAATCGGCGATTTGGTCGCGCAATCCGGCTCGGCCATCACTACCGTTTCGACGATCAATCCGATCAAGGTTTACTTTCAAGTCAGCGAGCAATCCTACGTGGCTTTTTGGCAGAGTTTGGTCAGTTCGGGAAATGTTGCTGATACCTTCCCACTGCAACTGATCTTTGTTAACGGCAAAGTTTATCCCGAAAAAGGAAAATTCCTTTTTGCAGACCGGCAGGTGAATTCGAGCACCGGCACCCTGCAAATCGTCGGAGTTTTTCCAAACGGGAGTTTTATGCTGCGCCCGGGCCAGTACGGTCGGGTGCGGGCACAAACGCAGACGAAACAGAACGCGCTGCTCGTGCCGCAACGCGCGGTGACGGAACTTCAAGGCACCTATCAAGTCGCGGTCGTTGGCGAGGCGAACACAGTGCACATGCAATTCGTCAACGTCGGTGCCCAAATCGGCTCCAATTGGATTATTGAAAGCGGCCTCAAATCCGGCGACCGGGTCGTGGTCGAAGGCACGCAAGACGTGAGAGAAGGCGCTGCCGTAAATCCCAAACCATTCGCGGCCCCAGCCAATAGCCCGCCAGTGCGATGAAAAGGATTCCACCGCCCAAACACAAAGGGATTGAGCATTCGCGGCTCTTTTTGCCTTCGCGCCTTCGGCGTTAACCATCATGTATCGTTTCTTCATCAACCGCCCGATTGTCGCGATGGTTATCGCCATTTTGATGGTGATTATCGGAGCGGTTTCGATGCTGAGCCTGCCGGTCGCCCAATTTCCGAATATCGTTCCGCCGGAAATCCGCATTCAGACCACGTTCCTCGGTGGCGATGCGCAGACGCTCGCGCAATCCGTCGCAACGCCGATTGAGGAACAAATGAGCGGCGTGGATAACATGAATTACATGTACTCCATCAGCTCGAACAGCGGTGTGATGCGCATGGGAGTCAATTTCGATGTCAAAACCAATTCGTACACCGATCAAATGCTTTCGCAATTGCGGGAGAACCAGGCCGCATCGCAACTACCCCAGTCCGTTCAGAATTATGGCGTCACACTTTTGAGTTCGCCGTCGAGCCCGATGATGTTGGTTGCCCTTTCGTCGCCAAACGGAACGCACGATGGGACGTTTCTGGCGAATTACGCCTACATCAATCTGGTTGACCAGATCACCCAGTTGAAGGGGATTTCAAACGTCAATGTTTTTGGCGCCGGGCAATACGCGATGCGCTTTTGGGTCAAGCCGGATCAACTCGCGACATTGAACCTCACCGTCAGCGATATTCTTACCGCCATCAACGCGCAGAATAATGTCAATCCCGCCGGGCAGGTTGGCGGCCCGCCGATACCGCATGGACAGGAATTCACCTACGCCATCACCGCCCAAGGCCGTCTCGTTTCAGCAGAGGATTTTGGGCAAATCGTAATTCGCGAAAATCCGAACGGCTCGATCGTGCGATTGAAGGATGTCGCGCGGGTGGAACTCGGGGCGCAAGTTTACAACATGGTCGGCAAATTGAACGGCAAACCGGCCGCCGTCATGGCGATTTATCAATTGCCCGACTCAAACGCGCTGGATGACCAAAAGGCCGTGCTCAATCTCATGGCGAAACTCAAGCCAGGTTTTCCCACCGACCTGAATTACACGGTCTCGCTCGACACGACTCTCGCCGTTACCCAGGGAGTGCATGACATCATACGCACCCTCGTCATCGCGCTGATTCTTGTTCTCTTTGTCGTCTTTATTTTCCTACAAGGCTGGCGCGCGTCGCTCATTCCGCTTCTGGCCGTTCCGGTTGCGCTCATCGGCACCTTTGCGTTTTTTCCCATCTTCGGATTTTCGCTGAACACGCTTTCACTCTTCGGCCTGGTGCTCTCCATCGGTCTTGTGGTTGACGACGCCATTGTTGTTGTCGAAGCCACCGAACGTCATATCGAGGAAGGCATGAAGCCCAAGGACGCCGCTCTCAAGGCAATGGACGAAGTTGCCGCCCCGGTCGTTTCGCTTGCTCTCATTCTCGCGGCCGTTTTTGTTCCAACCATTTTCATTGCGGGAATCACCGGCCGGCTTTACCAGCAATTCGCGTTGACGATTGTCATTGCCGTCATGCTCTCCGCGTTCAATGCGCTCTCATTGAGCCCCGCGCTCGCGGCAATGTTGTTGAAGCCAAAAGAAAAAAACAAGGGCGGCGGACCGCTTGGAAAATTTTACGGCTGGTTCAATCACGGGTTTGAAAGCGCGCAGAACGGCTATGTCAAAGTTGCCGCCATGCTTATTCGAAAAAGCATTTTCACCGTGTTCATGCTCGGGGCAATCGGGTTGCTTGCGATTTTCCTCGGGATGCGCCTTCCGACCTCGTTTTTGCCGACAGAAGATCAAGGTTACGCTTACGTCGTCGCGCAATTGCCGTACGGCGCGTCGCTCGAACGCACAGACGCAGTTTGCGAAAAGATCGAGGACATTTTGAAGAATACGCCGGGCGTAAAGTATTACACAACCGTCGAAGGCTTCAGTTTGTTGAGCCAGGTTCAGGCCACTTACAACGCTTTCTTTTTTGTGACCCTCAAGCCATGGAGCGAACGAACAAACTCCAATGAACAAATCCAGGGCGTTAGCGCTCACATCAGTAGGGAGTTGGCCGATCTACCCGGAGCGACTGCGTCGGCATTTTCGCCGCCGTCCATTCCAGGCGTCGGCACTTCCGGCGGTTTTACGTTCATCTTGGAGGACCGGTCCGGCAAACAAGACAATTCATTTCTCTCGCAGAACCTGGATAAGTTCATGGCCGCCGCGCGGAAACGACCCGAAATCGCCGGGCTGCTGACAACGTATTTGCCGAACGTGCCGCAGGTATTCGTCAAGGTGGACCGTGACAAAGTGCTGAAGCTGGGTGTTTCGCTCAGCGACGTCTATAGCACCTTGCAAACATTCATGGGCGGGGATTTTGTGAATTATTTCAACCGTTTCGGGAGGCAATGGCAGGTCTATCTTGAAGCCGAGGGTCAATATCGCACCCGCGCCGAAAATCTCCTGAAGTTTTACGTTCGCAATAATCAAGGACAACCGGTCCCGCTTTCGGCTTTCGCGGAAATCCAGTATCGCACAGGGCCGGAGTTCGTCATGCACTATAACGAGTATACGTGCGCGCAAATCAACGGCGCGGCCGCACCCGGTTACAGCGACGGCCAGGCGACCCAGGCCCTTGAAGAAGTCTTCGCGCAAACGATGCCGCCGGGGATCGGCCATGATTATTTCGGCATGTCGTTTCAGGAACAACAAGCGGCAGCAGGTGTTTCGCCCGTGCTCATTTTCAGTCTCTCAGTTTTGCTCGTGTTCCTCATTCTCGCGGCGCAATTTGAAAGCTGGTCATTACCCATAAGTGTCTTGCTTGGCACGCCCACGGCTATCCTGGGCGCCTTCCTTGCGTTGACCCTGCGAGGATTTGAAAACAATGTTTATGTGCAAATCGGCTTGATCATGTTGATCGGTCTTGCCGCAAAAAACGCCATCCTCATCGTCTTTTTCGCCAAAACGGAATACGAAAAAGGCAAATCCATTTCCGAGGCTGCGCTCATGGGCGCCCGCATCCGACTGCGGCCGATTTTGATGACTTCATTTGCCTTTATCCTCGGCTGCCTTCCGCTCTGGTTCGCGTCCGGCTCAGGCGGCATTTCGCGCCAAACCCTCGGCACTGTGGTCATCGGCGGCATGTTGGGGGCGACCCTCGTGGACATTTTTATTGTGCCGGTAACTTTTTCGATCGTCGAAAAGCTCGGCGCTCGATTCAGAAAGAAAGTCCCCGTTGAAATCGCTCCAACATCCCCTCTGCCGAACACATGAAAGAAAGCAACTGGCAAATGACTGACACAGCCGCTCCTCCGAATCGCGGTGAGATCGTCTCCGTGCGCGGCAGTGTGGTCGATGTGCGTTTTGACCATTGCCTGCCAGCAATTTACTCGGTGCTGCATGCGGGGGCGAAAGGAGAGATTGTAGCCGAAGTGCTGGCTCAACTGGATGCGCATCGCGTGCGGTGCATCGCATTGACTCCAACCCAAGGTCTGGCGCGCGGAATGCCGGTCGAAGATACAGGCGGCCCATTGCTCGCGCCGGTGGGGAAGACGATCATTTCGCGGATGTTCGACGTATTTGGCCGCCCCATCGACCGCCAGCCCGCGCCGGTGGATGTGACCTGGCGGTCGGTCCATCGCAACCCGCCGCCACTGTCAGAGCGCTCGAGCAAGTCCGAGGTTTTCGAGACGGGCATCAAGGTCATTGACGTCCTCGTGCCGCTGGAGCGCGGGGGAAAAGCGGGTCTGTTCGGTGGAGCAGGGGTCGGCAAGACGGTACTGCTGACAGAAATGATCCACAACGTGATCGGGCATCAGAAAGGGGTCAGCATTTTCTGCGGAATCGGCGAACGCTGCCGCGAGGGCGAAGAGCTTTACCGCGACATGAAGGACGCGGGGGTGCTGCAGAACATGGTGATGATCTTCGGCCAGATGAACGAGCCGCCAGGCAGCCGCTTCCGCGTGGGGCATGCGGCGCTCACCATGGCCGAGTATTTTCGCGACGACGAACATCGGGATGTCCTTTTGCTAATCGATAACATCTTTCGCTTCATTCAGGCCGGCATGGAGGTTTCCGGGTTGATGGGACAGATGCCCTCACGGCTCGGCTACCAACCCACCATGGGTACTGAGTTGTCCGGACTGGAGGAGCGGATCGCCAACACTGCATCCGGCGCCATTACCTCCGTCCAGGCGGTGTATGTGCCCGCGGATGATTTCACCGATCCGGCGGCGGTGCATGCGTTCTCGCATATCTCCGCGTCCATCGTGCTCTCGCGCGACCGAGCCAGCCAGGGGCTCTTTCCGGCCATCGATCCGTTGCAATCCAGTTCCAAGATGGCCACACCGGGCATCGTTGGTGAGCGGCATTACACCCTGGCGCAGGAAATCCGGCGCACGCTTGCGCAATACGCGGAACTCAAGGACATCATCGCCATGCTCGGCCTGGAGCAGCTTTCGCCCGAAGACCGCAACACCGTTGCCCGCGCCCGCCGCCTGGAGCGATTCCTGACCCAGCCATTCTTCACAACCGAGCAGTTCACCGGCATGAAGGGAAAGCTGGTCCCCCTCAAGGATGCGCTGGATGGATGCGAGCGCATCCTGCGCGATGAATTCAAAGACTACTCGGAGAGCGCGCTCTACATGATCGGAGCCATTGGCGAGGCGAAGAAGCCCGAGGAGAAGAAGCCCGAGGAGAAGAAGCCCGAGGAGAAGAAGCCCGAGGAGAAGAAGCCCGAGGAGAAGAAGCCTACGGAGAAACCTCAACCGAAGGCGGAGCATGCACCTTAAGGTTCTCCTGCCGTTCCAAATTTACGCCGACAAAACCGGCGTATCGCGCATCGTCGCGGAGACGCAAGCCGGTTCGTTTGGACTCCTGCCGCACCGGCTCGATTGCGTGGCTGCGCTCACGCCCGGAATTCTGATCTATGAGACGGACGCGGACGGGGAAGTCTTCGTGGCCGTGGACGAGGGCGTGCTGGTCAAGACCGGCCGGGATGTTCTTGTTTCCGTGCGCCGGGCGATTGGCGGAACCGACCTCGGGCAATTGCACACCGCGGTGGAGAAGGAATTTCTAACCATGGGCGAGCGCGAACAAAACGTGCGCTCGGTCACGGCGAAATTGGAAGCCGGACTTATGCACCGCTTCGTCAAATTCCAACATGAATGAGAAGCCACCAGCCTCGAAGAGCAGTTTCGCCGGGCAAGTCGGTGCGAAGGCGGCGCGCAAGCTCAAGGCGGGGCGTGGTGACGCGCCGGAGGTCTGGTTCGGCCTGGGAATGATGGGCCTGATTGGCTGGTCGGTGGTCGTTCCGACGTTGCTCGGTGCAGCACTCGGTCTCTGGCTGGACAAACACCATCCCGGCGGCCATTCATGGACGCTGGCGCTGTTGGTCGCCGGACTGGCGCTCGGCTGCGCAAATGCGTGGCATTGGGTTGCCAAGGAAGAGAAAGCGATAAGGGAGGAGCAGGAGGACGACAATGAATGAACCTTTCACTCTATTGCTAGCGGGCCTGGCAGGGGGCCTGCTCGGCGCGATTTTCTTCGGCGGGCTTTGGTGGACGGTGCGCAAGGGACTAACATCCAAACAACCGGCGTTTTGGTTTCTCGGCAGCATGCTGCTGCGGACAGGCATTGTACTGGCTGGATTCTATGTCGTTGCGAATCAGCACATGGAGCGGCTCGTGGTCTGTCTCCTCGGTTTTGTAATGGCACGTCTGGTCGTCACATACGTGACCCGGAGAGCCGAGGATCCCCATTCTTCACAGGAGGCACGCCATGCGCCTTAGTCCCGATCAGTTGGTTTTTTGGCAGCACGGATTTCTGAAAATCAACGGCACCATCGCCTTCACATGGGGCCTCATGCTCGTGCTGGCCATTGGCTCAAAACTGATCACGCGCAATCTCTCCACGGAACTCACACGTTCCCGGTGGCAGAACCTTCTGGAGATGGTCATCAGCGGCATGATAAAACAAATCGAAGAAGTTGGCCTTCACAACCCGGAGACTTACCTCGGCTTTCTGGGAACGCTCTTCCTGTTCATCGCCGCGTCCAGCCTCTGCACCGTCATCCCCGGCTTCGAGCCGCCGACGAGTTCGCTCTCGACCACCGCGGCGCTGGCGCTCTGCGTGTTCGTTGCCGTGCCGCTTTTCGGCATCGAGGATCAGGGCATTGGCGGCTATCTCAAGTCCTACGTGGAGCCGACGGTCATCATGCTGCCGTTTAACATCATCAGCGAGCTTTCGCGCACGCTGGCACTGGCCGTCCGGCTATTTGGCAACATGATGAGCGGCGGGATGATCATCGCGATTCTCCTTACCATTACGCCCTTCATCTTTCCGGTCTTCATGACCGTACTCGGTCTGCTCACCGGCATGGTGCAAGCCTACATCTTCAGCATCCTGGCCGCGGTTTACATCGCGGCCGCCACCCGCACTCGCAAGCCCCGGCCCGAGCCGGTCTCAAATCCTGCAACCAAACCATAACGAAAGATAAATCCCATGGATAACATGACCCTCATTGCAATCGCCTCAATAGTCACAGCCGGCCTCACGACCGGTTTTGGCTGCATGGGGCCGGCGCTTGGAGAAGGGCGGGCCGTCGCGACCGCGCTTACCTCGCTGGCGCAACAGCCGGACGCCTCAGCCACGATCACCCGGACGCTGTTTGTCGGCCTGGCGATGATCGAGTCCACAGCCATCTACTGCTTCGTAGTCTCGATGATCCTCATTTTCGCCAACCCGTTCTGGAATCACGTCATCGCCCAGACGGCGGGAAAGTGAACCCATGCTGATTGACTGGTTTACCGTCTGCGCGCAAGCGCTGAACTTCCTCATCCTGGTGTGGCTGATGAGGCGTTTTCTCTATAAACCGATCCTCCAGGCCATCGACGCGCGTGAAAAGAAGATCGCGAAGGAACTCGCGGATGCCGATGCCCAAAAGGTTGAAGCTAAAAAGGAGCATGACGAGTTTCAGCACAAGAACGAGGAGTTCGACAAGGATCGCGCAGGGCTCTTGAGCAAGGCGACCGACGAGGCCAAAGCCGAGGGGCAGCGGCTGCTCGATGAAGCGCGCAAGGAATCGGATGGCTCGCGCGCGAAGGCGCGCGATGCTCTGATCACCGAACAACGCGGCCTCAGCGAAGAAATCACCCGCCGGACACGCGAGGAAGTGTTTGCCATTGCGCGAAAGACGCTCGCGGACCTCTCCTCGGCGAGCCTGGAGGAGCGGATGGTGGATGTGTTTGTCCGCAAGCTCCGAGCGCTTAGCAACCAGGAAAAGGAAGATATGAAGTCGGCCTTCAAGGCGGCCTCCCCAGCGGCTGTTGTGCGGAGCACGTTCGATCTGCCAGCGGAACAGCGGAGTGCGGTCGAAGGCGCGATGAAAGAAATGCTCGCCATTGAGCCGCCCGTCAGTTTCCAGACCGCGCCGGAACTGGTTAGTGGCATCGAACTCACCGCAAGCGGACGAAAAATCGGCTGGAGCATCGATGATTATCTCAAATCGCTCGAAAAGGGAGTCGATGAACTTCTGAAAGAGAAGGACAAACGTGAGGCCAAAGCCAAAACACCGCTCGACTTGACGCCGCAGATCGCCAAACGCGCCTATGAACTGTACGAGCAGCACGGCCACAAGAGTGATTCGGCAGTTCAGGACTGGGGGCAGGCGGAACTGGAGATTCGGAAAGGTCAACCCAAAGCCGAGCCCAAAGCCGAGCCCAAAGCCGAGCCCAAAGCCGAGCCCAAAGCCGAGCCCAAAGCCGAGCCCAAAGCCGCGCCTAATCACGAAACCAAAGCGGAACCCAAGCCCGAGACAATAAGCCAATGAGCGCTGCTCCTAAAAGCTTGCAGAGCGTCTTTGACGGCGCGTTTGCGAACATCAGCGAAGCACGTAAGGATTACTCACCCCACCTGACGCCGCGCGAGATCGGCACCATTACATCGGTCGCCACCGGTATCGCAAAAGTTTCCGGTCTGCCGGGCGTAGGATTTGAGGAGTTACTAACATTCCCCGGCGGCGTGACCGGCATCGCATTCAACGTGGACGAAGACGAGATCGGTGTCGTTCTGCTCGGCGACTACTGGGATTTGCACGCGGGCGATGAAGTCGAGCGCACCGGCCGTGTCATGGACGTGGCCGTTGGCGACGGATTGCTGGGACGCGTCATTGACCCGCTCGGCCGTCCACTTGACGGCCACGGACCCGTGACCACCACCGCGCGCCTGCCGATCGAACGACCCGCCGCCGCCATTATGGACCGCGCGCCCGTTACCGTGCCGCTCCAGACCGGTGTCAAAGTCATCGACGCGCTCATACCTATCGGGCGCGGCCAGCGTGAGTTGATCCTGGGCGATAGGCAGACCGGCAAAACCGCCATTGCCATCGACACCATCCTGAACCAGCGCGGGCAGGACATGGTCTGTGTCTATTGCGCAATCGGCCAGCGCGCGAGCGCCGTGGCAAAGGCGATTGCCGTCCTGCGCGAGAAAGGCGCGATGGAGTACACGATCGTGGTTGTCACGGAGGGCAATGACGCGCCCGGGCTCGCCTACATCGCTCCCTACGCAGCCACCAGCATTGCGGAATATTTCATGGAGGCAGGCCACAATGTTCTGATCGTTTACGACGACCTCACCCAGCACGCCCAGTCTTACCGTGAGCTTTCCCTCCTTCTTCGCCGGCCCCCCGGACGCGAAGCCTTCCCCGGCGACATATTCTACATCCACTCGCGCCTGCTCGAACGCGCCACCCACCTTTGCAAGGAACTCGGCGGCGGCTCTCTCACAGCCCTGCCCGTCATCGCAACGGAAGCCCAGAACATATCCGCCTACATTCCCACCAACCTCATATCCATCACCGACGGCCAGATTTACCTCTCACCGTCGCTGTTTGAATTGGGGGTGCTGCCTGCTGTGGACATCGGTAAATCCGTCTCACGCGTCGGCGGCAACGCCCAGCGCGCGGCCTTCCGGGCTGCGGCGGGCGATCTCAAACTCGCCTACGCGCAGTTCGAGGAACTTGAAACATTTTCCCGTTTCGGCGCCCGCCTGGATGAGAACACCCGCAAGATTATCGAGCATGGACAGCGCATTCGCGCGTGCCTGAAACAGACGGAATCCGAGCCGGTCTCGGTGCCCGAACAGATCGCAATATTGCTGGCGTTGATGGGTGGGCTTTTTGACCAGATCCCACTCGACAAAGTCCGGGAAGCCGAGGCCGCCCTGTGCGTTGGCGCGGCGGAAATCTCGGCGGATGTGCGCGAACGCTTTTCGAGTGCCGACAAGCTGAGCGACGCCGACCGTCAGGCTATCCTGGATATGGCCGGCAAGTCTCTGGCGCCATTCCAGCCGAAAGTAAAGCCTGAGGCAGAGACCAAACCGGATCCTCCGAAAGAACCATGAGCGACTCCCTGGAAAGCCTGAGTCGCAAGATGGGAGGAGCCCGGGACCTGGCTTCCGTGGTCCGCACGATGAAGGCTCTGGCCGCATCGAGCGTCGGACAATACGAGACCGCGGTTCGCTCCCTGGTTGACTATTATCGCACCGTAGAGTTGGGGCTGGTCGCCTGCGTCCGTCATAATCACGCAGCGGCCTTTTCCGAGAGTGAAGGGAATGAGGCGGGAGCCATTGGCGCAGTCGTCTTCGGCTCGGATCAGGGCCTAGTCGGCCAGTTCAACGACGTGCTGACGGATTTCGCCGTGCGCACCTTGAATACTCTGCCGGGTGAAAAGGAAGTTTGGGCAGTGGGCGAGCGCGTCCACTCCCGGCTGGCAGACGCCGGGTTGCCGTTGGCCGGACTTTTCACCGTACCGAATTCTGTCGCCGGGATCACTCCGTTGGTTGGACAAATCCAGATCGAGATCGAGGGAAGCCGCGCCAAGGGCAAGTGCCCCCATATGAACCTCTTTCACAACCGACCCGGCCCGGGAGCCAGCTACCAACCGGCCAGCCAACGTCTTCTCCCACTCGATGAGCAATGGCGAGGTGCGTTAACCAAACTCCCATGGCCGACCGGAAACCTGCCTGAGGTCCTCAGCGGCGCCCAGCCCACCTTGCGGGCGCTTGTTCGCGAATATCTTTTTGTCTCACTCTTCCGGACCTGCGCTGAATCCCTGGCCAGCGAGAACACCAGCCGCCTTGTGGCGATGCAGCGTGCCGAAAAGAACATCGATGACTTGCTGGAGACACTGACTCGAAATTTCAATCGTCTGCGGCAGACTTCCATCGACGAGGAACTATTCGACGTCATCTCCGGCTTCGAGGCGCTGTCGGTATCTGAAAGCCACGCTTTGAGCATTTAGAAATTCCTATTTTCGGCCCAACTTCTGGTAAAATCCCCATTCAAATGCTGCCTCTTCAACCCGAGTAAAAACGGCGAACTCAACAAAAAGGGTAGGGTGTCGCGTTGGGGTTCTCCGGTGGGGGAGGGGACTTCTGCCGCATCCTCAAGATCGTCCGCTTGGTCCGGCCGATGCGCGTGAAGCACGAAGCCAGTAGGCGGTTGCATTCTTCATTGTTCGGGCTGTTTCAGTCCGAGTTTCGGTGTTCGCACTCCAAAGCGGTTGCCTTTCGTCTGCCACAGGATCAAGAGGAGGCAGAGGTGGCCCAATTGGATTCCAGGCCAGCGCTTCGTCGAGCCGTTCCAAGCCCAGCGCCGCCGCGATTACGGACCTCAACACCCGCCGACTTGTAATACGGGGCACCGT